>Ga0075018_10000041_pt1 | contig 27713 bp, 22 predicted proteins | sample ColStrG_CSR_2014_FD_71471 | JGI IMG/M metagenome (GOLD analysis project Ga0075018, IMG submission 71471) | Freshwater sediment microbial communities in response to fracking from Pennsylvania, USA - Cold Stream Run_MetaG_CSR_2014 | ecosystem: Environmental > Aquatic > Freshwater > Creek >... | reverse complement strand
TGCTATGCCGAGATTGGCAAAAAGAAACAAGCGTTGTTCTGGCTGCAAAAGGCTTTTGAAGCACGCGATCCGGAGGTGTTGCATCTTCGCAACGACCCTGAGTTGGATTCACTGCACTCCAACCAGAAATTCCAGGCGATTGTAAAGGCGATTGGTCTGCCCTAGCCCTCCCCTGTTCTTTTTTCTTCGGTATACCTGTGCACATAACGGATTGGGCAAGTATCGCCCGACTCGACCGATGCACTCGCCGCTAGCAACACTCGGCGACCAAGCTGGAATCTCGGGTCTGTGGCAAATTGATCGCCGGATAGCAACACGTAAAGATCAACCGCAAGCGATCATCGGGATAAAATCGGTTCATGGGTATAGACGCAAATCCTAACCCGTTATTTCCTTCTTCCCTTCAACGACGATGAGTGTCATGCCCCTGGCCTCCCTACGCGTTGTCCTGGCTCGATCGCCCAAGTTCAACCACCCAGCGATCAGGGCTTGGTTCCGCCTGGTGTGCTCTTATGGCTCTGCACGACAAAGACGTTGCTGTAGAGGTCCTCAAACTGGGCCTCCGTGACACTTCATGGCTGGTCAACCGGGACCTCAGGAAACTTCACACCACGCTTCGAAAGCAATTCATACAACCTGCGGCAGTTCTTGACTTCGAAGACCCATCGCGTCTCTTTGCCGGCGCGGTCTTTAGTAATTGCGAATCTTGTCATCCGCGGATATGAGCTGCGCTAACTCCAGCACAATGCCGAAATCCTTCTGCCCGCTTGGCGCGACCACGATCCAGCGCAGCCAGGCTCCAAAAGAGCCTTCTTCCACTTTTTCAAGGCCGAGAACGCCCGTGTACCAGCGCAGTGCTTCGTCATAGTTGGGACCACGATCGTGGCGTACCGCAGGCGGACGATGCCGGGGCTCTCCGTTTGTAACTGCGGAAAGGCGGGCTGCGATGGCAGTGTTGCGGCGAATACCAGTGCCGACAGGGAATGCGGGAGGCGAGAGAGGATCTGCCTCCCGCGATAGTGCTCTTACTTAATTGCGACGCCGTGAGGGCGTGCGGCGCCGGTCGGAAACGCGGTGTTGAAATCGAGTTGAAACCTGGAATCGAGAACCAGGTCATTCTTCATGACCCTGGCGACATGAATCTTGTGGTCTCCCTCGGCGTGGACCTTGCCGAAGTCGTCCTCGTTCAGAAAGTAGTCGGTGACCACTAGGCGCTTTTCGTCTTGTGTCAAAGCGATGTAATGCGGCCCCGAGCCCTGACCCAAGTCGAGCGCTTTAATCAGTCGTGGCTTTTCCGGGTTTGAGGTGTCGAACATCGCCACCTTTCCCGCCTGGTTCATGGAAACGAACAGCCGCTTGCCGTCGCGAGTAACCCGCATCAGCTGCGGCCAGCCTCCGGCGGCAATAGTCGAGAAGTTGAAGACCGAGGTTACGGTTCCGCTCTCCGTGTCAATGAGGTAGAGCTGGTCGTCCAGCATCCCGGCGGTAAAAGCACGCGCCTTACGGTCGCCGGGAATCAGCTTTACGTCGATGGTCCCGACCGTGCCGGGAATGTTGACAGTCTGCAAGATCTCTCTCCGTTTCAGATCCCAAATACGGATACTGCCACGAAAGTCGATGTTGCCGTGCACAGCGTTCAGGGTCGTCGAGGGACAGACGAAATCGCTGGTTACCATCAGGTTGATTTCCGGGCGCGCGGAAATTCCGTGGGGATCAAAGCCATCAGCAGGCGGATTGTCCGGATACTCTTTGAGCAGGTGCAGATCTTTATCGAATTCAGCCACCCGCCCGGGAGCGTGACCCGCCGGCCCACCCATCAGCGTGACCAGGAAGCCGCCCTCGGGCAGGGCAAGGAACTCGTCAGTGATCGAGGAAAGCGGCGGATCGGCCGCGGACACGAACTTCGGCGCCCTCGGATCAGAGACATCGAAAAAGAAGATCTCTTTCTGTCCCTTGAGGACGCTGAGCAGCCCGCCGCAGGCAACCACTTTCCCGTCTTTTGACAAACCGATGTGATGGGGTTCGTTGCCGCTCGCATCCGGGGCTGCGAAAGGCACGGACGTGATCACTTTCCCGTACTCTTTCGACTCCTGGTCGAAGTTAACGATGGCGAGGAAGTCCGGAGCCGTGCGGGCCTGGTCCCCAGCACAGATGAGCAGATACTTGGGGTCCGCATCGTCTTCAGCGGCCGAACGTCCTGCAAACAGGCAGAGCGAGCCCACGAGCGCGAACAACCATGCTATCGCCGGACGGAGATTTGCCTTGTTCCAATACATTGCTAGACTCTCCTGGTGGGAATGCCAGTCTGTTTTCGTGGGTATGGCGAAAACCTCCGACGTTGCACCCCAACCAGCCGAAGGTAGCCGCCTATACTTAGGAAGTCGTTCCAGGAAGCTGATATTTTTCTTACGAATTTCCTACGAGGTGAGCTTTGTGGCGAAGCGGCGCTTCTATGAATTCGGCCGGTTTCGGCTGGACCCCGACGGATGCGTTCTTTTCCGCGGCCAGCAAGCCATCCCCTTGTCTCCCAAAGCTGCCAGTACGCTGTTGCTGCTGGTAGAAAATGCTGGCCAGGTAGTGGGCAAGGGAGAAATCCTGATGAGGGTCTGGCCCGGAACTTTTGTTGGGGATGGCAGCCTTACCCGCACTGTTTCCGATCTGCGGAAGGCGTTAACTGGCGGTGCCGACGAACACCAGTACATTGCGACGATTTCCAAGCGCGGCTATCGCTTTGTGGCTCCGGTCCGGGAGAGTCCAGACTTATCAGCATCCTCAAGCACCGGCAAAGTCATGCTCGTGGTATTGCCCTTCGAAAACCTCAGCGGAAAAAAGAGCCAAGAGTACTTAAGCGACGGCCTGACCGAAGAAATGATCACCCAACTAGGCCGCCTCAACCCAGCGCGGCTCGGGGTCATCGCACGCACCTCGGCCATGCATTACAAAGGGTGTGACAAGACTGTGCGGCAGATCGGGAGCGAGTTGAGCGTTGCTTACGTCCTCGAAGGCAGCGTGCGTCGCGCAGGTGTCCGGGTGCGTGTGACCGCACAGCTCATCCAAGTCGCTGACCAGACGCACCTCTGGTGCGAAAGTTACGACCGCGACCTGGGTGACATCCTGAACCTCCAGAGAGATGTCGCCCGCGCTATCGCCCACCAGATCAATATCAAGCTCGTCCACCAGGAAGGTGAACCGCGAGCCGTTTCCTCTACTATGGTCTCCGCCGAGGCCTACGAGTCTTATCTCAAGGGCCGATATCTGTGGAGTAAACGGACCCTGGAAGCGCTCCGCAACAGCATTCGGTGCTTCGAGAAATCGATCCAGATCGATCCCGCCTATGCCGCTGCTTACGCCGGTCTCGCGGATTCTTGCTTGACCCTGCAGGACCAAGGCTACCTCTTGACGCTCCAGGCGACCGCTGAGGCTAAGCGCGCCGCATCCCAAGCACTTCGACTTGATGAAACTCTCGCCGAGCCTCACATTTCGCTGGCTCATGCCCATTTTCACGAGTTTGATTGGCGGGCCGCTGAAAAGGAATTCCAGCGCGGAATTGAATTGAACCCGAACTACGCTATCGCCCACTTCTACTATGCCAACTACCTGCTCGTCATGGAACAATTCGAGGAGGCGATAGCCGAAGCCAGGCATGCCGAAGCTCTCGACCCGGTTTCGTTGGCCGCCGGTACGAACACTGCCACGGCTCTGTATTTTGCGGGCCGCTACGACGAATCCATCCAGCACTCGCTTCAAGTTCTCGAGACCGATCCGAAGTTTGTCGGGGCCTACGAGGACCTGGGCCGCGCCTATCTGGAAAAGGGACTCATCGACGACAGCATCGTAGCTTTCCAAAAAGCAGTTGAGGGCTCCGGGCGCGGCCCGCACTACGTGGCATCGCTTGCCCACGCATATGCCGTGGCCGGTCACGAAAAGAAGGCGCGCACCCTCCTCAGGGAGCTGCGTCAGTCCGGGAAGAAGACGTACGTCTCACCGTATGCTTTCGCCTTAGTCGAGGCGGGACTTGGGCACAAAGATGAAGCTTTTGCCTGGCTGGAGACCGCCTACGAGCAACGCTCCTCCGCGCTACCGTTTATCAAGATAAACCCCCGAGTTGCTCCTCTTCGCTCCGACCCGCGCTTCCAGAGCCTGCTCAGCCGCCTCGATCTCGGCCACTGATCGGGCAATGGCCGATATCAAGGCTAGCCGATGGTACATGGTGTTCTCTCCTACCTGCTGGAAAGTACGAATTGATTGCCATCAAGGTCTTGGAAGATGCCCATCGTTCCCCAAAACTTCGGTCTTCGGCTCCTGGGCGAATTGCACGCCCCTGGATTTCAAGACTTTGGCGGTGGCTAGAACGTCGTCACACCAGAAGGTCATGGGCTGAAAACCACCGATGCGATTTTCATGGCCTGGCGGCGTGAAGAGCGCAAGGCGGGTTTCTGCGCCAGGAATTAGAAGTTCGATCCAACGCTGGTTGTCTGTGTAAGGCTGGTCGGTGACAACCTTGAACCCAAGCGTTTCGGTATAAAACTTCAGCGAAGCATCTTGATTCCGAACAGGAATACTGGCGATCCTGACACCGCGAATCACTGTCACCCTCCTCGTTGAAACTGTTGACCAACATATCTTGTGGCCCCGGAACAATTCAATCAGCCAACCAATGCTATATTATCGGTTGATATAGCGATGCCCTCTTTTGACGACTACGTGGTCGACGTGCTCATGCGCGATTTGGTCGGCCATGACCGACGACCGGTCTGCTTCCTGGTGTATTTATGGCTTGCTGCCGAGCAGCAGCGCAGGGAAGCAGAGGTGGAAATCAGCTATCGGGAACTCGCAGAATGCATCGGCGTTTCGAAGAGTTCTGTGCAAGCAGCCGTGAGTTGGCTGATCCGAAGGAAATTGCTCACCGCGAACAGGGACAACGCGACGGCGACGCCCCGCTACACTGTGCTGAGTCCTTGGAGAGATGCAGCGCATCGCGGTCGCGGTCGGGGCCACTCATGATAGGCCGGATCCAACGCTGGGAAGCGCGGCGCCACATCCATTGAAATTTGTCCTGCGTTGGAATCACCCCCGCATCTGCGATACTTCCATAACAGATCGTGGAGTATCACCCGTGAATGGACACACTGGGGCGTTGATGGCGACTGTCCCCGCGTGACCGAATACAAATGTCGTTTAGAACGGTAAGGGTACTTGTAGCTCGAAGCACAAGATCGCCGAATTGGAGGATCACGTGATGAAAGCAATCTGGACTCTTAATACATTTCTGTTGGCTGTTGCTCTCGGGACTTACGCATCAGTGGCACGCGCCCAAGACATGCCCAGCGACTACCAGCAGGTTCTCAAACTGGTGGATAGGTCGGGCGACTACAAAGCAAATGTGCTGAAGGTCAATATCCCGCGCAACGATCTGCACATGACAATCACGGACTACCCAGTGCCGACACCGTTCGGGTTCGGTGGATGGTTTGCTCTAACCAAAGGTGACAGTGGTGATGATGTGATGATGGGAGATTTGGTGTTGCTGCAGGAAGAAGTGAATCCCGTCATGTCGGCCTTGCTTGACCATGGGTTGGAAGTGACTGCCCTGCACAATCACTTCTTCTGGGCACAGCCAGCGGTCTTCTTCATGCACATTCACGGTCACGGAAAGGCCGTGGATCTAGCAAATGAAATCAAGCCCGTTCTCGACCTCATTGGACATGTCGCGTCGGCCCCAGCGACGGCGAATGCCCCCGCAAGTGCTTCAGCAAAAAGCACCCTGGACACGGCCCGCATTGCGAAAATCGTGGGCCACGAGGGCGAGCAGAGCGGAGCTGTCTACAAAATTACAGTCGGACGCCCCGACCTCGATGTGAGAGAGATGGGCGCAACCATCAACGCCCGCATGGGGCTGAACACCTGGGCGGCGTTCGTCGGAACCAATGAAGATGCGGCCGTGGCTGGCGATGTGGCGATGTTGGAAACTGAGGTTACCGCAACCCTTAAGGCGCTACGTGGGCATGGACTGGAAGTTGTAGCCATCCATCACCACATGACAAATTCACGACCGGTCGTAATCTTCCTCCACTATTGGGGCAGGGGCCCGGCGGACAAGTTAGCCACTGGCTTCAAAGCGGCCCTCGATGAACTTGGGAAGGCTGGCAAGCAATAGCTGAGAACAGGTACATGAGGACCTATCTCGCTGGGTTGCCCAAACTCAGGACGTGTCTGTTCTTTTTGACGTTTATTTACGCTGCGGCTGGCGGGCTCTGCTCGCAGTCGCAATCTAGTCCTCAGACCCAGGAAGGTCAGCGTGCGCCTCAGGAGCCTCTCCGAACCGCACAGGCAACCCGTGTAGATCGTGCCCCGAAGATGGATGGCACCCTTGACGATCCGCTCTGGCAGCAGGCCACTCCGATTACAAACTTTCTGCAGCGAGAACCCTACGAGGGGCAGGCCCCGACTGAACCGACGGAAGTCCGTATCCTCTACACCAAGCATGAAGTCTACTTTGGAGTGACGTGCCACGATTCTGCTGTCAACGGTCCCGTCGCCACCCAGCTCCGACGGGATGTGACTCAGGAATTGGATGACTACTTTGAGATCGTGATCGACTCCCGCCGGGATGGGCGCAACGCCTACGTCTTCCAGATCAATCCGCTGGGCACGCAAAGAGACGCTCTCATCACCGACGAGCAGGCCGGGGACACTCAGGACGGCGACCCAGGCTGGGATGGAGTCTGGACTTCCGAAGCCCGGATAGCGCGAAATGGCTGGACTGCGACTATTGCCATACCGTTTGCCACGTTGAATTTCATGCAGTCTCGCGACGTTGTCTGGGGAGTGAACTTCAAGAGGTTCATTCGTCGCAAGAACGAGGAGGACTTATGGAGCAGCTGGCGCAGAACGTTTGGGGCAGCCAAGATCAGCCAAGCAGGAGAGCTGCATGGGATCAACGACATCGGTAGCGGCCGTCTGTTCATCGTTAAGCCTTATGTCTTGGGTGGGTTCAGTCACCTGCCCGCCAATGCAACCGCAAGCGGCCTCACTCCGGGAACGACGGCCCTGCACACGGGTGGTGTCGATGTGAAGGTGGGGCTTCGTTCCAATCTCGTGGCCAATCTCACCGTGAATACGGATTTCGCCGATAGCGATGTAGATGTCCAACAGTTCAACCTCAGCCCCTACAAATTGTTTTTTCCCGAGAAGAGGCAGTTCTTTCTAGAGAACGCTGGCGTCTTCGATTTCCTCCTGGGCCACGGTGGAGATCGGCTCTTTTTCAGCCGCCAGATCGGGATTGATCCAGTCACAGGGCAGCAGGTTCCGATCAACGGAGGGGCCAAGGTTACGGGTTCGCTCGACGGATTCGAGTTGGGAGTCATGGATGTCAATACCAGATCTTCCGGACCGAACCCAGGGGCGAACTACGCCGTCTTGCGCGTGAAAAGGTCGCTGTGGGGTAGCGGGTCATACGTTGGAGTCGTGGGAATCGACAAGCGATCCGGGGATGCGCCTTCGAACTTCAATCAAACCTCAGGCGTGGATGGCAGGTTTGTTCTCTTCAAGAACCTCGTTCTGAACGGTAACGCTGCTCAGACCCGCACCCCAGGCCATTCCAGCGGGCAATACAATCTGGGTGCGGGATTGGATTTCCGTTCCAACTGGCTCGACTTCTCGGCGGAACATAGGAAGATCGGTCCCAACTTCAACCCCGAGGTCGGATTTCTCGAACGCACCGACTGCATCTGCGACTTTGCCGACGCGACTTTCAAGGCTCGGCCGGACTTCGCGGGCCTTCGCGAGATGCAATTCGAGGGCTTCATCTTTCATGCCCCGGACACCCACCATGCCGTCCAGACGCAGGAATGGCAGACCACCTTTCGGGCCGAGTTTCACAACGGTTCATACACCGATGACGACATCGTGGACGTTTTTGCGCAGCGCCTCACCACGCCGTTCAACATCTACAAGAATGTCAACATTCCGGTTGGCGTCTACAACTGGACGAGGCACCAGCTCACTTACGGCTCTCCGCAAGATCGCCGCTTGACGGTGCGGTTCTTCGAACGGTTCGGGAGTTACTACAACGGAAGACTGAACGAATTCCGGGTGCGCGCAACCTATCGCGCCAACGAACGGCTGTCCTTCAGCGTAGGACCGCAGTGGAACCGCTTTCGCCTGCCGCTTCCCGACGGCAATTTCTCGGTTGTGTTCGGCGCCCTGGAGACCGACTATGCTTTTTCCAGGTTCCTCTCTCTTTCGACGATTCTTCAAGTGGACACGGCCAACGCACAGGCCGCGAGCGCCAATATCCGGCTGCGATGGAACTACCATCCCGACAGTGATCTTTATGTGATCTACACTGCGGGTCAGAAGTTCGCCAGCCTCGCAGCCGTCAGCCCAGCTCAGTTTTACGAAAACCGTTTCGCCGTTAAATTCACATATTCGTGGCGACCGTGAGGCAAGTATGAAGTGGATTACCCGGAAAGATATCAAAGTTGACCGTGTCGCTTGTCCCTGGCTGATCAAGCGATTCGTCGATCCCAAGGCCGAATTCTTATTCGTTGAGGAGAAGGACCTCGTTGCCGTTGCGGACCGAGAAGGCGCGATTCCTTTCGACGCACCGAAGATTGCAACCATAAAACTTAACCATCGCGGTCCTCGGTGCACCTTCGAGGCGATCATTGAAGACTATGCAGTCTCTGATTCCGCCCTGGTCCGCTTGGCACTGATCGTCCGCGCTGCCGACATCAAAGGACAGGAAAGTGTGGCCGCCGAGGGCATCGGCTTGCGTTCCATAGCCCAAGGGTTTGCCGCAATGGGCTTGTCGGACGAGGATCGGCTCGCGAGACAGTTCCCTGTCTATGATGCTTTATACGCATACGTTCAGACTCTAGCAAAGTGAATCCTCGGCCCCATCGCGATCTCGTCCTGATCAACGCGGCTGGCTTTCTGCGTTCGCTCGGGGTAGGGCTTATGGGTGTCGTGTTGGGCGTCTACCTGTTTCGCGTCGGGCTATCCTCATTCACGATCGGTCTCGTCATCGCCGTCGGCCTAGCCGGCTCAGCCTTGGCAACGATCATTGTCAGCTTTGTAGCCGATCGCGTAGGCCGCCGGTGGTCACTCCTAGTTCTCTCTCTTCTAGCTGGCATTGGAGGATTGGCCTTGGCCCTGTTTCCCGCGCTGGCTGTGCTTTTGGCAATGGTGTTCATCGGTATGCTGAATGGCACCGGCACGGATCGCTCCGCCTCCTTTGCGCTCGACCAAGCCATTGTTCCGGGACTCGCTGCGGATTCCAAGAGAACGTGGAACCTGGCTTGGTACAACGTCCTTCTCGACGGAGGAGGATCGCTAGGAGCGTTAGCTGCCGGCCTTCCGCTCTTTCTGCAACACCGACTCTCGCTCTCCCTGCTCAGCTCCTACCGAGTCGTGTTCCTCGGCTATTCCGGGCTTTGCGTGATAGTTGCGATCCTGTACGCGGTAGTCTCGCCAGCCGTAGAGATAAACGACCCACTGGCACCTGCGAAGGTGAGTGCCGGAATCACCCCGACCAACAAGAGAATCCTCGCCAAGCTCACAGCTCTGTTTTCCCTGGATGCTTTTGGCGGAGGCTTTTTGACCGATGCCTTGGTCGCCTATTGGTTCTTCCGTCGCTTCGGAGTTGGCGAACACGATCTCGGTTTGGTTTTCTTTGCCGTGCACATTCTGAATGCGTGTTCCCATCTTGGGGCAGCGTGGCTGGCCCGTCGCATTGGTCTTGTAAACACAATGGTGTTCACTCATCTTCCGTCCAGCCTATTCCTCATGGCCGTGCCCTTCGCGCCCTCGTTCAAGTGGGCAGTGCTGCTCTTCCTTTGTCGGGAAGCTTTAGTTGAGATGGACGTGCCCACTCGCCAGTCCTATGTGGCGGCCATCGTCAGGCCGACGGAGCGCACATATGCCAGTGGGATCACAAATCTCGCACGCAATGTATTCTGGGCTGTCGGGTCGGCGGCTGCAGGGTTCCTGATGCAGGTCTTTAGTTTCTCCGCTCCGTTGTTGATTGGCGGCGGGGCAAAAGTGACATATGACCTGCTCCTTTACAGGTCGTTTCGGGCGTTAAAACCGCCGGAAGAGACACTGCGGGTTGAGACAGAAGAAACCACGCCCTGAGGATCATCAACATCCGGGAACGAAAATGAACCAAGGCCTGCTCTTAAAGGCCGCATTCAGCGCAACGGTGCAGCTTGTCCGGTAACTGCCTCGTAAATTGTCATCCTGGCAGCTGGCCGACCGTCCACCTCCTGCTCGGGCGCATAGACGCGATGGGTCTGTTCATCTACCGCCAAGCTGTGCACCTTTTTCTGTACCGGGAAGTCCTCAAGCTTGCGAAAGTGGTCGGGATCGTCCTCCTGGAATACTGAGATCGCTCCGCTATAGCAGGCCACGTAAATCCGCTTCAGCCCAGAGTCGAACTTCACAACGTCAGGTCCCTTAGCCAAAGGCAGAAAAGCAATGGGCTGATGCTTCTCCAAGTCAAAGACAGTCATCAGTTCATTGCCTTCGCATGCCAGGAACGCCCTCCGGTGCTCAGGGTCCAGTGCCATTCCGTGGTTGCCCTCACATTTCCCCACGCCGTACCGCCCGACCACCTCATCAGTTCTCGGGTCGATCACCGCAAGAATGTTTTGGTCTTGAAGGTTGACGTAGACCTTGCGAGCAATTGGATCGTACTGCGGCATCCCAGTTTCACTGTCGAAATGCAGAGTCTTGATAATCTTGTCCTGCTGCACATCGACGATCGCCTCAGCTTTACCACGCTCGTCGGAAACGTACAGCTTATGAAACGGAGGGGCATAGGCACTGCCATCCGGCTTCGCTTCGGTAGGCAGCTTTCTGATGACTTTCATCTGTTTCAGGTCGATGACGCCGATTGTGTTGTCCCCGGCATCGGAGGTGTAGACCTTTTGCAGCTCCGGAACGAACTCCACCCCTTCGATCCCAGGCACATCCGGTATCGCCTTCACCACTTCGTTGGTGCGCAGGTCTATGACGTACAGAAGTCCTGCGGCCAAATGAGCTGACAGTAGGTAGTGATCGCCGTAGTCAATCGTCAGATAGTCAAATCGGTTGCCCGCGGGGCCGGGCAGATCAAAACTTGAACCTGACTTCAGTGAAGCGGCAAGAGCAATTGTCGTGACCAGCAACCATGCGAGAACCACACATCTTTTTGCGCGATACATCGAACTGCCCTCCCGATTCCAGTCTGCCAAGCAAGTCGTCCAACACGACGCGTATCAGAATGAAATCACAATGAACTGAACACTGTAGGTCTTGTGCGAAAAACTCTTTGACTCCAGATACGGTTCCGTACTCTGGCGACGCGGCGCACTAATTACGCCACCTGTCCCGTAGAAACATGCCGATACGACCATCGCTTGCGTTGACGGGTGGTCGTCTGCGTGGTACAAGACCAGTGAGCTCTACGTCGGCCCGCGACATTTTCCCTTCAATGGGGGTGTCAACATGAATTCAAGGCCTCCTTTTCTTCAAGGACGGCTCGACCGCAACATTGCATTCATCGCCATGGTGCCGACCCTGTACCTCACCTACTATCGTTATCAGCATATGCGGCTTGGCGTGCCGTTGGCTTCGTTTGCGATCGGAACTCTGATTGCTTTTTTGACGATGATTCTTCGCAGGCCCCCAAGGAGAGTCACACCAAACCCTGTGTATTGGCTGCTGGCATTTTTCGCAACGTATTGGCCTCTCCTTACGCTCGGGGTGATTCAGCAGGGTCGGCCAGTGGTGTCTAGCCTGGTGTCGGATGCGGTAGCGATCGGCAGCTTGGCCATGATTGCATGGGCGCGTCTGAGTCTCGGACGAAACATCGGCATGGTCCCTGCACAGCGTGAGATCGTAACCAGTGGTGCGTATCGCTATCTGCGGCACCCTATCTACACTGGTGTTTTCCTTGGGTACCTCGGTGTGGCTCTCCGAGCATATAGCCCGCGCAATGAGCTGATTCTAGGGTTGGGGATTTCTTGGTATCTTATAAAGAGCTTTGTCGAAGAGAATTTCCTGCGCGCCGATCCTCAGTACGCGACCTATCTGCGACAAGTGCGGGCGCGCTGGATTCCGTTCGTAGTCTAAGAGGTTGTTGAAAAACCACTGCCCCTCCACAGTCGAGGTGTGGTAAGAAGCAGGGATGCGAGGAGACGATCAGCAACTGCAAACTGGGATGTTCAGCTATGTGGCGTTGGAAGATCGGATTCCAGCCGATCATCCGCTGCGCGGAGTGAGGAAACTGGTGGACACGGTCTTGGCCGGGATGTCCCAGGACTTCGCTGGGCTCTACTCCGAGGTGGGACGGCCCTCGATTGCGCCCGAGCGGCTACTGCGGGCGCTGCTGCTGCAGGTGTTCTATTCGGTGCGCAGCGAGCGGCTGTTGATGGAGCAGCTCAACTACAACTTGCTGTTCCGTTGGTTCGTGGGCTTGGAGATCGACGACGCGGTATGGAACCACGCGGTATTCAGCAAGAACCGCGACCGCCTGTTGAACCAGGATCTGGCGCAGAAGTTTTTCACCCATGTAAAAGAGCAGGCGGCGGGGCTGATGTCGGACGAACATTTCACGGTGGATGGCACGCTGATCGAGGCCTGGGCGGGGCAGAAGAGCTTTCGCCGCAAGGACAGTGACGAGGACGACGAGTCCGGGAGGGGAGGAGATTTTCACGGCGAACGGCGCAGCAACCAGACCCACGCTTCGAGCACCGACCCGGAAGCGCGGCTCTATAAGAAGTCGGCAGGCCAGGAAGCCAAGCTGAGTTATTTGGGCCACACCTTGGTGGAGAACCGGAACGGGTTGATCGCGGCGGCGATGACCACGCAGGCCGATGGCACAGCCGAGCGCGATGCGGCTCTCTTAATGTTGCACGCGTTGACGAGGAAGCGAAACGGTCGGATCACGACGGGAGCGGACAAAGCGTATGACACGCGCGACTTTGTCAGCACGGTGCGTGAACTGGGTGTGACGCCGCACGTGGCCCGCCGACAGCACGGCGCGATCGACGAACGAACCAGCCGGCATCCGGGATACGCGATCAGTTTAAGCAAACGCTGGTTGGTGGAGAAACCGTTCGCCTGGCTGAAACAGATCGGACCGCTGAAGAAGGTGAAACTACGAGGGCGGGCGAAGGTGGATTGGTTGTTCGTGTTCAGCTGCGCCGCCTTCAACCTGATCCGCATCCCGAAGCTGCGGGCGCAGAGCGCATGAAGAAGCAACGGATTACATTCGCGGTTGCCATGCGGACATCGGGGGCAGATCGGAAGCCCCAACAACAAAACTCAGTCTGAGCCTGCGCTTCTTGGAATGATCCGCACGCCGCGGAAGGGTATTTTCAACAAGCTCCTAAGAGCCATCGGCCTTCCCTGCGCTGAAGATTCGCGTGCCTACTATTCATACGCACAATAGCTGTGGTGCGCCAGGAATGTTCCCGAACAGGTCGGAGGGTTGCTGTTGTTGTCAGCCATTACACGCAATTGAGAATTGGATCATCTGACGGAGGCCAAACTTGCCCCGGAGAATCGGGAATTCACGAGAGAGACGGGCGCGATCTGAATATTCCAGCACGGAGTGAAGATGTTGACTCGAATGGTTTTGGGGTTTGTTTGTTCGCTCGCTCTGATGCTGCAAAGTTCACGAGACTTTCCAACAAAGAGGGTGCGCCTGATCGAGCCGTTCGGCGCGGGTGGCGGGCCCGATCTTGTGGGCCGCGCTCTCGCCAAAAAGCTAGCTGAGCTTTGGGGCCAACCTGTGACAGTAGAGAACATCCCCGGTGCGGGAGCGACGGCAGGCCCCGCGCAGGTCGCGAAGTCGCCAGCCGATGGCTACACTTTGCTCGTGAGCACCAGCGCGCAAGCCTATAGCGCAGCGCTATTGAAGAATCTCCCGTATGACCCGTTGAAGAGTTTCATCCCGGTCGCTCCTCTCACCAGCCAACCCTACGTGTTGGTCGCAGGCAAGCTGACAGGCATCACTACAATCAGCGGGCTGGTTGCGGCTGCGAAGGCGAAGCCTGGTCAGCTGAAGTTCGGCTCCACTGGGGTGGGCACCGGCTCACACCTAGGGATCGAGAAATTCAATCTAGCAGCGGGCATTAAGGCTGTACATGTGCCCGCACGACAGGGCGAGGCGATCGCCGACACGATTGCTAATGCGGTCGCCGGGGGTACGGATTACCTGCTGGCGCCTATCCAGCTCGCCCTAGTCGATATCCGTGCTGGCAGGCTGTGCCCGCTAGGCGTGAGCACCAAGAAGCGTTCGTCTCTGCTACCGGAGGTGCCGACCATCGCAGAAGCTGGCGTCGCCGACTTCGACTACCCGATTTGGTATGGAGTGTGGACGCCCGCCGGTACTCCTGCGGGAGTGGTGGATAAACTGGCGAAGGACATCGCACGCGCGCTGGCTGCGCCTGATTTGCGCGAATGGCTTGCGAAGCATGGGGCCGATCCGATGAACATGACGCAGCCTGAGTTCGCGCGCTTCGTGTTGAGCGAGAGCGAAAGCGCGGCGAGGATCATCAAAGCTGCTGGGATCAAACCTCAGTAGGCGTGAGGGTTCACGTAGCGAGGCCCAAGGGGGCGCTCAGGTCTCCGGAGTCCTGTCGCTGGAAGCCGGATCGTTCCAGTTCGACTTGCGTCAATTGCGGGCGGATGACGGCGATTTTGAAACAGCTATCACTGTTTGCTGCTCGCTGCTGCTTTCAATCTTTCAATCTGTTGCAGATGTGCAAGGCCGTGCCCGCCCATTCTCTCGACCAGGTCAGCAACAGTGACCTCCCGTTGCATTTCCGGATGAAAGGCAGACTTGGAAAGGTCGGAGGGGTTGAGGCTTCGCAGCAAACGCAGGTTGTGATGACGTGCCAAACCGTAGAACGTAGTGACAGGGCAGCGTTCTAACCAACTGAACTACGTCCCCAGCTTGTTTTCTTACCTTTATCGGAAACCCGCGTGTTTAGTGGCTTTCCTCAGGTTCAATCGATTCGCCTGTGTCGCCTGTTTCAACCTCGTAGAACCAAATTCCGAGGTTAATGGACACCATGGACACCAAGCCAAATCGCCGTCCACAGGTGTGCCGCAGGCAAACACCAACCCAGAGCAGCTGTCCCTGCCCCGTGAAATGAATTGTAGCAGAGGCAATTCAGATCGGTACAGGCTGTGTCCCAGATAGCGTGGATGCTGGAGGAGTGCTGCTCCGCATTACCGCAGCCATGAAGTAGAACCGCGTGTGTCGGCTTTCGCTCACGATCAGCCCCACAGGGAAGTCATTTGTAGGGATCGCATGATCCGCCATCAGCAACAACCACAAGCCTTGCCGCGCATTGCTTCCCTGCCCTCTCGTAGGATGAGAGGAACAATCACCAGCGCCGCAACCGGATCAGCCCATGTCACATGCCAAATCGCGTTGATCCCTAGGCCAACCAGAGCAACCAAGGCAAGGTAAGCGCACAAAGCGGACTCAGCGGCATCCGCTCTGAGTGCGGCGCTCCCCGTGATTGTGGAGAGCCTACGCTTTTCCTTGGCAAGCCAGGGCATGATCGCAACTGCAGCGATCAAGATGGCTATCCCCAGGTACGTGGTTTTGGGTTCACTGAATCCCAGAAGTGTCAGTGTGGACATCACGGCCACATAAGCCGCAAGGATGAACAACAGCACTGCTGCGATACGCGCGGCGTGTTTTTCTGATTGTTCTTGGTCGGCATCTGCACGGAACCGCCACAACACTACTATCGCTGAGAAGAGTTCGATTCCACTCTCACCGCCAAAAGCAAGTAAGGCTGGGCTGCGGGCCATCCATGCGGCAGCCAGGGATACCGCAGCCTCCACCGTCATCCAAACGATCGTGAGAGTTTGAATCCGTTGGATACTCCGGATAGTAGCCCGCACTGGAATCTGCAATCCTGACGCCATTAAACAGCATTATCCCACGCACGCATACCCCAGCCGTTCTTGTATCACCGCATTCCGCGGTTACGCCCGAACCCAGATGAAGAGGGCCGGGGAAACAATTCCGAGGCGATCTGAGCCAGTCGGGCTGTTTGTTTCCCCGCCACTGTTACTTGGCTGCCTTCTTCGCAGCGGAAACCGACTCAACCATCACCATCTCCCCCATCAGACTGCCCTTCACCGTCGCCCTCTCACCAGCCAGCTTGTCCAGTTGGGCCTCGTGCCCATCAAGCGTGTAAACCTTCTTCCCTACGACCAGCGCATACTTCGTGCCTTTCTTTACGCAGTCTCGGGTGCACTCAGCCGCGCTCTTGCCTTTTTCCATGTGGTGAGCCCCACACATGGAGTCGCTGACAGTTCCGGTCAGGGTTTTGGACGCTGAGGAAGCCTCAGCTGGCTTTTTCGTCCCAGGTGTGCTCGCTGGCATTTGCATTTGAGCCGCCATGAGAATCGTGGGCAATGTGAACAATGCAACGGTGTTTACGAGTGTTCGTCTTGTCTTCATTAGTATTCCCCTTTTTGGTTTGGTTGAAGTTGTACTGCTCCTGTCACAGTCATTGGTTTGAACTCCCCTCGCCGGCCCACGGCCCTTGAACGATGGCCCTGCGGATTTCCTCCGCCGATTTCTGCTGGCGATGCATTTGGGAGGCAAGGAGTGCCTCCCGAATGCAGATACTGCAACTTGCCGCGTGATCCGTTTTGAAGCAGTCCAGGAGACTGCGATGCCCCTTCCGCTGGCAGTAGCAATAGCAAGGCTGCTGCGCCAGCACTTCTGGTATTTCTCTCGCAGTTTGATATGCCTCCCGCACTTCCGTCTGCTTGAAGCCCGCAGGCTCCAGCGTTGCTGGCAAGGGCATCGCATCTCCCGCGCGGTCGGAATGCACCGGCATCGTTCCGCTACCTGGCCCAGGGTTCGGCGGTGTTGAGTGAAATGCGTTGTACGCGAGGGTTGAAAAGATCGCGATCAAGGCAGATCCGAAAACAATCACCGGCCAATGGACTAAGAGCCCCGAGTTCTTCGATTCGCGCTTCCGCCGCATGTCCACCTCCAATCTGTAAGGCCGACAAAAAGTACGCGCTCTCGAACGCAACGAAATGGTTCCTTAGCTTTCACGGCCATCATCCGTCCGCACGGTTGCCGACCTTGGTTTTCTTCTCATCGCGGCTGCTTCTGCTCAGCCGTTGACGCCAGTTGTTCCTGCATTGCCGCCAGCTGCTGAGCCTTAGCAGCGGCTTCGCGGTACCGCCGCGCCATCTCATGGCAATGGCCTTCTCCGAATGCCTCCGGATGTTTTACGGCCATCGGAGTTGGGTTCTTTCGGTACATCTCCGCCATTTCGTCGTGATCCTTCGCTGCCGCTTCCAATCGCTCCGTCTCGGCCTTGTAGTAGTCGGCCAGCTTGAGATGGTCTTCCTTCGTCCTTGCACTCGCGATCAACGTCTTGGCTTCCTTCTTATTAAGGGATGGTCGCTGTCCTGCGGCGGTGTTGCCGACTGTCAAGAACACCAAGAACGTGAGAGAAACGACTGTCAGAACCACCTGCAACTTGCGGTTTGTAGTTTTCATATCTCCTCCTACGAAGCTAAGCGCCGGTTGTGTGCCAGGGTCGCAGCCGGGAATCGACCAAAATGCAAGTCCTCGCTTTCCAGTGCTACCTGACTACGGTTATTTGGTTGCCTCCTTGCTACGTCAAAACTCTTTAGCTTGCAGCCGAACAGCTTTGGTTTTCTGATCCGCATCGGTTTCCCTTACCTCCTTTACTCCTCCGGTTCCGGCCGCAACGTGCCACGCCGCAGTGCCCGTTCCTTCATCAACACGAAGAAAACCGGAACCAGAATCAGTACGTGAATCGTGGACGTAATCATTCCGCCGACCATAGGAGCGGCAATCGGCTTCATGACGTCGGAACCAATACCACTCGCCCAGAGAATGGGAATCAGGCTGGCGAGAACAGCGGAGACCGTCATCAGCTTTGGCCGGAGCCGATGCACCGCACCCTCGATGGCAGCCTCGTGAATATCGGCCTCTGTAAGCGGGCGACCTGAAGCGATGCGCTTGTCGAGCGACTCGTGCAGATACACGACCATCACGACTCCTGTCTCCACCGCGATGCCGAACAGTGCGATATACCCGACCCAGACGGCAACGCTGAAGTTGTAGCCAAGCAGCCACTGCAAAATCAGCCCTCCGGTCATGGCATAGAACGTGGGGAAGATCAGAACCATGGCCTCCGTTAGGTTGTGGAAGACCATGTACAGGAGCAGGAAGATTACGAAGAACACCACGGGTAAGATGATCTTCATCCGTTCCTTCGCCCGAAGCTGGAATTCGTATTCACCCGACCACCGATAGGTGTATCCTGCCGGCAATTGCAACTTCTGCCGAAGCATCTTGCTGGCCTGGTCTACGAACCCACCGTAGTCGGTGGTGTTGAGATCCATGTAGACATATCCTGTGAGCTGGCCATCTTCGTCGCGGATCATCGCCGGCCCTCGCGAAAAGGAGATCTTGGCCACTTCACCAATCGGGATCTGTGCCCCAGAAGGTGTTGCAATCAAAACGCGACTCAGCTCTCCCACGTTGTCCCGGAAATCGCGCTGATAACGGACATTGATCGGATAGCGACTGCGGCCTTCGACGTTTTCGGCAACGTTCATGCCTCCAATGCCCGATTCCACCGCCTGTTGGACATCGGCGATGGTCAAACCGTATTTCGCAGCTTCGGGGCGATTGACCTCCACATTTATGTAAAAGCCCTGGGAGACCCGTTCGGCAAAAACGGAACGTACCTGCGGTAACCCCGAGAGAATCTGCTGTACCTGTGCCCCGAGTTGCTGGATTTGCTCTAGATTTGTGCCCTGAATCTTCATTCCTACCGGCGTCTTGATTCCCGTGAGCGCCATGTCGAGCCGGTTTTGCACTGGCATGGTCCAGGTGTTCGTCAGTCCCGGAAACTGGAGCTTCTCGTCCATCGCGCGAATGAGCTTTTCGTAGGTCATCCCTGGCGGCCATTTCTCTCGCGGTTTGAGCATCACGGTCGTGTCATACATATCGAGCGGAGCATTGTCGGTAGCACTGTCGGATCGTCCGACCGCACCGAAGACGGACTCAACTTCCGGAAAAGACCGGAGAATCCGGTCCTGCTCCTGCAAGAGCTGCGAAGCCTGCGTGATCGAAATACCGGGAAGTGCCGTGGGCATGTAGAGAGATGAGCCTTCAAACAGGGGCGGCATGAACTGACTGCCCATCTTGAACATCAAGGGAAACGTCACCACCAGGAATGCCAAATTGAGCAACAACGTCGTCTTGCGGTATTTCAGGCAGAGTCGTAAAACCGGCAAATAGAGTGCCTGTGTAACCCTTGAGATCGGATTTTCCGATTCGGGCCGCAGCTTTCCTCGAATGAAAATGACCATCAGGATGGGAACCAGGGTGATGGCCAGCAAGGACGAGAAGCCAACGGCCAAAGTTTTCGTCCATGCCAACGGACGAAACATGCGTCCTTCCTGAGCTTCCAACAGGAACACCGGGAGGAACGAGACCACAATAATAAGGAGCGAAAAGAATAGCGCGGGGCCAACCTGCTTGGCCGAGTCGATGAGGATGCGCACCCGCTCTCGTTCAACGGCCTTCTTCCCTGATTTACCTGCGCTGCCATCTGTCTCTTTCTGGAGCACTGGTCCATTCGAGGAATTCATGTCCCCGAGTGCTTCTCCGCCGGATTCCGGGCGCTCGGAAAGGTGCCGGTATCCGTTTTCGACCATGACGATGGCGGCGTCCACAAGAACACCAATCGCCAATGCCAATCCGCCAAGCGACATAATGTTGGAGCTGACGTTCAGGTAGTACATCGGGATGAAAGAGATCGCGAGCGCGATCGGTAAGGTGAGAATCGGGATCAGCGCTGAGCGGAAGTGGAACAAGAACACAATGATGACCAGGGAAACAATGATCGCTTCCTCAATCAGGCTATGTTTCAAAGTGTTGATTGATTCGCTGATCAGTCCCCCGCGGTCATAGCCGGAGACGACCTCGACTCCCGGCGGTAGCGATCCTTTGATTTCAGCGAGCTTCTTCTTGACGCCATCAATCACGTTGAGAGCATTCAGCCCATACCGCATGACCACAATGCCGCCCACGGTCTCGCCTTCACCGTTCCACTCCGCGACACCTTCCCGCATGTCGGGCCCGAACGAATCCGTGCCCAGATCCTTGATGAGTACGGACGTACCGTTCTTCGCCATCACGGGCACGTTCCTCAGATCGTCCAGCGATTTGAGGTACCCCAGTCCTCGAATCATGTATCGCGTACCACTCAGTTCGAGTACGCGGCCTCCGACTTCGTTCGTACTCGATTTCACGCGGTCGATAACTGTCGACAGCGGAATGCCATATGCCAGCAACTTGTTGGGATCTACGTTGACCTGGTACTCGCGCACGAACCCGCCGATACTCGCGACTTCGGCCACACCGGGAACGGTTGCGAGCTGATAACGCAGGTGCCAATTCTGAATGCTCCGAAGATCTGCGAGGCTCTGCTTGTGACTGTGATCGACGAGCACATATTCGTACACCCAACCGGCGCCGGTCGCGTCGGGACCGATGGCGGGATGAACATTGGCAGGAAGGCGGCCGGCAATCGTTTGCAGATACTCCACAACCCGAGAACGGGCCCAATAGATATCCGTCCCATCTTCGAAGACAACGAAGACGTAGGAGTCATTGAACATGGTCTGGGCGCGTACCGCCTTCACCTTCGGCGCAGCCAAGAGCGCGGTCACGATGGGGTAGGTAACCTGATCTTCGATGATGTTGGGCGGTTCATCTTCCCAGTTGGTGTGAATGATCACCTGCACGTCTGAAATATCCGGCAGGGCGTCCAGCGGGACGTGGCCCATGGACCAGATTCCAGCCAGGGTAAGCAGAAGTACTCCGGTGAAGACCAGGAATCGATTGTGTGCGCACCACTCGATGATTCGGGAGATCACGATTACATACCTCCTGTGGCATTGAGCGTGAGCTGCTTGTTAGCAATGGTCCGCCCATTTTGTTGTGCTCTGACCGTGACCTGCCAAGTGCCCCCGGAACCGAGATCGCCCTTGCCCTCATACATTCCGCCGCCTTTGTCGCTGGCATTGATGACGGTCTTCATCGAGGCCATTCCCATCGCTGGCATCGCGGCCATGAAGAAGGTCACGGTTATGTTTGCTCCCGTGATCTGTTTCCCATCTTGTCCTGTGAGCTTCACGCGAACGATGTTGCTGCCCTTGTGCGGAGGATCGGGATCAGTTGTCAATTCCACATTCGCTTGTTGTTCCGCTGGAGCATTCATCGAAGCCGCCTGACCAGCGCCGGGAGGCGGAGGAACAAATGCGCCCGCGGCCGCCTGCAATTGGGCTTCGGAATCAATCAGAAAGTTCGCCGAAGTGACAATTTGTTCCTGTGCCTTTACGCCGTTGGTGACCACCAGTCCATCGCCGACCTGAGGCCCCAATTCCACTTCGCGCGGTTCGATGTTGCCTTCGCCGCCGTAGACGAACAACAGGTTCTTGGTTCCTGAGTGAAACGCCGCACTAGCCGGGACGACGAGCTGGCGGCCCATCGGGAGCTTCGCGCGAACATTCACGTACATTCCGGGCCTTAACTTCAGACCGGGATTCGCAAACACCAATCGCACCGGCAGTGTGCGCGTGTTCACGTCCAGCTGCGGAAGGATGTAGTCCACCCGCCCGTTGAAGACTCTGCCCGGATAGGCATCGACCGTGACCTCGGCGGAATCCCCCGGCTTGATCTTCCCTGCGTCGCTTTGGAATACCTGGGCGAGGACCCAAACGTCGGACAGGTCAGCCACGGTGTACAGCATGGTCTCGGGCTGGACGTACATGTTGGGCAGCGCGTTTTTCTGCGTGATGTAACCCGAGACGGGAGAATTGACCGTCAGATCCGTAATCGCTTTTCCGCCTTGATCCAGCTTCTCGATTTCGGCAGGAGACACTTCCCATTGCAGCAGTCGCTCCTTGGCAGCACTGAAGAGAGAAGACGCGCCTGAAGCTACCCCGCTCACTTTGCTCTGCTGCAAAGACTCAGAGTTCTTCTTGGCCAGCAAGTATTCGTGCTCGGTCGAGACGAGGTCAGGACTGTAGATCGTGAACAAGGGCTCACCTTTGCCAATAAAATTGCCCGTAGCGTCGGCATAGACTTTGCGAATCCATCCGGCGAATCGTGTCTGCACATAGGCCTGCCGGCGCTCATCAACCTGCACATTGCCGTAGAAGCGAAGTTCAGTGTCGACCGGCTTGGATTCAACCTTCCCCAGCACCATGCCAATGCTCTGCATCCGCTGGGGCGTCAGCTGGAACGGGGCAACCGGCGTCTCTTGCATATTGCCGGGCTGAGGGTCGCCCCCCGCTCCCGGCTCGGAACCCGAGGCGTTGGCCGATGAAGTTTGTGCCGTCGCCTCCATGGACCCGCTTGCGGAACTGGCGCCAGGCTGCGGCGAAGCTCCGGTATGGCTTAAACGCCACCACAAGGCTGACGCCACAATCGCGAGCACAATCGTTGTGGTCAGTGCAATCCAAAACGCGCGGCGATAACTATTGTTTTCTGTACAGATCATGTCTGATTCCTCATTTGCATTCGTTCTGAAGTTGCGCTCGTTCATGGGAATTCCACCCCGGTAAGGCGCTCTAGTTCAGCCAGCGCCGCCTCGTGCTCCACCAGCTCGCTTCGATATTCCAAATCGAGGTTTAGAACATCGAGAAACCCGGAAAGCAGGCTCTCGAAATCTTGGCGGTTCGATTGGTAGGCAGACAGGGCCGATTGAAAGGTAGCTTCCGACTGAGGAACGAGACCGTCACTGTAGATCTTCAACCGCTCTTCCGAAGTCTTGGCGCGCACATACTGCTGCTGCACTTCCGAAAGCACGCGCTGCGATTCAGCGTCCAGCTCTTGCCGTGCGCGCTCCTGGTTCTGTTCCGCTTCGGCCAATGCCGCGCGCTGGCGGCCCCGGTTCGGCAAGCGCACACTAAAGCTCGCCATGTAGTAATCGTTGAATTGACTCGCGTTGTGCTCGAATGTGTAGCCCACATTAAAGTCCGGACGGAATTCTTTGTGCGCCAGCTCAACTTGGGTTTCCTGCTGCCGGATTGAGGCCTGTTTTGAGTGCACATCCGGATTTTGCTCACGCGCTTTCTGCGAGAGATCGGCCGCGGTGTACGGAAGAACTCGCAACGTGAGGATCTCGGCAACGATGTCCGCGGACTCCTGCGGACGGCCCAAGACCTGCTTGATCTGGGCTTCAAGCAGTCCTTCTTCCTGATGATGGTGCGCGATCTCTTGAAGAATCTTCGTGCGCTGCAACTGGGCTTTCAGCACATCCTGCTGATTACCCTGCCCCACGCGGTAACGGGCCTCGGTCGCCTCCTGCACCTGATTCAGCAGCTGGTCACTCTTCTGCAGAACGCCGAGGGTTTGCTGAATGTAGGCTAAGCGGAAGTAGACCATCTTGAGATTTCCCACCACCGTTCTGCGAACGGAATCGGTCTGCGCCTGCATGGAGTCCGCTTCGTGTTCGGCGACACTGGCACGCAATTGCCGTTTACCGGGGTAAGGGATGTCCTGGGATGCGCCGAACCCGATGTAGGCGAAATCGCTGTTGCTGTAGCCCGCGAAAGGTCGTGGGCTGCCGACGCTGAACTGCTGGACCGAGAGTTGTGTCTCGGGTAGAGCGGAGACCTGCTTGGGAACATTTCGAGAAGCCTGCCACGCATGGAACGAGGCCGCAATCTGCGGATTCTTCTGCTCTGCCTCTTGGACTAACTCACGCAGAGACATGGGCATTCCCGCGTGTTCGGCCATGCCGGGTGATTCAGGAATCCGCCTCTGCGGACTTGGTGGCTGTTGTGCGCCGGCATTGTCGGCAAGGGCTAGCGTTCCAAAGAACAGAGCCGCAGCGATGAACGAAATACGAGCGCACCCGAAGAGACTTCGGGACAAATAAGTGGATTGCATCTTTCCTCCGCAAACAAACACGAGTTTGTAGGCGCACGAACGTGCAGACGCACGAGTGCCTTAGCAGCTCAGAGGAAAGACGATCAGATTCTTAGGACGGTTGTGGTGAGAGACTCTAGTCCTGGCGGACTATGCGTGCGCGAAACACGAGACGACCATTGTGTGAGCGAGAAGTACACTTCGGTCTGGTTGGTAAGGGGAAGCGCGTGAAACAGAACCAAACTGACATGGTCCAGTTGCGAGGAGGCGGTCTTCAGAGCGTGAAAGTCCGCAGGCGTGGCGGCTACCTTACAGCAAGGATGGGATTTCGCCATCCCCATGTCCCCGCACTGCTCCGCCATCTTCTTGCAACACTCGCGCTCGGCCGATGTCATTGCTGCACCCGGCAACACGCAAGCCGCAACCGGTAGCGCAGCCAGCATCAGCGCCAGAGCGGAAACACCGACTTTGATCAACAGTTTCAACATGACCAGTCTATCTACAACTGACAGTAAGACGCAACAGGCAGGAAAAGGTTTCAGCTTACCGCCGTCACGCGAATCGGCCAGACCGCGGATTGAGCGAAACGCCAGTACGGAAACCGTCGTTCTCACTTGCGCTCTTGATTCGAACGTTCGCGTGGACACCAACTTCTGGAAACGCTGGGAGGGTAGAAGGTACCGTGACAGGGCGACCAGATGTTGTTTGTGTTAAGTTGCTGATTGCTAATTACTTAAATCAATGGGACGGTTAGAGAGGAGCGTTCTAACCAACTGAACTACGTCCCCAACTTGTTTTCTTACCGTTATTGGAAACCCGCGTATTTGGTGGCTTTCCTCAGGTTCAATCGTTTCGCCTGCGTCGCCCATTTCAACCCGATAGAACCAAATTCCGAGGTTAATGGACACCATGGACACCAAGCTAAACCGCCGTCCAAAACTGTTGTGCAGGCAAACACCAACCCAGAGCAGCTGTCCCTGCCCCGAGACTGAATTGTGGCAGACAGAATTCCGATCAGTACAGGCTTGGCGATATGCTCGGAACTTCTGACAGGAATGGCGTTGCGGTGTGGAATTGAGTGCGGCCTGCCTGCGGAGTATTCTTGCGGCAGGATGTCAAGAAAAACCGCGCCAGCAAAAGCCACTGGGGGCGTGTCAGGTCTGCTATGCCATGTTCGTAACTTCCGCATGCCCGTGATCCAGCCATAATCCGCAGTCGCAGGTTCATTGCTTGCGCCCATGATCCACTGCCGGTGCTAGTCTGACGTAGTAACCGATGAACAACCGCGACCTGCAGGCGACTTGGAAGTATCACGATGGCACGAAACACTCCTACTGGAGTATTCGTAACAATCCTCACTTCCTGGACTGGGCGAATCGGCCGCAGCCTTTCAAAATCTATCCGAAGATAGAGCCGCTCCCGCTGCCGCGGGACGTGCCTCATACAGGAGTGGCCGCGCTCTCCGCGATCTCAGAACCAGTGCCCTCATCGGGGGCCGATTCGGTCCCTGACCTTCAGGATCTGGCGCGCATTCTCTGTTTCTCGGCGGGGATTACCAAAGAGCGCGCACATCCAGGCGGAGAAATCTACTTTCGCGCCGCAGCCTGCACCGGAGCCCTCTACGAGATCGAGCTGTACGTCGTGACTGGCGATTTCGCGGGCCTGGATGCCGGCGTGTATCACTTCAATCCAGCAGATGTATCGCTACGACTTCTCCGAAAAGGTGATTTTCGCAGAAACCTGGCTCAGGCGACCGCGATGGAACCCGCGGTGGCTCACGCGCCCGCGATGATCATCTGCACCGGAACATACTGGCGGAATGCCTGGAAGTACCAGGCGCGCACCTATCGCCATTTCGGTTGGGACAACGGCACGCTGCTGGCGAATATGCTGGCCGTTTCCGCGGCTTCGGGGCTGCCGGCCGAGATCGTGCTGGGGTTCGTGGACGGCGAGGTGAACCGCCTACTTGATCTCGATACGCGGCGCGAGGTTTCCTTGTGCCTCGTACCGATCGGGCGCAAATCGGAGAGTTCGCTGCCAGCCCAGAGAGAGGCTCCGGCGCTCGGCCTGGAGACGATCCCGCTTTCCGAGCATGAGGTCGAGTATCCCGCCATGCTTGAGATGCACAACGCATCTTCGCTTGAGTCCGAAGAGGAAGTAGCTCAGTGGCGCGGGAAGCAACAGGTGTTCCCATTCTGCGCTCCGGTAGGCGAGGCAGTTCGCTTCCAGCGACTGCCGGAAGAAGAACAACCGAAGGACACGATCGAGCAGGTGATCCTGCGCCGCGGCTCTACCCGAGCGTTCGATAAGACTGTATCTATTACGCTGGACCAACTCTCAACCATTGTCGATTGCGCCACGCGTGGTCTTCCGGCTGACTTCCTTGAGCCCCCCGGCGCGCAGCTCAACGATCTTTACCTGATTGTGCATTCGGTGCAGGGGCTGAAGCCGGGTGCTTACTTCTTCCGGCGTGAGCAGAAAACCGTAGAGCTTTTGAAGGCAGGGGAATTCCGCGCCGAGGCCCACCATCTTGGACTGGAGCAGGAGCTGCCGGCGGACGCCTGCGTGGACATCTTCTTTCTCGCCGATTTAAACCGCATCCTTGAAGGATCCGGGAACCGCGGCTACCGGGCCGTCCAGCTGGAGGCGGGCGCAATTGGCGGGAGGATGTATCTGGCTGCGTATGCCCAGCGCCTGGGTGCAACGGGGCTAACCTTCTTCGACGATGACGTGATTAAGTTCTTTTCGCCACACGCGAAAGGCAAGAGTGCCATCTTTCTTCTCGCCATTGGCAAGCCGCTGAAACGCAAACCACAGCAGGGCCTCTAGGGAAGTTCGAAATCAGAGAAGGGCAGTCGTTGGAAGTCTTGGCGTGCCCTTTGACGGCTAGTTGGAACCAAATGGGAGCCGACAGTCAGCCTACGGACAGGTGGTGCAGGTTCATATCATCGTGGATCGCAACACCGGGCTGCCGCGCGGTTTGCATTCGTGGAGAATGACTAACGACGCTGAGGCCGAGAAAGCAATCAAAGCTCTGAATGGCAGCATTTTAAGAGATCGTACCCTGGACGTGAATTACGCTCGCCCCAGGGTCTTCTGGGACAATTGTGGACGATTACTTTCTTTCTCCGTAAATCGGAGGCGAGGCTTGCGTTGTGCCGTAGTCCAGGTCGAAGCCAAGCTGGAGCTTGGCCGCGTCCGACATGAGGCCGGGATGCCATGGCGGATCGAACACGACTTCAACATGAACTTCCTTGACACATGGCAACCGCGAGAGCTTGCTCTCCACGTCTGCCTTGAGCACGTTGCCCATACCGCAACCGGGAGCCGTCATGGACATCTTGATACGAATCCTGTTCCCACCTTGCTCTAAGGCCGCAATCACAGAGGAGTAAACCAGACCCAGATCAACAATGTTGACCGGAATCTCGGGATCGTACACGGTCTTCAGCTGATCCCAGACCATCTGCTCGCTGAAGATCCCTTCTTGAACTACAGGTGCTTGTGCCGTCGACGCGTTGGAGAGCCCCAGGGCATCTGTATCCTTGGCATCGATACGGTACATGTAGCCACGATCTGTAGCTACCGTGTAGCCGCTGCCAAGGGACTGCATGATCCTTACGACGGCACCGGCCGGGAGAGTGGCGCGAATCCCACTGGGGATCTCGACTACTTCGCAAGCCCGACTCAGCGTGATCGGTTCACTCGCACCCATATAGAACTCCCCGCGTAGCTGTTTTTCCTTCTTCTC
>Ga0075018_10000039_pt1 | contig 28346 bp, 21 predicted proteins | sample ColStrG_CSR_2014_FD_71471 | JGI IMG/M metagenome (GOLD analysis project Ga0075018, IMG submission 71471) | Freshwater sediment microbial communities in response to fracking from Pennsylvania, USA - Cold Stream Run_MetaG_CSR_2014 | ecosystem: Environmental > Aquatic > Freshwater > Creek >... | reverse complement strand
CGGGAGTAATACTTATACGTCGACACTCTGACGCCATGCTGAATCCAAACTGAATGCTCGTTAAGTTGCTGTGGGTAGGATGGCAGCCGCGCTGGAACGCACGAGTGGCAACGGCATGGAGCTAGCGGGTCCGCAGCGACAGCAACACCGGCAATACCAGCAGCACCAGCGGCAATTGCAGGACCAACCCAGAGATAATGGCAATGGCCAGGGGTTGCTGCATGGCGGATCCGGCGCCGATGCCCAGGGCCAACGGCAGCAATGCCAGGATGGCGGCGACCGTCGTCATGGCGATCGGACGCATGCGGTTGAGGCCCGCCTGGATGAGCGCCTCGCGCGGATCAACATCCGAAGACAGCGAGATGAGTTCGGAGACATAGAAGATCGCGACCTCGGTGGCGATACCGACGATCATGGTCATGCCCATCATCGATGAAATGTTCAGTTCGGTACGGGTGATCCACAGTCCGATCGTCACTGCAGAGAGCGCCAGCAGTGTGGTCAGCAACATCGACAGGGTGGTACGAAAATCCTGGTAGAGCGCGAGCAGCAGCAGGAAGACCAGTGCAACGGCGCCGGCGAACACAGCAATCAGGCCGGCGAAAGCCTTCTGTTGCTCTGCATAGGTGCCGCCCAATTCGAAGTAGACGCCACGCGGCAGCACACCGGGTCTGGCGAGCACAGCCTGGACCTCGCGCATGGTTGAGCCCAGATCACGACCCGTGATCCGTCCCGTGACCGCGAGCATCCGCTTCAGATCGTCGCGGTTGATCTGCGGCTGCCCGGCAACGGCTTCGAGTGTGGCCACGCGTCCCACGGGGAAGAAATGGCCATCGGGTGCGCGCAGCTTGAGCTTGAGAATGTCCGCAGCCGTACGCCGCGAGCCCGGCGGAATCCAGGCGCGTATGCCAATCAACTTGGGCCCACGCTCGACGCGTGTGCTGGCAAGCGAGCCGGCGAGCAGAGCTGCGAGGTTCTGGCTCAGCATATCCGGGTCCACGCCTTCCAGACCGGCCTTGGCGGGGTCCACGTGAATCACCATGGCGTCACCCGCCGGCCGAATGCCTGTCTTGACCTCAACGATGCCCGTGATCTTGCCGATCTGCGCGGCGACACGCATGGCGCTCGCGGTCAACACGGCCTCGTCATCGCTGAATATCTTGATCTCGATCGGTTGCGGCACGGCAGTCAGGTCACCGATCAGATCCTCCATCAATTGCGCCATCTCCACTTCCAGGCCCGGCACCGTCGCTTCCACCCGTTGGCGCACGTCCGTCATGACCTCCTCGATGCCCCGGCTCCGCTTGGGCTTCAGGCGCACGAAGAAGTCCCCTTCATCCGCCTCCGTGAGGCCGCCGCCCAGCTGCAATCCGGTCCGCCGCGAGTAGGTCTGCACCTCGGGAGTCGCGCGCAGGATCTGTTCGACCTGGCGCAGCAGCCGATCGGTCTCACTCAAGGAGGTACCCGGCTCGCTGCGGTAATCAAGAATGAATCCGCCCTCGTCCATGACCGGCATGAACCCCGAACCGACGTTCTGGTAGGCCAGCCAGGCCACCAGCAGCAGCGGCACGATGGCAAAGGCCAACAGGATCGGCCGCGCCAGGAGTCGGCGCAGCAGTCGGTCATAGCCGCGATGCACGCGCTCGGTGAACGCGCCGCCCTCCTCCTGGCCGGCGTCTTTGTCGGTGAGGAAGTGGTCCGCCAGCACCGGCACGCCGATCCAGGCAATCAGAAATGAGATCGCCAGGCTCGCCGCCATCGTCAAGGACAAGGCCTTGAAGAATGCGCCGGTCACGCCGGACAGGAATGCCAGCGGCGCGAAGATGATCACCGTCGACAGCGACGAGGCGACGAGCGGCAGGGAAAATTCTGCCGCGGCCGTCCACACCAGGCCATGATTTGGGCCTGGATGCCCGCGCAGCCGGCGGATGATGTGCTCGACCATGACGATCGCGTCGTCAATGATCAGTCCCACTGCGGCCGCCATGCCACCCAGTGTCATGATATTGAAACTGCTGTGCAGGACCTCGAGCAGCAGCACGGTGGCGGCCAGCGTTGCGGGCACGGTCACGATGGCAATCAGTGTGATCTTGCCATTGCGCAGGAACAGCAGCAGCACGGCCGCGGCAAGGCACATGCCGATGAAGACGGCGTCACGGACGCTTATCGCCGAGGCGATGATCAACTCGCTCTGATCGTACCAATCGGCGATCTTGACCTGCGCCGGCAACTGGGGCGCATAGCCGCGCAACTTGGCCTGCACGTCGCGGGAAATCTGGACGGTGTTGGCATCGGGCTGCTGATAGACCTGAAGGATGACGGCATCGCGCCCGTCCGCCGTGACCCGGGTCCATTGCGGCACGGTTTCGCGCGACACCTGCGCCACATCGCCGACGCGGATCAAGCCGGTGGGTCCCTTCAGCAGCACGGTTTCGGCGAGCGAGCGCTCGTCGAGTATCCGGTTGTCGAGGATCGCCAGGTATAGTTTGTAGTGATCTTCCAGCCTGCCGACGGCGCCAATGGTATTGCCTGCCGACAGCGCCTTCGATACATCGGCCAGGCTCAGACCGCGCGCCTGCAGCCGCCCCGGATCGAGCGTCACGCGATATTCGGCCTCGGCGCCGCCGATGACGGCAACCTTGGCGACCCCCGTCACTGCCGAGAGGAGCGGTCGCAACTGGTAATAGGCCAGGTCGCGCAACTGCACGAGCGATTGCTGGGCTGAAGTCAGGCTGTAGGCGACTGTAGGAAATACGGTCGGATCCATGCGCCGGACATCAAAAGTGGTACCGACCGGAAGGTTCGGCAGGGTTCGATTGACCGCCGATTCGACCTGCAACAGCGCAGAGACCATGTCCTGGCCCCAGTCAAAGTTAATGGAAATATCCGCGGAGCCGCGCGAACTGGTCGAGCGAACACTGCGCAGTCCTGGTACCGAGCGCACCGCCTCTTCGACCAGCATGGTCACTTCCGTGGCCATGCGATCCGCCGGACGGTCGCCGGCGTCAATATTGACGACAATGCGTGGGAAGTCGACGTGCGGGAATAGCGCAACCGGCAGCGTCCAACCAGCGACCAGACCGCCCAGGGCAAGCAGGACGATCAGCGCAATGGCGAAGCGGCGCTGACCGTGCATGCGCTCGACCAGGCTCACGGCGGCGCTTCCGTACCTGGCACCTCGACTTCCACGGCCATGCCATCCGTGAGTTCGTAATTACCGGAGACGACGACGCTGTCGCCGCTCTTCAAATCCGCAGTCAGCACTTCCACGCGGTCCGCGTTGGCAATTCCCAGCTTCAGTTCGTGGCGGACGGCCTTGCGATCCTTGACGGTATACAGGACTTGCACCTCGCCGTCGGGCAGTACCGCGCTGCGCGGCACGATCTGCGCGGTCGGGTGCACTGCGACCTGAATCAACGCTCGCACGTGTTCGCCCAGCATCAGCGCCGCCTTCCCCGGCACCGGCACTCGCACCTCGAGGGTACCGGTTGCGGCATCGAGCGCCGCACCCACCGAGCGTACCTGCGAATCCACGCTGAGCGGTTCCGACCGCTCCGTCGTGACAAGCGTGACCAGCTGGTCTCGTGCCAGCAGCAAACGATCGCCGCTCTCGACGCCGAGGCGTGCTTCGCGGCCCTGGGTCGTCGCCACAGTCACCAGTGGCGCGCCCATCAGGAACTGCGAACCGCGCGTAGCGTCGACGCGCGCGATCACGCCGGAAGACTGGGCCCGGATTGTCCCGTCCCGTCCCAGCCCCCGGGCCTGGAGACTCTCCAACCTGGTGCGAGCGTCCAGCTCTGCCTGCTGCGCAGCGATCAGCTCCTGGTTGGTGGCCAGCTTCAGTTCGAACCGCTCCCGCGTGGCTTTCAGGGCATTCTCCGCAACCACCTGCGCACTGCGCGCGCTCTCCAGCAGCAGCCGCGCGTCCGGGCTGGGTGAAATCTCCAGCAGCGCGTCCCCGGCGACGACCGGCGTCCCCGGCGTCACCTGAACATTGCGGACCAGGCAGTCATAAGGCGCCGGGACGACCTGTTCGCTGCCGGGCGCCGACTCGATCACTCCGAAGGCCTCCAGGGTCTGCGCGATAGGTCCCAGCTGCAGCGGCACCAGCGTGACGCGCGCCGTCGGCTTGACCTCGCTCTCCTCCTCTCCGGTCGGGCGGTGCAGAAACCATAACAGGCCGCCGGCCAGGAGAGCGACCACAGCGGCAACGACAGGCACTTGGCGATTCATGATGGCGAGGACTCAGCGAGTAATGGTGGTGGTGAGCAGTGCACGGCCGGTGGCTATCTCCAGCCCTACGCCGAGTTCGAGCAGATCCTGCTTGAGCTTGCTTTGTTCGACGCGCCGCAAGGCCAGCGCGGCACGAGCGTCCCGATAGGCGATGACGTCGGCATTTTGGCTGGCGTAGGTTTGTTCATAGCCCTTGGAAAGCAGCTGCAGGTCCACCAGCGACGCGGTGGCTCCGTCCAGCTGGGTTTGCAATACCGCCAGGTCCTCGAGAATCTGTTGCACCTGAACCCGGGCCTCCGCTACGCGAGCCACGTAGTCGTCGAAGAGTTGTTGGCGAGTGGCCCGGGCAGTGGCAATAGCGCCCTGTCGGCGGTCGAACACCGGCAATTCAACGCCGATGGCCCATCCCCGAGTCTTGATGGCACTGGTGTCGCTGGCCCTGTTGATGCTCAGATTGATCTTGGGAAACTGTGACAGCACAGCGGAGCGCAAGGTCGATTCCTGGCTCTGGTATCCCAGGGTCAAGGCCACGAGATCCAGTCGGCGCGACTCCAATCCGGCCAGCAATCGCGACCCCGCCGCAGCGTCGGTCGCGAGCGTCGGCAGAGTCTCGGGCATCTTGATCTGCAGCGGGGCGTCGGACGGCAGCCCCAACGAAAGATTCAACGCGAGGCGGTCGGCGACGAGGCTCTGTTCGAGTGCCAGCCGCGCGTCGCGGACCTGGGAATACAAATCGGTTGCGATCGTCAGATCCCCAATCACTTTCAGTCGGTGATCAAAGGACTGACGAATCAAGACAACGTTCGCGGCCAGGCCCGCCTCGACCTCACGCTCGAGCGGCAGCCGCTCCTGCATGGAGGCGATCCGGAAAGCGCGCAGCCGCGCGTCCTGCGCCACCTGCCACTCCTGCCACGCGATCTGCAGATCGACACTGCGGGCGGCGCTCCTGGCGGCCGCCACGTCATCATGATGTGTCAACAGCGCGCCCAGGTCCCAGCCCAATCCGTGCGCGCGGCCTGTGACCAGCGTGGCATCCGCGTTGCCACGCGGCACATCGACAGACTGGCTCCACTGCGGATTCGGCAGTATCCCGGCCTGGAGCACTTGCGCCTGCGCGAGGCCACGTTGATCACGCGCCGCTCGCAACTGTGGGCTGACCACCACGACCATGACCGCAATCTCATCGGGAGTGAATCCGCCTTCACCATCGATCCGCACGGGTTTGATGAGCGGGTGATCGAGGCGTTCCGCAGCAATTTTTACCGCATCGATGGGCAGCGGCCGCAGCGCGTCCTCAACCGTCTCCGCATTCAGGGGCATGCTGCGATACACGGCGCAGCCGCCGAGCGCGCCCAGGAACGCCATGGCCACGCCGCACACGGGGACTCGGATCCCGTTCAACAGGGGCAGGCATTGATTTTGACGTCCGCTCATCACTCGACTCACCATGCTTCACTGGCCAATCACCAATATCCCGAAGCTCTCGGGAATCATGGGCGGCCGCGGCTCCGGCTGCGCCTTGGTAGGTGGTGGCGTCGGCCCGAATCGGGCTGACGGCAGGTAGATCTTGCCTGACTTGGTGTCCAACGCAATCGTCCGCGCACCCGGCCCGGTTGCCAGGTCTTGGACCACCGTGTAATGGTCAGGCGCATCCGCCCTTATAACCGTCAGCGTGCCATCGCGGTTCGATACGAAGATCCGATTGCTCGCGGCATCAAAGGCCGCGCCATCCGGATCGGCGCCGATGGTCGTCGTTCCCACCACGGCACCGCTGTCGGCGCTCAGGGCGATGAGCTTGTGGTTGCCACAGGCGATGAACAGGCGATGGCGAGCCGGATCGTAGGCAATCCCGGTCGGTCCCTCTCCCGGGGCCACGGACCACTTCGTCAACGGACGCAGCGTGTGCGTATCAAAGACATGCACCACACCCTGCTCCTCGTCATTGACGAACGCACGGCCGCGTCCGTCAAAGGCCATCTGCTCGAGCTTGCTGCCCGCCAGAGCCACGTCGCCGGTGATGGCGCCGGTATCCGGGGCGATGACCGTTACATCGCCGGTAGCGCCACCATTGACGACATAGATGTGCCGTGTCTCCGGATCATATTCGATCGCGTCCGGGTTGACGCCCGTATACCGAATCTCCGTCAAGGGCCGCAGGGTCTTCAAATCGAACATGGTCACCGCGCGATCGGCACCATTGCTGGTAAAGCCGTGGCCGTATTCCGCAGCCAACGCAATGCCATGCACGCCGTTGGTATTCGGGATCTGGCCGACCACCTTTCCCGTGACCGTATTCAACACCTCCACGCGGCTGCGGTGGGCGACGAACAGGCGCTGCGCCTCCGGTTCCAGGCGCAGGAAATCGTAGCCGGCGTCCTGTCCACCAACAGCGAAGTGCTCCAGCACCCGGTAAGGGCCCTCGCGCTCCGCTGCCACCCCCACACCTGCCACCACGGGAGCGGCAAGCGCCACACAGGCCAGAACCAACGCGCGAGTCCTCAAGATCCACCTCCAGTGGTTTACCGCACTACACTCACGTCGACCAAACTACTACGCGAACCTGACATGACCATGAAGCCTTTCTGAACAGGATTTCAGGTGCTCGCAAGAACACCATACTGTTCGTATACTGTGGGTCGTGAATCTTTCAGGCGACTCGGACACACGGACCCCGCTGTCATTGGGATGCGCGCATGAAGATTCTGGTCGTCGAAGATCAAAAGCGTCTGGCCAATCTGGTCAAGCAGGGTCTGACCGAACGAGCCTACACCGTAACCACGGTGAGCACCTGCGCACAAGCGCGCGACACCGTCTGTGAAGATAAGTTTGACCTGATCATTCTCGATCTTGGCTTGCCGGATGGCGATGGGCTTGATCTGCTGCGCGAATGGCGTCGATCCGGTTTCAAGGAACCGGTGTTGATACTGAGCGCCCGCGACGCCGTGCAGGACCGGATCAAGGGGCTCGACTTCGGCGCCGATGACTATTTACCCAAGCCCTTCAGTCTCGAGGAGCTGCTGGCCCGAGTGCGCTCGCAACTGCGCCGACAGTCAGACGTCAAGGAGACCGTGCTCGAGTGCCGGGGCATCCGGCTGGACCTGCTGCATCATACGGCGCAGGTTCACGGCCAGCAGATAGATCTCACTCGCAGGGAGTTCGCGCTGCTGGAAATTTTCATGCAGAGTCCAGGCCGGATTCTCACCCGCACGTATATTTCCGAGAAGATCTGGGCCTCTCACTTTGAGGTCGACACGAATCTCCTGGATGTCTACATGAGCCGGTTGCGCGCCAAGCTGGAGACGAACCCCGACAAGCCACTCTTTAAGACCATACGCGGTGTGGGCTACCAGCTGTTGTGAGATCCATCAGCGCCCGCTTGGCGGTGTGGTACGCATTGGCGGCGACCCTGACGCTGGCCTGTCTGTTCGTGGTCGGCTATCAATTGCTGCAAACCCACCTGATCAATGGTCTGGATTTGCTCAACTCCGCGGAATTCGAGCAGATCAAGGCCCACCTGGGCGACGACTACATGACCCAGAGCAAGCGGGTCATTGATGAACGCATCCGCGAGACCACGGAGTTTTCCTCGGTGCTGTTCTACATCGAGATCGCCGTCCCGAAGCGAGGAACAATCTTTGCTTCGCGCAATCTGCAAACCCTTTCCATTCCGGACATTCCCGGGCAACACCGCTACGATGCGGAGATCCCCAAGATCGGGGAACTGCGCGTCGCGGAATTTGTGCTTCCTTCCCTGGACATCACGATTGCGACGCCGTTGAATCCAGTGCGCGAGGTGATGGAGGGTTACGTGGAAGTATGCGCCTGGCTGCTGGCCGCCATGCTCGGCGCCAGTGTCCTGATCGGTTTCGGATTAAGCCGGCTGGCATTGCGGCCGATTCGGCTTATGCGCGAGGCGGCCAATCGCATTCGCTCGGACAATCTCAGCGAACGCATTCCCGTCATGCAGGTCCAGGACGAGGTTTCCGATCTGGCGCGGCTGCTTAACCAGATGTTCGACCGCCTGGAATCCGCCTTCAACCAGGTACGCAACTTCACTGCCGAAGCCTCGCATGAGCTGAAGACTCCGCTGACGCTGGTGCGGCTGCAGGCAGAAAAGCTGCTGGTGGGTGGCACGCTGTCCGCCCCGAACGAGGAGGCGGTGCAGATGCAGCTCGAGGAGCTGGCGCGCGTCAATCAGATCATCGATGAGATGCTGTTTCTCTCCCGCGCCGAAGCACGTGCGATCACGCTGCAGAGCAAGCACAACGATCCCGAGCGCTTCCTCAAGAGCTTCTCCCTGGATGCACGAGTACTGGCGGAGCATGGCGGACAGCACTTCCTGGCCCTGCACGAGGGCGCTGGCAGCGTCTCGTTTGACGAGAATCGCATCCGCCAGGTGTTGCTGAACCTCCTGGCCAATGCACTTGCGGTCTCACCGCCCGGAGGCCAGGTCACCGTGCGCTCACGGCTGAACACCACGGAGTGGCAGGTGACTGTGGAGGACCAGGGTCCGGGGCTCCCTGCGGACCAGCACCTGCGGATATTCAATCGCTTTGTACGTGTGAATCCGCGCGACACAGACGGGAGCGGCAGTGGCCTTGGCCTGGCCATCTGCCAGAGCATCATCCTCCTGCACCACGGTTACATTGTTGCCGAGAATGGCGCTGAGGGGCGCGGCCTGAAGGTGGTTTTCACCATTCCCGTGACACCTGCCGCGACGACGGCAACTTTGGGCGACTCGCGCCAGGAAAGCCGCTAGCAGCTGACCGGCCCCTATGCACCCGAGCTACGCCCTGCGGTGGGGCGACGCCACACCGTGCCCGGTGTCAGTCTGGCGATCGGCTCGCCAACCTTACGGAATCGTTAGAAATCGTTCAGTGTCCGTTTAGCTGGATCCGCTAAGTTGCGGTTGCGTTACGAACATCAAAAGGGGGCATTGTGGTGTTCAAATCAAGACCTTTCGTGACCGGCATACTCCTGGCGTGCATTTTTCCCGCGGTGGCGACTGCGCAGCAGGCCACGGGGCAGGCCAACCCCGCCGCCCCTCTGGAGGAAGTCGTAGTCACTGGCACACACTTCGAATCCCAAAACGCCACCAGCCCGGCGCCGATCACCGTCTTAAGCGCCGCCGACTTGCTCCGATCGGGCACTACCAAAGCCGAAGAGCTGTTGATCAGCTTGCCCCAGGCGAACGCGGGGCTGACCGATTCCGGGGTTGGCATCAGCCAGACCCCGCTTACCGGCACGGCCACCGTCGATCTTCGCGGGGTCGGTGCCTTCAGAACGCTGGTGCTGATGAACGGCCGCCGGATCAATCCGGGCGATGCCGTCAATCCCTCGGCGGACCTGCACACCATTCCCGAGATGCTGATCAAGCGAGTCGAAGTGCTGACCGGCGGAGCGTCGGCCGTCTATGGTTCAGACGCAGAAGCCGGCGTCGTCAACTTCGTGATGGACACCGACTACACCGGTGCAAAGGTGACCCTTCAGGGCAGCGGCTTCTTTGACAACAATGACCGTTCTAGCCTGCACCCGGTCATGCGCGCCAGCGGGATCGATACGGCAACAGGCGGGACATTCGATGGTCAGACCATCAACATGACGGGTGTGTATGGCACTGATTTCTCGGGCGGTACCGGCCATGTCGAACTTTATGCAGGCTATCGGCACAGTGCCGGCATCTTGGCGGCGAGTCGCGACTTCAGTGCGTGCACCGTGCAGGATGTCAACAACGGCACGGCCTATGGCTGCCTGCTTGACGACACCACCGCCACCGGCGCATTCGTTGATCCTGCCGGCAACTCCTATACGCTCGGTGCGGGCGGCAACACGCTGCGTCCGTACACCAATGCCACTGACGGGTACAACTTTACCGCGCTGGAATCGCTGCAGCGCCCCGACACGCGCTATACCGGTGGGATCTTCGCCCACTACAACTTCAGCGATCATTCGCAGCTGTACCTCGAAGGACAGTTCATGCGCGATTCCACCGCGCTGCAATACGAACCCTCGGGCACTTCTCCCACGGGCGCGGGTCCTTCCGCCTATGCGATCCCGTGCAACGATCCGCTGCTCTCGGCCGCTGAGTTCAATACCCTGTGCGCAGCCAATGGATTGGCGCTATCCGATGTGGCACAGATCGGCATCGGACGGCGCAACATCGAGGGCGGGCCGTTGCGGGATTCCTTCCGTCACGCCTCCTATCGTCTTGTGCTCGGACTGAAGGGAACTCTTAGCGCCAAGTGGACGTATGACGCGGACGTGAACTACGGCAAAGTGACGGCCCTCGAGCATGTCTCGAACGACATCTCGGCCGCCAGGCAGGCAAACGCCCTCAACGTGGTCAACGTCGGTGGCGTACCCACCTGCCAGTCAGTCGTGGACGGGTCCGATCCGAGCTGCGTGCCCTACGATATCTGGAAGTCCGGTGGCGTGACACAGTCGGCTCTCAACTACATTACCGAGGGCGGCGGCAACAGCGGTGATGCCGAGCAGCTGGTCATCAGCGCCCAGGCCGTCGGCGATCTCACCAGTTGGGGCCTGAAGAGTCCAAAGGCGAGTGACGGACTCGCCCTCGCCCTGGGCGCCCAGTACCGCCGGGAAACGATCAGGAATACGCCCGACGCGGCCATGGCTGCCGGCGACCTCGTGTACGCCAGCAATGTGCTGTATGGCACGTTGCCGACGGCAGGCAGCTTCGATGTTGCGGAGGTCTTTGCCGAACTGAAGGTGCCTCTGCTCAAGAACATGCCGTTTGCGGAGACACTCGACCTCGACATCGCCGATCGCTTCGCGCATTACCATCCGCAAGGCAACGTCAATGCTTACAACATCGGCATCGATTGGGCGCCGATTCGCCCGGTCCGCTTCCGCTCCAGCCTGAGTCGATCCATCCGAGCCGCCAATGGGCACGAGTTGTTTCTCGCGCAGTCAGCTGGATTGCAGCAGATCACCGATTCGTGCAGCGGGCCAACCCCAACGTCGAGCCAGACTGAATGCGCGCGAACCGGTGTCACCGCCGCCCAATACGGCCACATCCAGTCCGCCACCAGGGTCAATGTCGTGACAGGCGGCAACCCCGCATTGTTGCCAGAGCAGGCCGATACGCTGACGGCCGGCGTCGTACTGACGCATTTTGACTGGGCGCCATCGCTACTACTCAGCGTCGACTACTGGCGCATCAAGATCAACAAATACATCGGCTCGATCTCCGCCAACGAATCCTTCAATCAATGCCTGACCACCGGCAATGCGATTTTCTGCGGCCTGATACAGCGCGATCCGGCGAGTGGCTCGCTGACCGCCGGTCGCATCCTGCAGACCCGCGCCAACACCGGAAGTTATGGCGAGAGCGGCATCGATATCGCCGCCCGCTACAGCATGCCACTGCATTCTGGTGGGACGCTCGCCTTCAACTTCAATGGCAGCGCACTGATCAACAATCCGATCACCGTCAATCCCGCCGCGCCGCTCGAGGACTGCACCGGTCTCTACGGGCAGACCTGCTCAGGTGACGGACCTACCTCGCCCATTCCTCGTTGGCGCCATAGCCTGCGCACCAGCTGGACCGGCGGAAAGCTGGACGTTTCGCTGAACTGGCGGCATATCGGATCGATGAATTTCGAGGGGACCAGCCCCTACTTCAATGGCGAAGCGGTCTATCCAATCGACCAGCACGTCTCGGCATACGACTATTTTGACTTGTCCGCCGGGTACAGTCTCGGCAGACTGGATGTGAATATGGGTATCAATAACCTGTTCGCCAAGAAGCCGCCGATCATCGGCTATGGCGCCAATCCGCTGCTGCTCAACGGCAATCTGCTCGCCGGCATGTATGACTCGTTCGGCCGCGAGGTATTCGTGGAATTCACGGCCCGCCTTTAATCGACACGAGACTTGAGCGATGACCGCCGCTGCAACGTTGACCGCGAAGTCTCCCGTGCCAGTGTGCTACGCAGTCCGGGCCATGAAGAAAATCTGGATTTCCGCCACAGACTCAGCCGACCAGGCCTCGCCTGTCAGGTGCTGAGATCGAGGCCTTCATGCTAGTGGCCCTTCTGCAGGTGCCAGGTGAACCCAATGTTGACGTGACGCCCGGACCAAACGTCAGTGGACCACTCAGGCAGCATGGCGGCCGGCGCGATGGCCGAAATAACGGTGCAGCAATCGTTACCCCGATTCGTGGCATTGGCGACATCCATCCACAGCGACAGCTCCCCGAAGGCGAGCGGCACGCTTTGCGCCAAGTGAAGGTCGACGCTGAAGTAGTCTCCCCAGCGGAGCGCATTGCGCTCTCCCAGCACCAGGGAGCTGGCACCGGTGGGAAAGCCGTTCACCGCACTGACGAGCGTGCGCGGCCAACCGCTGTGCCAGCCCATCAGCATGGAGGCGCGGGTTCGCGAACCGGCCCATTCCATCCCAAGGTTTGCTGCCTGGCGCTGATCCCAACTGCGCGGCACCGCCCGACCGGCAGACTCATCGACCGCATGCGAAAGCGTATAGGTCCCCCACAATTCAAGGCGCTTATCAAAGGAGCGTCGCGCACTCAGCTCAATGCCATCACTCCGCGCCGTGGTCGGCGCTATTCTGACGCGGTCGGGTTGCAGATCGGGCAACAGCGTCACCAGCCCCAAGGTATTGCTGTAGTAGGGGCTGATGCTCGTCCATCGGTGGCGGTACAACTCGGCACGCCAGTGCAGTTCATGGGAGCTATCGTGGGATAGTCCAACGACCGAATGATGAGCGCGGTTTGCGCTGTCCGGGCTCGATTGGTGCTCTTCCGAGCGGTATTCGTCCACGCGTTGCGCCTGACCAAATTGGCCCCAGGAAGCATAGACATGCCAGCTCGCGGCCGGGCTGTACCGCATCGCCAGGCGAGGCGTTAGTTGTGCGCGTCGACCAAAGCCCTGGTAGTCCTGAGCATCCACTCGCATGCCCACTTCAGTCTCAATCGATCGCCAGGGCCTGTGGACGGAGGCGAAGAACCCCCACGTCAGGGCACCGGGCGCCAGATTCGCATGCATGCTCACATCGGTCTGTTGCACAAAACCGGGCACCAGGAGAGTCGCAAAACTCTCCTGCTGAACATAGCGCAGCGCAGCGCGCTCAGAGCTGAGCTCGGCGCCCAGATTCCACACCAGCGCCGGGTTGGGCATATAGGCCCATTCAGAATGCAGCGCGAAAAGTTTGAAATTGTGCTCCTCGGATACAGTTCCGTCCGCAATGTCTGCAATGTGAAGCTGGCCGAAGTGGCTGTTCTCCGATTGGGTATAGGCCATTGAGGTCTGCGACTGCAGCGTACTGCCCGGCACCCAGGACCAGTTGAACCACAGGTACTCATCGTGCGAGCGTGCCTCCGCCAATTGGTTGGTATCGTGCGCCGTGGCCTGCGCCCGATCATTGAGCGACAGCCATCCCAGCGTCGCGCTCCCGTTGGGCGTGGCCTGCCAACGCAGGCGCGCGAGCGCATCGGCGAACGTGGGCTCGCCGGCATTGGCATCGACCGGATTGAGGACGTTGGTGCCGTCGGTACTGCGCCGCATCGCAACCAGCCATTCCACCGGCCACCGATCAGCATGGCCAGCACTCGTAAGATCGACACCCAGCTGACTGATAGTGGCACCGACCTCGTAGCCCGTGGCAACCACTCTGGGTGCCACATCGATGACGCCGCCCAGGCGCGCCCCGAATCGCACCGGGAAACCGCCGGAGTACATGTCAATACGCTCCACAACAGCGGGCACAAACGGGCTGATCAAACTCTGAAACTCCCTGAAATGAAACGGATTGGTCAATGTGATGCCATCAAAACGAACCAGTACCTCGTCAGGGTTCGCGCCCCGGAGGTAGGGTCGCGATGAGTAGGTGCTCGCGACCCCGGGCGCAGCACGCACGGCGCGGAGCGCATCATTCTGTGTGCCCGCAACCTGCTCGATCCCCCGCGTGTCCAGGACCCTGGGTTCGTCTGCAGTTGCGTTCTTGAATGCATAGTGGCTGGCAAACACAATCAGTTCCTCGAGCACCGGGAGGGGGGAAGCGGCACGGGGCTTGGTCGACTTTGCGGCTTCCAGGCTCGTACCCTCGCCCGTCTGCGCACGCGTCACCACGTAGTGGCGATCGTCAATCTTCTTGAGCTGCAGGTCGTTGGCGGCAAGCGCCTCGAGCACCGTGAGCATGGGATCGCTGGTTGATGAGGGCGTCGCTGCGACCAGAGTGGGTGGCACGAGCTCTGAGCTGTACAGAATCTCGATGCCGGTGCGACTAAGCGTCCGGAGCAGCTCGCTCACAGGCGTTGGGGCGGGCGACGCTGGCTGCGCCACGGCGCAACGCAAGCTCAGCAACAGGGCCAATAGTTCGCGACTTCGGGGACCATGCGTCAGCACGCCACATGGTAGCACTCGTCAGGAACGCACCAAGTCACCGACTGGAACGAATTCGCAGGGAGCCTTCGGCCAACTCAAAACTCAGCGTAGTACTCGCCAGTATGTTGGCCAACGCGTCGCCCGGTATCTCCCCCTGGATGGACCCATGCAGTATCGTGCTGCTCGCAGTGTCGCGGGCACGTGCATCGGCGAAGTCAAGCGTACAGCCGAGCTCGCGACTCGCCCACTGCAGAAATTCGATGAGTGGTCGACCTTCTATGGCAAATTCCGGTGCCAGTGCCGTGGTCCACTCCCAGGCGCGACCAAAGCTCGGCACCGGCCGTGTCACCAGCCGCCCTCCCGACAAGGCGCTCAATTCCGTACCGGCATTGGCTGTCTGGGCACCTGAGGCCCCAAAAAACCGAACCTGCCCCTCACGCACCCGAATGCGCACGACTTGATCGTCGCTCTTGAGTTCAAATTCCGTACCGACGTGTTCCACAAGCCCGGCGCGAGTGCTCACATGCAGGCGAGCAAACTCTGTGAGCCCTGGAGGCTTATCCACGTAGATCAGGCCGTGCTTGAGCGCTAATTCCGAAGCCGTCACAACGATCATGGCACTCGCGGGAGCCACACGCAGTGTCCCGCCGTGCCCGAGCTCCACGAGCGCCGAGCCCCGTGACTCTACCGCATCGCCAACCTGGATCGCCTCACCCACGCGTACTCGATGCCTACGGAAAAAGGTGCCCCGGACCTCCAAACCACCGTCCGTGGAGCGGGCCACAATACCAAACTGCTCGCGCTCGACGGCCGGCCGGAGCGCAAGCAGCGTGAGCACCGTGGCAACCACGCTTGCCGCCGCTGCCAGCCCCGCCCATCGCTTCCAGCCCCCAACCGTTCCATGGGGCGGCGACACGCGCGTCAGCGCGGGAGTCTCGCGCCAGGCCTGCGAAACACTCGTGTGCAAGCGCTCAAGTGCCTCGGCGCTCAGGGGGGCTCTCGCCAATTGGCTTGTCAGGAGTCGTTCAAGCTCGGGGTCGTTAACGGACCTCGGCGAATCCAGGGGTGGCTTGTCAGTCATAGGGGTGATCGCTCGCTCGACGCGCTCGATGTCTCCCGCAGCCACTTTTCACGAAAAGCTTCACGCGCGCGTCCCAGCAGGGACTGGACGGCAATCGCCGATACGCCCAGTTGCCTGGCGATGTCGGCTACCGCCAATCCGTCACCATACTTGGCTTCCAGCACGAACGCGTACCGCTCGGGCAATGCCTCCAGAATCCTGATCACCGCGGCACCCTGCTGCTCAGCATCCAGTTGGGCAACTGGTTCCTCATGCTCGGGTGCGCTCAGGTGCGTAATCGCCTCCTGTACGGCACTCGACTCAAACAGGCTGACATGCGCCGGGCGGCGTGCGGCCGTGCGCCGTGCATCAGCCAGTTCATGAAGGCATATGCCAGACAACCAGGTAAACAGGGCGGCCTCGCCACGGTAGTGGGCGAGATTGCGGACGGCCTTGATCAAGGCGATTTGCACGACGTCTTCCAGGCTCGCGCCATCCAGTCCGGAGCGACGGGCGGCGAACGCCGCAAGGCGCTGTGCACTGGTGTCAAAAAATACGTCAAACGCACGCTGCTCTCCTGCGAGCATCTTCGCCACCAATTCGCGGTCCGCCTCGTACACCCTGCCCAAAGCCTTTGGTGAGTAAACAGGGTCGCCAGCTTAGACGCCGCTTGCTTTACAAATCAATCGCACACCCCACCTCCCGACAGGTTGGCCAGAAAGCCACTCACCGGAGATCGGATCCAATGTGCGATTGATCCGGCGCGTGCTGACGTCTAACAGTGCTTAATGCAGGACGGGATCGAACACTACCTCAAGTCTGCCGCCGCCCTACCGGCCTACTCCCGCTCGGCACGCGGGCGCGTGCGTCGCGACCGGGCGACATTTCTGACAGGCGCTACGCCCACGCTTCGGTACTATGACGCAAAGGTAATGGAGGCGGCGATTGACTAGGGATGGCGACAACTTGCCGCAATCGGGTGCGGTGTGTGCCGAGACGCAGGCGCGCCCTCTGGTGAACGCAGTCCTTGAATCGAACCGCCGCCGGCAGATAGCGCAACAGGTTCTGGAGTGCTTGCAAGCGGTGCAACGCGGCGAGCTCAGACATTACCTCGAGCCGCTGCCAGTCATGCGGCTGAATCTGGCCCAGCACGCCTTCCGGGAAATAGGTGCCATTCGGACCGCCAATATTCTGCGTTCCGGTGTATATCGGCTGACACGCCCCGGTGCAGCTGAGCCCATTGCCACCGTCGCGATCGACCTGGCGGTGCAATTGACGGCAACCACTGAGCGTGCAGACCGCAAGGTAGTCAGCTACCTGGCCTTGGCATTGGAGCGACCCTAATGGCTACTGTTTCTCATATCGATAGCACCTCGCGCGTCCCGGGTGCGGTACTTCATCGAACCTATGCGCGATTTTCACTGGCTTGCGTGGTGCCGGTATTCAACGAAGCTGGTCAGATTGCCCATTTCCTTGAGCAACTTCACCGCACGGTTGTCCAGTTCGACGCTGATATCGAGTTGATCGTCGTCAATGACGGCAGCACGGACAGGAGTGGCGCGGAGATACTGCGCATGGCTCGCCAGCTACCCGTGCACTACATTGAGCTGTCGCGCAACTTTGGCAAGGAGCTGGCGCTCCAGGCAGGTCTCGACGCCGCACATACGGATTGCGTTCTCATGCTTGACGCTGACTTTCAGCACCCGCTGGGCGCTATTCCCGAGCTGGTGGCGCGCTGGCAAGCCGGCGCTGACATGGTTTATGCGACCAAGGTCAGTCGCCATGGCGAGCCGTGGCTGCATCGGGTGGGTTCCGCGATGTTCTATCGCCTCCTGACCATGGGGCAGAGCGCGCCGGTACCCAGGGATGCCGGCGATTTTCGCCTGCTGGATCGAAAAGTGGTCGAGGCCCTGCGCGCCATGCCCGAGCGCAATCGATTCATGAAGGGCATGTACGCCTGGGTAGGCTTCAAATCCGAGGCCGTTGCCGTCGCCATGAATCCCCGCGCCGCGGGCGGCAGCAAATATGGCACGTTCAAACTCGCGAAACTGGCAATCACCGGCATCACCGCATTCTCCAATGCGCCACTGCGCCTGGTCACCGGCGCAGGCATGGTCGTGTCACTGCTGGCAACATTGATGGCGCTGTGGTTGGTATTTGAACACCTGTTCTTTGGGCAGAGTATTCCCGGATTTACGACCCTGGCTGCCGGAATTTTCTTCTTCTCGGGCGTCCAACTGATCGCCCTGGGCGTCGTTGGGGAATACGTCGGTCGCATTTTCGATGAGGTCAAGCAGCGCCCCCGGTATCTGGTCGCCCGTCGCAGCCACTCCAGCGCTTTGGGCACCAGTAGCGAGCAGCGGCACTCGCGAGCCGACGCTGAACGGCTGGGCACCTGACGACTCGTGCGTCTGGTCTCCTTCGCCTTCGTTGGCGGGATAGCGGCAACGGTGCACTACCTCCTTGCAGTGCAGTGCGTGTCGGTGCTGGGATTCAGCCCGCTAGCGGGCAACGCCAGTGGCTACGCTGTCGCCCTGCTGGTTAGCTATGTCGGCCAATCGCGGCTCACCTATGCGTTCCCTCACAGATGGCGACCAACCTTTGTGCGCTTCGCCATGGCTTCCGGCTGCGGCTTCGCGCTCAACAGTATGGGATACGCCTTGCTGTTGAGGCTGACGAGGTTGGACTACCGCGTGTCGCTCTTACTGGCGCTGCTGGCCAGTGCCACAGTCAGCTATGCGTTGCTGAGCAAATGGGTATTTGCAACACGCCCTGGTATCCAGTGAACCCTGCTACCGGATTGAAGCGCGTGAGCGTATGCGCCGACGACTTTGGCCTGAACGATTCGGGTTCGAAAGCCATCGTGCAGTTGGCGTCGATGAACGCCATCTCGGCCATAAGCTGCGTCGTGGATGGTGCGTTTGCTCCTCGCTACGTGGGCGCCCTCCTCGGGTCAGGCGCCCGCACCAGTCTGGGGTTGCACTTCAATCTCACAGTCGCCAACGGCCCCACCCTGCATCGCAATCTGCTCGCCTGGATGGGGCGCACCATGGTTCTGCGCGACGTGAATCGCGCCCTGGTGGTTCAGGAGTTCGAACGGCAGTTGGACGGCTTCGTGGCATTGTTCAGACAGGCTCCTCACTTTGTCGATGGCCATGAGCACGTACACCAGTTTCCAGGGATTCGCGACGCTGTCGTTGCTGTGCTGACAAAACGCTTCGATAGTCAGGTTGCCGTGCGCAGCACCATGCCTCGGGTGTGGCGCGGAGCCAAGGCACAAGTCATTGCTGAACTGGGCGGCCGGACCCTGCGCCGAAGCCTGCGTGAACGCAGGCTCCCTGCGAATGCGGATTTTGCCGGTGTCTATACGTTCGCTAGCCGGATTCCCTACGCACGGCGCATGCAAGCCTGGCTGCGCTCGATAGCGCACGACGGGCTCATCATGTGCCACCCGGAACTGCCCGAAATGGACCAGCGCGGCAACCGTGCGCGTGCCCATGAATACGAATTCCTGGCGTCCCCGGATTGGCCGGCGCTGCTCGCTGCGGAAGGCATGGAGCTCGCCCCCTTTGACGGGGTGACAGCCGCCGCAGCGTTGCGCCGCAGATGAGCGCTGCGATTCTCGCTCACTGGGCGGCACTCAGAAACTGCTTCAGGACCATCGAGCTGGACACGCGCTGGCACCTGACCCTGTTGCTTTACGTACTGACCTTGGTTGCAGCCTGGGTGAGCATCGCGTTGGTTGTGGATGTCCAGCCGGAGGGCGACAACCTTGAACAGCTGGCGTGGGCCCGGCAGCTGGCCTGGGGATTCGAGAAACATCCGCCGCTGCCGACCATGATGCTCTGGGTGGCTGAACGGGTCTTACCCCCGGGCGTACCGCTGACCTACGTGATGGGCGGCCTGCAGGTCGCAGTCATGTTGTGGCTGGCCTGGGCGGTCGCCGCCCTGACGCTGGATCGACGACGGGCCGCGTTGGCGCTGCTGTTCGTGAGCTGCATTACGTACTACACCAACCGGATGCATTACTACAATCACAATACCGCATTGCTGGTGGCATGCGCCCTGAGCGTCTATTGCGTTTGGCGGGCCGCGCAGTCCGCCAGCGCCGCATGGTCGCTCGTGCTGGGTGCCGCGTGGGGCCTGGGCCTGCTGTCGAAATACCAGATGGTGGTTGCCATCGCCTGCAATCTGACCTTTCTGTCGGTGAGCACGACGTTGAGGTTCCCTCAGCGGCTCAAGGTATTCGCGATTGCCGTCATCGGCTGCGCCATCCTGATCACGCCGCACGCGCTCTGGCTGGTTGCACATGACTTCCCATCATTTCACTACGCTGCCAAATTCGTCGGAGCACATATGCCCTGGTCGCAGCGGCCGGCCAATATTGCCGGGTTCCTGGCTGATCAGGCGCTCAGGCTACTGCCCGTGGCGGTATTGCTCGCCATTCTGGTTCGTATCGCTGGCCGCGACAGGCCAAGCCGCGAGTTGGCCACCGTGCCCCTCGCCACATCGCCAGCCGTGACGCGACTGGTGGCCATTCATACCTGGGGGCCTTTCATCCTGATGTCGGCACTCTCGTTGCTCTTCGGCGTCGATTTGGAGACGCACTGGGGGACAGCCTTTCTGTGGATGACGCCGCTCTGGTTCCTGAGCACGTCACCTGGACGCGCATTGCTCAGACTATCCGATGCTACCATTCTGACCGGTGTCGTCGCTTTGCAGGCCACCATGCTATGGGCCTATCGCTAGTCCAGGTGCGCGAAGGAATCATCCTGATTGCAGGATGGGCTCATAGTTTGCGGACAGACTGTGCCCCAGGAGATCTTCAAATACCGCAAGACGCTCTGCCTGCTGTAGCTGCGCCGAGCGCAGCCGCGCGAAGGCGACTGGATTGAGATCCAGGGCGCGGCACCAGTCGATCGCCCACCTTTTGTATATTTGCACTCGCGCGGCAGCCAGACCCACTGGATTGACGCGAACGACAGACACGGCCCGCTCGAACAACAACGATCCTGCGCCGGGCTCTGCGATTTGAACATCACGTGACCGCCAGCGCAGGTGACAGACCGCCAGGGGCAACGTCACTTGCCATCCAGGGCTCCCGCTACCCCTCGCTACCTCAAGCGCGTAACAGGCTATCACCAACTGCACATCGTCCCTGCCACATTCTGCGGCCAACGCTGCCAGCAAAGCGTGTTTGGCCCCCAGCGTACCGGCATGAAGAATAAGCAGCGAGTGCGGATCGTCAGGTACGGGTCCCGGGTTCTCGGGGCAATCGCGCACATAGTCGGCCACATCACGCAGCGATCGACAATTGAACGTTTGTCGGCACGCGCAGCCGAGCGGTCCGTTAGGACTCAAAACGACATCTGGTAACCAACGGCTCTGATGGGGCAGGTGCAGCGGTCGAGCCTGCTCCGGTTCCGGCTCGTGCGGATCGAGCGTTTCACAGAGCGCCGCGGCGCGCCCGCGCAGCGCCTCTGTAGTTGGCACTCGCAGCTTTCGTTGCAGCTCACGCACATGGGCCTTGACGGTGGTGGACGACAGCACCAGGCGACGACCCACGCTCTGGAGCGAACAACCAGTGCCGAGCAGATGGAGTACTTCGCGCTCAGTAACGCTCAAGTGCACCACCGGCGCCGCGTCAGTGTCCGACGGCTTTGTCTGCACTACCCGTCTTGCTGGTGCTCGTGGGATGCGTGGTGTACGTGAAATCAATGGGACTGAATCCGCGCGCCTGACAGGCTATTGGTGGAATTCTGCCTCAAATGGCACACTCTTGGACGTGTACGCGATCTCGTACTACGGGGGGCGTGGGCTGATGAACTTTCGAGCAATGGCGCCGATTGATTTCGTGTTTCACCGCCGTCTAAGCGCCCCGGCGCGGCCTGAGTGCTCTTGGTACCCGGTGCGCTGCACCGGGCCGAGCCCAAACATGCGAAACCCTAGCGCGCACCGGGGGTCGGGATTGCTCCGTCAGCACACCGCAACAAAGGGTAGCGGCATCGCCTCGTGTTCAATGCACCGAGACAAGCCGTCGAATTGACGCCATGACCTGGCGTGGCCGGGCCTGGAAACAAACGCGATACCCGAAACGCGGCCAATGCCTCAATCAGACTTGGCAGCCTTGGCTTTTGCCTTCACTGCATCCAGATGTGCATTTGCCTCGTCCTTGCAGGACTTTTGAGCATCACCCGCCAGCGCCTGACACTTCGCCAGTGCGATTTTTGTGTCGCCCTCGGCTTGTGTAACGGCGGAATCCACTACGGCGCCGACACTCTTGTCAGCCACCTTGGCCAAGGCATCCGCGCGGTCCTTGGCGGCCTCGGCCTCGACCTGCTTCACTTTCTCGTCCGCCTTGGCGTTTTCCTCGACCGCATTGCTCTGGGCTTTGGCAACGTCTGCCTGGACATCCTCGGGAGATTTGGCCTTGTTGCAAGCGGACAGGCAGAGCAATGTGCTGGCAAGCAGCGCGCAGCTTAACGTCAGTCTCATGATAGGTACTCCGGTTTTCAACTGGCCACGGTGGAATAATGGTGGCGGATCATGTGCGGCGCCCGCCCCGAAGAGCGCGACCCGCAGCAACAGGGCTCTGATACCACGCACCGGATCGCGTGGTCAGTGCGGTAGAGCACCAAGATAAAACCAGCCCTAGTGGAGCGTAACGGCACGGCCCGTCGTTCCGTCACGACTGAAGTCGAAGCGAATCTGCATCAGGCGTCGGGACAGACTATTGATCGGAGGAAACGTCCATTGCTTGGCCGCCTCGATGGCGAGGCGCTGAAAATACCTGCTGGGACCCGCTCGATCGGCGGTGGCGGCATACACCGAACCGTCCGGGTCGACGATGACCCGTACCCACACTTTGATATGCCCAACGACGGTTCGACGGGCGCCCTGGGAAACTTCAGGCAGTACTTCGTGCAGCGCCGGTAGTGATGCGCCATAGTCGCTGCGGCTTGGCTTCGAAGGCAACGACGTAGCGATGGATTTCCGCGCATCTGCAGACATCGGCGCGCTCGCGCCTGTCATCTGCGGCGGTGAACCTTGCGATCCGAGCATGCGTACTGCCACCCAACCCAGCGCAAAAATCACGATGCCCCCGATCACCGTATTGATCAAGGCCTTTGTGATCGGGGGCTTCGCTATGGACGGCGCGGGCTGCGCAACTTCGATAGCTGCAGGATGCGACGCAACCCGCGCTGGTGTCGGCTCGGGTGTCGCCAGAATGCTCGCATCGTGCGCAGAGCCCACGGGTTGACCACTGATCCAGCCCAGGAGCTCCGTCGCGCTCGGGCGGTTCTGCGGGTTGGGGCTCAGGCAGCGAGCCACGATTTCCCGGAACGCTGGCGAAAAATCGGCTGGCAACGCGACGACCGCGCTGCGTTCGCCAGGACCCGAAGAGCGTCGGCGAGTCAGTGCTTCGAACAAGCATACGCCGAGGGCCCAGATATCCCCGGCCGTAGAACTGCTGCCTGGCCGCGCTTCCGGAGGATCGTATGCAGTCAATGCCCTGGCGCCCACCGGACCTTCAGTGACACGCCGGATCGTGTCGCTGGCCAGCTTCAGTTGATCGCCAACCACCAGGATGTTTTCCGGCTTCAACTGCCCGTGCACCAGGTTCAGGCTGTGCAGGAACGCGAGTGCGTCCAGGATCGGCCGCAACATGTCGCGCGCTTCCTCATCCGTCAGCGCGCGACTCTGCAGCAGCTGCGACAGTGTCTGATCGGCGTACTCCATGACTAGATAGAGATAGGGCAGCCCGTCCAGCTGGCACCCGCCCGACTGCAGCAGGCCCAACAGGTGCGGATGAACGATGCCGATGGCCCTGTTCCATCGCGGCAGCAGAGACTCCGCCAGGGCGCGATCGGTGGGAACCAGCTTGATCGCTATGTCAGGAGAATCCGGCGCCGCAGACCAGGTCAGGAAGACGCCGCTGCGATCCGACCCGCCGAGGAAGCGGCCCAATCGGAACTCATCATGAACGAGGTGGCCCTGCCAGCGCGTCCAGGCCTCGCTCATCACTTCGCCGGGTACCACACTCATAGTGGGGTCGAGTATTACACCCGCATCGATGGCATCGGGTCCTGTCGTCTACTCACGACAGGGCTACCCGCGCTGCGGCTGCCTGGCCTCACCGAAGCCCACAGTCAGGGCGTGCGAATCAGACTTAATCGCGCTCGATCATCGCCGCCACACCCTGCCCGACACCGACGCACAGGCTGCAAATAGCGCGTCGTGCGCCTTGTTCATGCAGGGCGCTGATCGCCGTGGCCACCAACCGGGCTCCGCTTGCGCCCAGCGGGTGGCCGATCGCGATGGCGCCGCCGTTGGGATTGACGCTGGCGCTATCGTCGGCCAGTTCGAGGTCCCGCAGCACGGCGAGCACCTGTGCCGCGAAGGCCTCGTTGATTTCCAGCAGATCCACGGCATCAAGGCCCAGTGCTGTGCGCGCCAGCAACTTGCGGATCGCGGGCACGGGACCGATCCCCATGATGCGCGGCTCGACGCCGGCCGAGGCAGCGGACACAAAGCGGGCCCTGGGCGTCAGGCCATGCACACGCACGGCCTCGGCGCTGGCCAGCAGCACCGCCGCCGCACCATCGTTGATGCCCGAGGCATTGCCTGCGGTGATCGAACCTGCGGTGCCGGTCACCGATTTGAGTTTCGCCAGGCCCTCGAGCGTCGCCTCCGGCCGCGGGTGTTCGTCGGCCGCGATCAACTGCACGTTGCCCCGGCCGGCCGGCACTTCGATCGGCGCGATCTCGCGTGCAAAGAAGCCACGCGCCAGCGCCCGCGCATAGCGCTGCTGGCTGCGCACCGCGTAAGCATCCTGATCCTCGCGGCGAATTTCGCGCTCGCGCGCCAGGTTCTGCGCGGTTTCCGGCATGGTGTCTACACCGACGCGCTGCTTCAGGGAGGGGTTGATGAAGCGCCAGCCCATGGTCGTGTCTTCGAGCGCCTGATTGCGCGCAAAGGCGGCATCCGCCTTGCCCATCACGAATGGCGCGCGCGTCATGCTCTCGACACCGCCGGCCAGCACCAGCTCGGCCGCTCCTGCGGCAATCGCGCGCGCCCCGCAGATGATCGCATCGAGCCCCGATGCGCACAGCCGGTTGACCGTGACTGCAGGGATCTCCAGTGGAAGGCCGGCGAGGATGACCGCCATGCGGGCGACGTTGCGATTGTCTTCCCCCGCCTGGTTGGCACAGCCGAGATAGACCTCATCGAGGCGGGCCCAATCCAGCTGCGCGTTGCGGCCCATGAGCGCCCGGATCACCATGGCTGCCAGATCATCGGGCCGCACGCCCGACAAGGCACCACCGTAGCGACCAAACGGCGTGCGGATGGCATCGCAGATGTAAACGGTATTCACGCTGCCCTCGTTGTCCCTCGGAACCAGCCCAGTATAGCGGCCTACGGCGCGTGGGCGCTGCGGGCTACCCGCATGGCATCCGCCAGTCGCGCGCGCAGCAGTGGCGCAGCGAAATCCAGGAATGCGCGCAGCTTGACGGGCAATTGTCGTTGTGACGTGTACACCAGGTTGACCGGCACCGGCTTCGGTTCGAACTTCGTCAGCACCGTCGTCAACGAACCCGCGCCGATCGCCGCTTGCACCTGGTAAGACAGTGCACGCGTCAGGCCTACGCCCGCCGCTGCCGCATCGATCGCCGCCTCTGCGGTATTGACGACGAGTCGCGCGCGAATCGGCACCCTGGTTTCAGCGCCGCCATCGTTGAATACCCAGGAGTCGCCGGCATTCAAGGCGTCAAAGCTCACGCAGGCGTGGGCGGCGAGGTCGCCGGGCACCTTGGGTGTGCCGTGCCCGGCAAGGTAGGTGGGGCTGGCACAGGTGACTTGCCCAGTAGCGCCCACGCGCGCAGCGACCAGCCCGCCCTCGCGCAGCTCGCCAATGCGCACGGCCACATCGATGTGATCGTCGAGCAGGTTCAGCATGCGATCGTTGAGCACCAGGCGCACGGACACCTGCGGAAAGGCCTCGAGAAACAGCGTAGTCACCGGCAACAGGTGCAGGCGCCCAAAGACGATCGGTGCCGAGACGATCAATTCGCCCTGCGGCGCACGGTACTCGCCCGCTACGACCTGTTCGGCCTCGGCAACCGCGTCGAGGATGCGTCGGCATGAGGCCAGATAGCCGCGCCCGGCGTCGGTCAACACCAGCTGGCGCGTCGAGCGTATCAACAGGCGCGCCTTCAGTTGGGACTCAAGATCGGAGAGCTTGCGACTTACGGTTGGCAGTGGCATGCGCAGCTTGCGCGCCGCCGCGGACAGGCTGCCGCCGTCTACAGCGGCGACAAAGACACCCATCGCTTCCAGGCGGTTCATTGCATTACTTTCATTTTTTGGAATAGTGACTGCCGATTATACAGTCTAGTTCCATCTCTTGAAACTACCTACAGTCCCTTTGTCGGCAATCCCGCACCTGCCGGAGGTGTCTGTGAGTTACGCCAGCGACATCGCCTTCACGCCTGCGGTGAAGGCAATCCAGCAGCGCAAGGGTTCGCGCCCGAGCTATGCGCGCATGGAGGAATCCGGATCCTGGGAGACGCGCATCTCCCCCGATCTGAAGGCATTCGTGGAGGACCAGACCAGTGTGCTCCTCGCCAGCGCCAATCTCGAGGGCCAGCCCTACATCCAGCATCGCGGCGGGCCGCCGGGTTTCCTGAAGGTGCTGGATGAACAGACGATCGCCTTCGTCGATTTCGTCGGCAACCGCCAGTACATCACACTGGGCAACCTGGCGGAGAACCCGAAGGCGCATCTGTTCCTCATCGACTACGTCAATCGTCGGCGCGTGAAACTCTGGGGTGAGGCCCGGGTGATCGAAGGCGACAGCGAACTCACTGCACGACTGATGCCCAAGGGCTACAAAGCGCGCGCCTCACAGGTCATCGTCTTCAAGGTGCATGCCTGGGATGCCAACTGTCCGCAGCACATCCCACGGCGCCTCGAGGCGAGTGATGTGGCGGCGGCGCTGGCCGAGCGCGATGAGCGGATTGCCGAACTCGAAACGCAATTGCAGGCGCTGCGGGCAACGGGTTAGTTGCGGCATGGCCGGCGCGTTAGCGGCGCGCTGCCTCTCCGCCGGTGATCAGGCGGATCGCGCTCCTGAAGGTCAGGTAGGACCAGAACCAGTTCACCATGGTTGAAATCCGGTTGCGCACGCCCACCAGCAGGCCGACGTGCACGAGCCCCCAGAGCCACCAGGCAGGCGCTCCCCACAGTTTCAGGGTGCCGAGGTCGACCACCGCGGACTTGCGACCAATGGTGGCCAGGCTCCCGAAGTGCCTATAGGCAAACGGCGGCGGTGCGCTGGCCCCGTCGATACGACTCAGAATGTGTCGGGCCACGTACACGCCACCCTGCTTGGCCGCGGGCGCCAGGCCTGGCACGGCCTGGCCTTTCCAGGCCAGCGCGGCGGCCGTATCGCCCAGTGCATAGACTTCAGGCAAATTGGCCACCGTGAGATCAGCCTGCACCTTGATGCGGCCAGCGTTATCGGCTGGCACCGACAGCCAGCGCGCGGCTGGCGATGCCACCACGCCTGCCGCCCACAGCACCGTGCGCGCCGCGATGCGCTCGCCGCTGACTTTGACGCCCTCGGCATCGATGTGCTCGACGCGTCCGCCCACGCGCACTTCGACGCCCAGATTTTCCAGCGACTGGCGCGCGATGGCCGACAGCGATTCGGGAAACGTGGGCAGCACTCGCGGCCCCGACTGCACCAGGATCACGCGCGTGTCGGCCGGATCGAAGCGCCGGAATTCCTTCTCCATACCGTAGCGCGCCAGCTCGGCAATGGCGCCCGCCAGCTCGACGCCGGTCGGGCCGCCACCCACGATCAGGAACGTGAGCAGTGCGCGCCGCTCCACTTCATCTTCGGTGGCTTCAGCGAGCTCGAACGCGGTCAGCAGTCGCCGCCGCACTTCGGTGGCGTCTTCGATACGCTTGAGCCCGGGCGCGTAGGGTTGCCAGTCATCGCGACCGAAGTAGCTGTGGGTCGCGCCGGTGGCCAGCACCAGGTAGTCGTAAGGTACGCGCTGCTCGCCGATCTGCACTTCGCGCGCGGCAGTATCCACGCCCGTTACTGCGCCGAACAGCACGCGGGTGTTGAAGCGCTCGCGCAGTAAAGGGCGCACCGGCGCGGCGACGTCGCCTGGCGACAGACTCGCCGTAGCCACCTGATAGAGCAGCGGCTGGAACAAGTGATAGTTCGCGCGATCGATGAGCGTGACCGACACGCGCGCGCGCGCCAGGGCCGCCGCACAGCTCAAGCCGCCGAAGCCGGCACCTACGATCACGACCCGCGGCAGGCCGTCCAGCGCAAAGGCCGGTTTGCCCTCCAGCTGCGGATAGCGTTGCCGAAGCGCGCGCTGCAGCAGCGCATCCACCGACCATTGACCGGCGCCGCGCACCACCAGCAGGGACAGCGCGGCAAGCCAGTACAAGCTCGCGCTGCTGCCTGCGCCCATCATGTCGGCCAGCCCTGCCGCCAGCCACAGCGCCAGCGCGGCATAGCGGGTGGCGAATCCTGCGGCCAGCAACACGCCTGCAAGCACGGCCAACGCACCAGCGTCATGCGGTGAGGACTGCCACGGCAGCCACAGGCTGCTGTGTCCGTCAGCCAAAGAAGCGCCAAGCCTCCAGGGGCGCAGTGGTACCGCGACGAT
>Ga0075018_10000038_pt1 | contig 28564 bp, 23 predicted proteins | sample ColStrG_CSR_2014_FD_71471 | JGI IMG/M metagenome (GOLD analysis project Ga0075018, IMG submission 71471) | Freshwater sediment microbial communities in response to fracking from Pennsylvania, USA - Cold Stream Run_MetaG_CSR_2014 | ecosystem: Environmental > Aquatic > Freshwater > Creek >... | reverse complement strand
CCGGTGCCGCCGCCCGCACTTTCAATGTGCTGCTGGCCGAGGGCCGCAAGGTCGCCGCCGCGCTCATCGCGGTGGACTGATGGCCGGCCACGATCCGGTCATCGAAGCAGCCAAGCTGGGCGAGCCTGACCGTTATCTTTCGGCCCTCTATGCGCCAGAGCCCGCGCGCGGCCGGATGATCGCGCTGGCCGCCTTTGCCGGCGACTTGGCCCGCATCGCGGCGGGCGTGCGCGAGCCGATGCTGGCCGAAATCCGGTTTCAATGGTGGCGCGAGGCGCTGGCGGCCGGTCAACGAGGCGATGCCACCGGACATCCCATCGTCGATCGCCTCGCACCCGATGTCGCTTCCGGGCTGTTGCCGCCTGGTCTGCTGCTTGGCATGATCGATGCCGCCGCCAAGCCAAATCTGGGCGCCCTGTTCACCGACGCGCAAGCACTCAAGGCTCAATTGAGCAAGAGCGAGGGCGCTGCCTTTGCGCTAGCTGCTCGGGCACTTGGCGCGGCGCACTCTGAAGCCCTGGAGGCGGCCTGCGAGCGCGCCGGTTTTGCCTATGGCCTTGCCCGGCTGCTCGTGCGGTTCTCCCATCCAGTGCCGGACCTTGCGGCCCAGTGCCGCCAATCCCTCCCAGTCGCCGCGGTCGCCGTCGCCCGCCTTGACAGCGCCCTCTTGCCAGCGTTCCTACCCTTAACCATGACGCCAGCCTATCTGCGGCAGGCAGAGGTCGGCGCTGCGGCTGCGACATTGCCGCTTCGGCGCTGGTGGCATCTGTGGTGGGCCAATTTGCGTGGCCAACTCACATGACGGATTCGATCGGGCGAAGGTGCTCAAGGTGGCAGGGCTGATTCGAACATTGCTCGCGGGCCTTGCCCTCGCCATTCTCTCGGCGCTGCCAGCCTTTGCCGCGGATGTGGTATGGCGTGTCGAAAACCCCTTCCGGCTATTCACCGATCCTGCCCTCACCGGGCTACACCGTGACGCCTACGAGCAGCTGACCGACGCCGAAAAGCTGGAACCGATCGTGAGCATTGAGCACCGGTTGATGCAGCGCAGCGTCTTCGGCTGGGCGCACGATGCTTACGGTTCGACCTGTTGGGATCGGGCCTCGGCCCGTTATGCCCCGTGCGGCAGCGAGGGGGGTTATGTCAACCCGACAAGCCATCGCGTCCTGGCCCAGATCAGCGATCCCGAACTCAACGAGGGCGATTGCGACTGGGCGATCTTGAACGGGGTCGGCGAAGAAGCTCACGTGCATGTCGGCTGCGGCGGAACGGCAGCCCTGGACATCCCCTATCCGCGCGGTGCCCGTGTGAGTGTGAGGGCGAATGGCGTCGTGATCGGCGAGACCGACATCAAGGTCGAGGATTTGCTCATTGTTGGGATCGGGGATTCCATCGGGTCTGGCGAGGGCAATCCCGACCAGCCGGCCGAATTCTCGCGCGAGCGGGCCGTCGACTATGGTGTCGCGCCGGGCGGGATCAAACTGATCGGCTACCCGGCGCGGATCGGCGGCTGGAAGGATATCGGCGACCGGGCTTTTCTGGATGCGGGTCCGCGCTGGCTGAGCCAGGCTTGCCACCGCTCGCTCTATGCCTATTCGACGCGGGCGGCGATCCAGCTCGGGCTTGAGAACCCGCATCGGGCGATAACCTATGCCAATTTTGCCTGTGCGGGTGCCGAGATCGTCTATGGATTGATGGTCGCCTACAAGGGCACGGAATGGGCGCCCGACCAGCCAGACAAGCCGCAGATCAGCGCGGTCGCCCGGCTGCAATGCGGGGCGACCGAGCCTACCGAGACCAGCTATCAGAATACCTATTCGCTCAGCGGATTGGTCCCCGAACTCGACAATATCGATCTTGCCACCTGCCCGCGCGAGCATGTCCGGCCAATCGATCTGCTCATGGTTTCAGTCGGCGGCAACGATGTGGGATTCGCCCGCCTGGTCGCCAATACCGTGCTTGCCAACAAGGGCACTCTACGCAAGCTGGGTGGCTGGATGGGCGAAGTGGAACAGCCAGCCGAACTCATCAATCTGCTGCCGGTGCTGGACCTGCGCTACAAGGCCCTGAACAGGGCGCTGCATGGACACCTGCAGATCCCCTGGAATGAGAGCGATCGCATTCTGCTCACAGCCTATCCGGTGATGACCTTGCAGGACAACGGCCGTGACGCTTGCCCCGGAGGGCAATCGGGAATGACGGTTTTCCCGGAATTCACGCTGGATGGCGAACTGGCCAAGGCTGACGAATCGGCTGGTGAGCGGCTCGACCGCACGATGCGCGCCTCGGCCAAAGCCTATGGCTGGACTTATGTGGAGCGGCACCGGGCCGAATTCGCAGGTCACGGCATCTGCGCTGGTGAAGAGGCCGGAGCGGCCGATCCGGCCGACGATGCCCGCATTCCCCGCATGGTCGACGGGGTCTGGTCACCCTATAACCCCGGCGACTTTCGACCTTATACGCCGCGCCGCCGCTGGTTCCGCACGCCCAACGATGCGTTCATGACCGGCAACTATCACATTGCCTCGACGGTCTTGAAATCGGTGCTGAAGTTCCAGAGCATCGAATGGTTCCAGTTGGTGCTAGCAAGCACGTATTCGGGCGCGTTTCATCCGACATCGGAAGGTCAGGCGGTGATCGCCGACGCGGTATTGGAGAAGGCGCGGGCCGTGCTGGCGAAATACGAGCGCCGCAAGGGGTTGCGCGAGGCAGCCGCGGTGCGCCGGGACCGCTGAGGAGACCGGGCCATCACCAGCCAGATCTCCCCGAGCGATTGAGAGACGGCACACAAATGTCGGTGTTTGCTACTCAGCGGCCATCCGAGTCGATGTCGACGCCAGCCACTCATCCAAGCGTGCCAATGCCCGAGCTGACAGTGCGCGCTTGCGGGCAATGCCCTTTTCCGGCCCCTTGAGCTTCTTGCCGTCGACGACCGCAGGCTGCTCGATGACGGGAAACAGTCCGAAATTGATGTTCATCGGCTGGAACGAGCGAACCCCGGCATCGATGGTCGTGATATGGCCGCCCGTGATGTGATTGAGGAGTGCGCCAAAAGCTGTCTCGGGCGGTGGTGCGCTGACGATCCCGCCCAGCCGCTCGGCGGCCGCGAACCTTCCAGCCAACAGGCCGATGCTTGCTGATTCCACGTAGCCTTCGACGCCGGTGATCTGGCCGGCGAAGCGGAGCTGCGGGCAGGCCCTAAGTCTAAGCAGGCTGTCGAGCACGCGGGGGCTGTTGAGGAACGTATTGCGATGCAGCCCCCCCAATCGTGCGAATTCGGCGGTCTCCAATCCAGGGATCATGCGCAGGACCTTGGCCTGATCGGCGTATTTGAGCTTGGTCTGAAATCCAACGATATTCCAGAGCGTGCCGAGCGCATTGTCCTGGCGGAGCTGGACCACGGCATACGGCTTGATATCCGGCTGATGGGCATTGGTGAGGCCGACCGGCTTCATTGGGCCGTGCCGCAAGGTTTCCGCGCCGCGCTCCGCCATCACCTCGATGGGCAGGCAGCCGTCAAAATAGGGAGTGGACGCCTCCCACTCCTTGAACAAGGTCTTGTCGCCGGCCAGCAGAGCGGCAACGAACGCCTCGTATTGTGGCTTGTCCATCGGGCAGTTGATGTAGTCGGCGCCGGTCCCGCCCGGTCCCGGCTTGTCATAGCGCGATTGCATCCAGGCCTTGCCCATGTCGATGCTTTCGTGGTGGACGATGGGCGCTATGGCATCGAAGAAGGCGAGCTCTTTTTCTCCCGTGAGCCCTTGCACGGCCGTCGCCAGCGCAGGCGAGGTGAGCGGACCGGTGGCCACGATCACACTGTCCCAATGCTCGGGCGGCAGGTCCCTGATCTCGTCGCGCTTGATGGCAATCATGGGATGCGCCGTGAGCCTGGCCTCGACCTCGGCCGAAAAGGCGTCGCGGTCGACCGCCAGCGCGCCGCCTGCCGGCAGCTTGTGCCTGTCGCCAGCCGCCATGATCAGTGAACCGGCGCGCCGCATCTCCTCGTGCAGCAGACCGACTGCGTTGGTTTGCACATCATCCGAGCGGAACGAATTGGAACAGACCAGTTCGGCAAGCCCTTTGGTCTTGTGTGCCTCGGTGGACACGTCCGGGCGCATTTCATGCAGGATGACTGGGACACCGGCTTGCGCGATCTGCCAGGCGGCTTCCGAGCCGGCAAGGCCGCCGCCGATGACATGAACCGGGAGGGTGTTTGACATGCCGTGGGCATAGGCCAAAATGTCCATGCCCTCAATGCGTAACAGCGGTGTAAGGTCGTTTTCGACCGGGCCAGGTCAGGGACAGACATATTCGGCGCTCGCGCTCACCCCGGTCTTGAGATCGGAACTTGCAGACGCCAGTTTGCTGCCAGGCTTGGCATTCTTGCAGTCTGCCTTCAGCTTTTCGACGAGCGCGTCGTGCATCGCCGTCTCGTCGGGCGAGGCCTGGGCACTGGCCGTGTCTTGCCCAGCGGTTTCGTCCGTCACCGGCGTGGCTTTTGCGGATTTTTGGCCGGCGGGCTCAGGGTTGTCGGCCTCGCCCTCGCCAGAACTGGAACCTCCAGGGACGGCAACGCGCCAGTGGGGGGCGTGCAATTGCAAGGCGCCGACATTGAACACGCGGTGGTCGATCTCGGGCATCTCCATTTCGAACGTGAGCGGCTCGGGTTTGGTCATCCATAGGTGATCAAAAACGCCAAGATCCTCAGGAAATGCAACGTTCTGGATCAGCTTGAATTTGTATTTTCCGCCCTTCTGGTCGGCGATAACCTGATCCTTCTGGTCATCGCGGGAAAAGAACAGCACGCTATCGGACCAGCTCGCCTTGCCGGGTACGCTTATGGGTGCATAGGACTTGAATGCCGATCCGCTTCTGGCGTTTTCCATCGTCCAGCGGCCAAAATCGCTGCTGTAGTACTTGCGCACGGCCTTCGTGCGGGGGTTCTCGACCTCAAGATCCATCGACAGCACAGTGCCTGCCCGGGCGCCGAGATTCATGACGGTGACGGGAATCTCGAATACCTCAAAGCTGCTGGTATAGGGCTGGGCATAGGCGATAACCGGAGGCACGAAGGCGCGCAAGTCAGGCCGGCGAACCGAGGTCTCATAGAGGCTATAAGCCGAGAACAGCAGCGCGAAAGCCGAGGCGACCGCTGTGATCGCGCCACCGTTGCTCCCGCCATCTCCGCCGCGAGCTGTGTCCTCGATGATGTCGAGGACGTCGGCCTGAGCAGGCTTCCGGCGGAAAATCCCCATACCCGAACCTCGTTCCCCTAATTCAGCAGCCGAGCAAAGGTTAGGGAAGGCAATTGGGCGAGATCAAGGCGCCTGCGGCCGCGCGAGCGCCGGCTCCAAAACCCGGCCGCTGGCCGACTCGGGGATGCCGCCCCGGCCAGACCACCAGACAATTGGGCAGAACTTGGCCGTGCCAATGGCGTTAGACGGCAAATCAGACATTTAGAAACAATGTCTTAGCTATCGCTTTACCAATCGAGACGATCATCTGGCGAAGGACGCGCCGCTTCCATCCCGCCCCTTGAGGCCGCAATGAGTCAAACTGCCGAAAACCGCTCTGTCGACTTGGCTCGGGCCAAACCGGCCAGCGTCACCAATGTGCTCGACGTGGCCGAGGCCGAGAAGGTTCTGCCACTGCCTCTGCTTTTGAAGTCGATCTCCGAGAAATACCACAAGCCGTTCCAGACCATCGTGGGCGAGATCGCGAGGGCCTCGTTTGGCCAGGGCCGCCTCACCAGCGAGGAGTATTTCACACTGAGGTTGTTCGACGATGCGCGCATCGTTGGCGAGAAGTCCGCATTCTGCGGCATCAGCGGGATGCGAAAGCTTTGGCAGGCCGCCAATTTTGTCCAGGACTGGTTTGGTCCGATCACCGACAAGCTCGCCTTCGACACATTGTTGACCGGCTACGGTCTGCCAGCGACCAAGATGCGTGCCTATTATTTCTCTGAGGGCTTTCGCGTTCCTGCCCAGCGGATGCTGCGCCAGCGCGAAGACCTCAATGCCTTCCTGACCGACCCGAAGAGCTATCCCTTCTTCTCCAAGCCGCGCGCTTCGTCCATGTCCTTGGGCTCGGCCAGCGCGACCGGCTACGATGCCGCAACCGACACGATCCAGCTCCTCGGTGGCAAGACGGTCGCGCGCGACGATTTCATCGCTGACATCGTTACCCATTTTGGCTCTGGCTATATGTTCCAGGAGCGCGTGAAGCCCCACGAGGCGGTGCGCGCCATCTGCGGCGACAGGTTGGCGACAGTCCGCGTCTACACCATCAACGGCGAGAACGGGCCTGAAGTCTTTCGCGTCTGCTGGAAACTGCCAGCGGGCAAGAACACGGCCGACAATTTCTGGCGCAAAGGGAACATCTTGGCCGCGGTCGATCTTGAGACCGGCATGGTCACGCGGGCCATCCAGGGTTTTGCGCTCGATCAGGTCGAGATCACTCATCACCCGGATACCAACGCGCCATTGGTTGGAACGGTCATTCCCAATTTTCGCGCGATCATCGATCTGGCCCTGGAGGCCGCCCGCGTATTTGACAGCGTTCGCCTTGTCGGCTGGGACATCGCACCCATCGACGAGGGCGGCCTGATCGTCGAGGGCAACCACGCGCCCGACTTCAAACTGGTACAGATGGCCGAGAAGCGCGGCATCTTCGATGCGCGCATGGCCGCATTCCTGGCCCATTGCAAGAAGGCCAAGGTCAAATATGAGAGTGAGCTGAAGGCACGGGAGCGCGCTTTGGTCCACGAAGACTTGGACAAATTCAAGCGAGCAGCCTGGATGCGCTGACCAAAATCAAAGACGCTGGTACCCCGAAAGCTCTTGTAGGCCGTCCGCAATTGGCGCGGGCGGCCTTTTTCACGATCGCTCGGGCGGGGACACGATGGGATTGTGAGGCGCCAGCCACTGGGCTAGACCGTCCGCAGCCGGCCGCGTCGCAGCCCACCAGTCCAAGGACAAACTCATGAGTAACACCGCTATCAGCCCCAAGGACATGGCCAACGCCATCCGCGCGCTCTCGATGGACGCGGTGCAGAAGGCCAACTCCGGTCATCCCGGAATGCCGATGGGCATGGCCGACGTGGCGACGGTGTTGTTCACCAAATTCCTGAAATTCGACCCCGTCCACCCTGGTTGGCCCGACCGCGACCGCTTCGTGCTGTCGGCGGGGCACGGCTCGATGTTGCTCTATTCACTGCTTTATCTCACCGGCTATGCCGATATGACCATCGAGGAGATAAAGAATTTCCGCCAATTGGGTTCGCGCACGGCTGGCCATCCCGAGCACGGCCATGCCACTGGTATCGAGACCACGACCGGGCCACTTGGCCAAGGCATCGCGAACGCCGTCGGAATGGCGATCGCCGAGCGGATGAGCAATGCGCGGCATGGCAACGCGATCTGCGACCACCACACCTATGCGCTGGTAGGCGATGGCTGCCTGATGGAAGGTATCAGCCACGAAGCGATCTCGCTTGCGGGGCATCTCAGGCTGTCAAAGCTTATTGTGCTGTGGGACGACAACAGCATTTCCATCGACGGCCCGACCAATCTGGCGGTGTCCGATGATCAGGCTGCGCGGTTCGCGGCTTCGGGTTGGGCAACGCTCAAATGTGATGGTCACGATCCGGCGGCCGTGGCGGCGGCCATCGAAGCGGCCAGAAAAAATGACCGCCCGACCCTGATCGCTTGCAAGACCATCATCGGCTTTGGTGCGCCCAAGAAGCAAGGCACGAAGGACGCGCACGGTTCGCCGCTGGGACCGGAGGAGATCGCGGCGGCACGCAAGGCATTGGGCTGGGACGCTCCTCCCTTCGTCGTACCTCAACCGATCCTGTCGGCATGGCGGGAAGTTGGAGCGCGAGGCGCCGAGCACTATCGCGACTGGGAAAAAGTGGCGGCTGGGCTGGATGCGGCAACCCGCGCGCGGCTCGCTGATCCCGTCGACGCGGACGCCATCGCCGCCATCGAGAAGGCAGCGCTCGCCATCAAGGTTAAGTTCGCGGCCGACAAGCCAAAGATCGCGACTCGCGTGTCGTCTCAACAGGTGCTGGAGGCTCTGGTGCCGGTGACGCCGGGTATTGTTGGCGGCTCGGCGGACCTGACCGGCTCGGTCGGCACCAAAACTTCACAGTACAAAGCGGTCAAGCCCGGCGACTTCTCGGGCAACTACATCCACTGGGGCGTGCGTGAGCACGGCATGGCGGCGGGCATGAACGGCATGGCGCTGCATGGCGGCTTCGTGCCCTATTCCGGCACTTTCCTGGTGTTCACGGACTATGCGCGGCCCGCCATCCGCCTCTCCGCGCTGATGGGCCAGCGCGTCATCTATGTGATGACCCATGATTCGATCGGCCTGGGCGAAGATGGCCCTACCCATCAGGCGGTCGAGCATCTGGCAGCTCTGCGTGCCGTGCCCAACTTGCATGTGTTACGGCCTGGCGATCCGGTCGAGGTGGCCGAATGCTGGCAAATCGCGCTGGCCGCCAAATCCACGCCATCGATCATGGCTCTGTCGCGCCAAAACGTTCCTACCTTGCGGGCTGGCGACATGACCGAGAACCGTTCGGCGCGCGGCGCCTATGTGTTGCGCGAAGCCGGCGTCAAGCGCGACGTAACGCTGATCGCGACCGGCTCCGAAGTCCAGATTGCCTTCGAGGCGGCCGACAAGCTCGCCGCCGACGGCATCAGGGCCGCCGTGGTCTCGATGCCAGCTTCGGACATCTTTGACAAGCAACCCGCCGCCTATCGTCGCGAGGTGCTTGGCACCGCCCCGCGCATCGGCATCGAGGCCGCCATCGGATTCGGTTGGGAGCGATGGCTGGGCGACAATGGCGTGTTCGTCGGAATGCAGGGGTTCGGTGCGTCGGGGCCATATGAAAAGCTATACGAACACTTCGGCATCACCCCCGCCAAGATCGCCGAGGCGGCGAGGAAATTGGCGGGCAAAGTTTAGCTGATTGAATGCCGAACTGATTGAGACGGGGACATGCTGTTGATCTCCGGCGGCCGCGCTCAGCCAAAGTGATGCGACCGCTCGATCCGCCCGAAGATGAACAACGTGTCCCCGTTAGACGACGCTTTTCGGGGACACGTACGCCGGAAGAGGCGAACATGTCCCCGTCCAGTTCGCCGGCCACATGGAAGCCAAACGTGAGGATGCAAAATCATGAGCGGAATTGATCTGTCTAAGCTGAAATCCTCCAACACCGCCGATGTCATGGGCAAGCGCGTGCTTGTGCGGGCCGACCTCAACGTCCCGGTCAAGAACGGCAAGGTCACCGACGCCACCCGCATCGAGCGTTTCATGCCGACGCTGCACAACCTCACCCATCGCGGCGCGCGCGTGATCGTGCTTGCCCATTTCGGCCGGCCCGATGGCAAGCGCGTGCCGGAGATGAGTCTCAGACTTGTTGCCGACAAGGTGCGCGAACTCGCGGGCCATCATCCGGTGCAGTTTTGCGAGGACTGTATCGGTCCTGCCGCCGAGAAGGCTGCCGGCGCGCTGAAACCAGGAGAGGTGCTGGTGCTGGAGAACACGCGCTTCCACGCCGGCGAAGAGGAAAATGAGCCTGGCTTCGTGGCGGCGCTGGCCAAATGCGGCGATCTCTATGTCAACGACGCGTTCTCATGCGCCCATCGCGCCCACGCCTCGACCGAAGGGCTGGCGCATGTGCTGCCGGCTTTTGCCGGCCCGCAGATGATGGCTGAGATCGGCGCGCTAACCGCGGCGCTTGAAAAGCCCCAGCGTCCCACCGTTGCCATTGTCGGCGGCGCCAAGATCTCGACCAAGATCCCGGTGCTGACCAACCTCGTCAAGAAAGTCGACAAATTGGTGATCGGCGGCGGCATGGCCAACACCTTTCTCAAGGCGCAAGGCGTGGACGTCGGAAAATCGCTGGCCGAGGCCGATCAGGTCGCGGTCGTCAGGAGCGTCATGGACGCCGCAAAAGCAGCAGGCTGCGAGATCGTGCTGCCGGTTGACGGGATCGTGGCGCGCGAGTTCAAGGCGGGCGCGGCGACCGAAACACGCGACAATTCCGAAATCCCCGCCGATGGCATGATCCTCGACATTGGTCCGAAGTCGGTCACCAGGCTGATCGAGGTGCTCAAGACCTGCAAGACTGTCCTGTGGAACGGCCCTCTCGGCGCCTTCGAGATCGCGCCCTTTGGCACAGGCACTTTTGCCGTCGCCGGCCAAGTCGCGCGATCGACCAAGACCGGCGCGATGGTCTCGGTTGCGGGCGGCGGCGATACGGTGGCGGCGCTTAACGCGGCCGGCGTCACCGACGATTTCACCTATGTCTCGACCGCGGGTGGTGCGTTCCTCGAATGGCTCGAGGGCCGCGAGCTGCCGGGGGTGGCGGCGCTGGCGCGGGGGTAGCTCGGCGTAACGGGGACACGTTGTTCATATTCGGCCGCGATGGCGCCGGACCCAAAGCACGGCTGCAAATGGCCGAATATGAACAATGTGTCCCCGCGCACAACTTGCAAACTCGAAAAGTAGAACTATTCTAAACTAATTGCCGTCCGTGGGAGTTCGTTCGTGAAGCAGTTTTCCGATCTGTCCGAGCAGGAAATCCTGGCGCTGGCCATCTCGCTGGAAGAAGAGCACGGCCGTATCTTTGCCGACTACGCGCAAGGGCTGAAGGAGACGTACCCCAACTCAGCCAAGGTCTTCAGCGAAATGGCGGATGAGGAGAACACCCACCGCCGCTGGCTCTTTGATATGTATACGCAGCGGTTCGGCGACCACATCCCCCTGATCCGCCGCCAGGATGTCAAGGGCTTCATCAAGCACGAGCCGATCTGGATGGTTCGCCCGCTTGGGCTCGACAAGGTGCGCAACCAGGCCGAAGCCATCGAACATGAAACGCGCACTTTCTACGAGAAGGCGCTGACCCGCACCACCGATGCCGGCCTGCGCAAGTTGCTTGGCGACCTGGTCGAGGCCGAGCGCGGGCACGAGTCACTGGCCGAAAAGCTGACCGAGCAGAACCTCACGCAAAGCGCCAAGGCGACCGAGGACGAGGCGCGTAACCGGCTGTTCGTGTTGCAAGTGGTTCAGCCGGGGCTGGCCGGGCTGATGGACGGTTCGGTCTCCACTCTGGCCCCGCTGTTCGCCGCGGCCTTCGCCACCCATGCAACCTGGCCGACCTTTCTGGTCGGCAGCGCGGCCGGGCTTGGCGCTGGCGTATCGATGGGCTTTGCCGAGGCGTTGTCAGACGATGGCTCACTGACGGGTCGTGGCCATCCCTGGCTGCGCGGCGGTATTACCGGATTGATGACGACCATCGGCGGCATTGGCCACACGCTGCCGTTTCTCATCAACAACTTCCAGTGGGCGACTGGCATCGCGGTTGCCGTGGTGCTGGTGGAACTGTGGGCCATTGCCTGGATCCGGGCCCGCTACATGGACACCCCGTTCCTGCGTGCCGCCTTCGAAGTGGTGGTCGGTGGGCTGATCGTATTCGCGCTGGGAATCGTCATCGGCAGTGCGTAAGCTCTATTGTCAGCCTGCGCTTGCCATCCCCTAGGTTTGAGGTCACAAATTGCAACCTCAAACGCGGGCGAATCTTGACATCACAAATTGTGATATCAAGTTTTGGGGGCCAGATCGTGACAAGGAAAAGAATTGCAGGTCCGCTGGACAGCAGCCGTCCGCCAATAATCCACACCATTCGTGGCTATCCGGTCGTCCTGGATTCCGACGTGGCCCGTTTCTTCGATGTACCCACAAGCGCCCTCAATCAGGTGGTTAGGCGGAATGAAGTGAGATTCGCCGAGGATTTCGCATTTCGTCTGACGGTCGAGGAGTTCGGCGACTTGAAATCACAGAATGTGATTTCAAATGCCGATTGGGGTGGCGCACGCCACATGCCGCGAGCCTTCACCGAGCATGGCGTGGTGATGGCGGCAACACTTCTGCGCTCGGACCGGGCGGTCGAGGCTTCGCGCTTCATCGTCAAGACCTTCGTGCAGGCCCGCGTCAATCTGATGGCCCGGCAAAAGGGCGACAATCTGCCCGCCACCGTCAACCCGCGCGCGACCGTGCCGCTGGCCGCCGAGATGCGCAACGCGCTTTCTGGAAAGATCAATGACGCTCTTGGCAAGGTACTCGATGCCATCGTCAACCCCGACACCAAAAGCACGGTGCGGAGTGAAGCGGTCGAACTGGCCAACGAGGGCCTCAGCAGCCTCAAGGCCTATCTCAAGCGACCAGGCGTCGCGAACGACAAGACCGTGGCCGAGATGGAGAAGCTCATCGCCGAGGCCGAAGACATCAAGGTTGCGACCTCGCGCAAGCGAACACAGAACGAAGCTGAGCAACTGGCGCTGCTGGCCAAGAAGCTGCGTCTCATTCTGGAGGCGCAACACTACGCGGAGACCGGCAGCCTTGAGCGATTCCTAGGGTTCCTTGAGGATTTCAGCCGCGACGACGAGCGCAAGCGGTGATGAGCATCCATACCCAAACCACCATTATTCCGCCTGACCAGCCATTGCGCGGCAGGGCCGTTCCGCCTGGTTCCAAGTCCATCACCAATCGCGCCCTGTTGCTTGCTGCGCTCGCCACGGGCACCAGCCGGCTGACGGGCGCACTGAAGAGCGACGATACGCGCTACATGGCCGAGGCGCTGCGGGCGATGGGTGTCATCGTCGACGAACCGGACGCGACGAGTTTCGCGATCACAAGCGACGGCCGGCTCCGCGCGCCCAAAACGCCCCTGTTTCTCGGCAACGCAGGGACGGCGACCCGGTTTCTCACGGCGGCGGCGGCCTCGGTCAATGGCACCGTCGTCGTTGACGGCGATGCGCACATGCACAGGCGCCCGATCATGCCGCTGGTCGATGCGCTGCGCTCCCTCGGCGTCAGCGCCAGCGCGCCCACCGGCTGCCCGCCCGTGACCCTTCACAGCGACGGTTCCATCCCGGCCGGCCGGGTCACCGTCGATGCCGCGCTCTCCAGCCAATATGTCTCGGCGCTGCTGATGATGGCACCGCTTGCACGCGGGCCAATTGAGGTGGCGCTGGCGGGCAAGGACATCGGAGCGCGCGGCTATGTGGACCTGACGCTCGCTGCAATGGCGGCGTTTGGCGCCAGGGTTGAGCCGTTGACGGATCGATCCGGCGAACTCGCCTGGCGGGTGACGCCAACACGATACCAGGCGGCTGACTTCGTGGTCGAGCCCGACGCATCGGCCGCGACCTATCTCTGGGCGGCCGAGGCGCTCACGGGCGGGGCAATAGACCTGGGGGTCGCCGCGACCGCCTTCACCCAGCCCGACGCGCGTGCCTATGACGTCATCAGATCGTTCCCGCAACTGCCCGCGGTGATTGACGGAGGACAGATGCAGGACGCCGTGCCGACATTGGCCGTGCTCGCCGCCTTCAACCGCACGCCGGTGCGCTTTACGGGCATCGCCAACCTGCGGGTCAAGGAATGCGACCGGGTGGCGGCGCTGGCGACCGAGCTGTCTCGCATCCGTCCAGGACTTGGCAGTGAAGAGGGCGATGATTTGGTTGTTGCCTCGGATCCGGTGCTCGGCGGGCAGCATTTGCCCACGCGCATCAACACCTATGCCGACCACCGCATCGCCATGAGCTTCGCGCTTGCCGGGTTGAAGATTTCCGGGATCACCATCCTGGATTCGGGCTGCGTTGCTAAGACCTATCCGGGGTTCTGGGACGATCTTGCGGCACTCGGCGGCGACCATGAGACGACTGTCATGGGACCACAGGCCTAGTCAGTGCGCCGCCTCCCAATTGTCCGCGGCCTTGGCATCGACCTTGAGGGGAACGGCGAGCGCGATGGCCGGCTCGGGGCTCTTTTCCATGACACGGCGCACGACGTCCATGGTCTTGGCGACTTCGGCCTCGGCCACCTCGAAGATCAGTTCGTCATGGACCTGGAGCAGCATCCGAACGGATTTCAGCTTGGCCGCGTGTAGCCCGTCCGGCATCCGGATCATGGCCCTGCGGATGATGTCGGCGGCGGTTCCTTGGATGGGCGCATTGATGGCCGCGCGCTCCAGGTTGCCGCGCACCGACGGGTTCTTGGTGTTGATCTCGGGCATGTGGATCTTGCGCCCGAAGATGGTCTGCACATAGCCACGTTCGTGAACGAACTTCTTGGTCTGGTCCATGTAGGCGCGGATGCCGGGAAAGCGCTTGAAATAGGTGGTGATGTACTCGCCTGCCTCCTCGCGCGAAATGCCGAGCTGGTTGGCGAGGCCAAACGCCGAAATGCCGTAGATGATGCCGAAGTTGATCGCCTTGGCCCGGCGCCGCACGTCGGACGGCATGTCCTTGATCGGCACGCCGAACATCTCCGAGGCGGTCATGGCGTGGATGTCCTGCCCATCCTCGAACGCCTTGCGCAGCGCCGGGATGTCCGCCATGTGCGCCAACACCCGCAGTTCGATCTGCGAATAGTCCGCAGAGATCAGCTTGTTGCCCTTTTCCGCGATGAAGGCGGTGCGGATTTGGCGCCCCTCCTTGGTGCGTATCGGGATGTTCTGCAGGTTGGGATCGGTCGAAGCCAGGCGGCCCGTCGTCGTCGCGGCGAGCGCGTAGGACGTGTGGATGCGGCCAGTGTCCGGATTGATGTAGTCTGGCAGTGCGTCAGTGTAGGTGGAACGCAGCTTTGAAAGCTGGCGCCATTCCAGCATGGTATTCAGCAGTTTGCGCGCGTCCTCGGGCAATTCCTCGTTGGTGCCGAGCTCGTCGAGCAGGTTGGCGCGGGTCTCCCACTGGCCGGTCTTGGTCTTCTTGCCGCCGGGCAGCTTCAACTTGTCGAACAGCAATTCGCCAAGCTGCTTGGGTGAACCCAAATTGAACTTCTCCCCCGCCAGCCCCTGCACCTCGTCCTCCAGCCGCGCGATCTTTTGCGCGAAGTCGGTCGAGAGGCGCGAGAGAATGGCGCGATCGACCTTGATGCCCGCCCGCTCCATCTCGACAAGGACCGGCACCAATGGGCGCTCCAGCGTCTCATAAACCGTGGTCATGCGCTCCGCCACCAGGCGCGGCTTCAGCGCCATCCACAGCCGCAGCGTGACGTCGGCGTCCTCGGCGGAATACTCCGTCGCGTCCTTCAGCGGCACTTGCGCGAAGGTGCGCTCGGCCTTCTTGGCCGAGCCATCGGCCTTGGCGATCACGTCCTTGAAGGCGATCGGCCGGTGGCCCAGCCAGCGCTCGGACAACTCATCCATGCCGTTGCCGCCCTTGCCGGCGTCGAGCACGTAGGACAGCAGCATGGTGTCGTCGATGGGCGCGACGCCCACGTTGTAACGCGCCATCACCTCGCAGTCATATTTTAGGTTCTGGCCGATTTTCAGCGTGGCGGCGTCTTCCAGCAGCGGCCTCAGCGCCGCGATGGCGTCCTCCAATGGCACCTGCTCGATGTCTTCGCCCATTCCGGCAAAGTCGAAGCCGGTGCCGATCCGGTGTCCGACCGGCACGTAACAAGCCTTGCCCGGCGCGGTGGCAAGCGCCACGCCTACGAGGTTCGCGCGCATGGAATCGAGGCTGTCGGTCTCGGTGTCGAAGCAGACGCGGCCGAGTTCGGTGGCGTCGGCGATCCATTCCTTCAAGCGCGCAAGCGTGGTCACGGTTTCGTATTTGCCGCGGTCGATGGCGGGCTTCTTCGCATCGGCGAGGCCCCGCGCGGCAACGGCATCGGGCGTGCCGGCGTCCTTGGCGCTGCCCGCAGCCGGGGTGGCTGCAACGGTGGCCCTCTCGGTTGGCAACGGCGCGTCCACGCCGAGCTTGTCCGCGACCCGCTTGGTCAGCGCATTGAATTCCATCAATTGCAGGAACGCGAGCATCTCGTCGGTCCTGGGCTCGCGCACCGCCAGCGCCTCCAGCGGCAGCTCGACGGGAACATCCTGCTTCAGCGTCACCAGCTCACGGCTCATGCGCGCCTTGTCGGCGTTTTCAAGAAGCTTCTCGCGCCGCTTGGGCTGCTTGATCTCGCCTGCCCGCGCGAGCAGCGTGTCGAGATCGCCATATTCGTTGATCAGCTCGGCGGCCGTCTTGATGCCGATACCAGGCACGCCCGGCACGTTATCGGCCGTGTCACCCGCCAGCGATTGCACGTCTACGACCTTTTCCGGCCCGACGCCAAATTTCTCCATCACCTCGTCCGGCCCGATGCGGCGGTTCTTCATGGTGTCGAGCATTCGGATGCCCGGCTTGATGAGCTGCATCAGGTCCTTGTCCGACGAGATGATGGTGGCCTCGCCGCCAGCTTCGACGGTTTGGCGCGCATAGGTCGCGATGATGTCGTCGGCCTCGAATCCGTCCTGCTCGATGCAGGCGACATTGAAGGCGCGCACGGCGTCGCGGATCAGCGGGAACTGCGGGATGAGTTCTTCCGGCGCGGGCGGGCGGTGGGCCTTGTATTCGGTGAAAATCTTGTTGCGGAAGGTTTCTCTCCCCGCATCGAGGATGACGGCGACGTGTGTGGGCTTGTCGCTGTCCTTGCCGTCCTGCAACAGCTTCAGCAGCATCTGGCAGAAGCCGTGCACGGCGCCCACCGGCAGCCCGTCGGAGGGGCGCGACAGCGGCGGCAGGGCGTGGAAGGCGCGGAAGATGTAGCCCGATCCGTCGATGAGATAGACGTGGCTGCCCTTGCCGACGGGCTCGCCATCGGTCGCGCCGGTGGAGGGGAGGGTGGCGGGTTTGGTGCGTTTGGTGGTCATCGGGCAACTATAGGCAACGGCCCCGTCGGAGGCTATGGGGTCAGACCCCTTCCGATCCGCACAGGAATCGGGTGGTTTGTCACTCCTGCTCTGTTTATTTTGCCGGCATCAACACGCCGGAGGCCCACATGCCCGCACTTCGCTTCATTGCAATGCCCACCAATCAGGCCGAGGCCTACTGGGCCGGCAAGCCCGATGCCAACGGCCAGGCCCCCGAGCGGCATATCTCGCCGGGTGGGTCCATGCCTTGCCGCCACTGCCTGACGGAAATCGCCGAGGGTGTGGCCTACCTCATCCTGGCTCACCGGCCGTTTCCCGCCCCGCAGCCTTACGCTGAAATCGGGCCGATATTCCTGCACGCTGAACCTTGCCGCCGTCATCCAGACGTGGCGACGACACCAGAAATGTTTCTGGGCTGGGAGCGGCTGCTGATCAAAGGCTATGGCGCCGACGACCGGATCGTCTATGGCACCGGCGCCGTGGTTCCGACCAAGGATGTTGACCGGGCCGCCGCCGAGATTCTCGGCCGCGACGGCGTTGCCTATGTCCATGCCCGTTCGGCCAAGAACAATTGCTTCCAGGTACGAATCGAGCGGGCGAAGGGTGCGTAGGGTGCAATAGGCCCATCTGCTGGGCCGTATTGCACCGACTGCGGGCGGTGCGCGGGGAGCCGGGCAATGGTGCAATACGGCCGGGAGTGGCCTATTGCACCCTACAGCTCGCGCCGCCACGCCGCGCGGTAGCTTTCGAGCCCATTCACCAGCATCGGCATCGCCAACCGGTCTGGGGCAAGCACCGGCGCATTTGGCCAATGGGCGAGCAGCGCGGCGCCGCGTGCGGTGCCCGACTGGTCGGCGGAAACCAGCACCCGTTGCGCCGGCCTCAGCGCCGCGAGCAACTCGCAGTAGGCCGCATTCTTGCCGAAACTGCCCTCGATCACCAGGTCGCCTAAGTTGGCGCCAAGCCGGGACAGCAAATCGTCGGTCATCAGTGCAATGTGCAGGGTGGCCAATGCCGGTCGCAGGTGATCGGGTATCGCGCCGCGGATTTCGCCACGCCGTCCCGCATAGGGACCGCCGTTGCCAGTGAATGAGGGAAGGGCTTGGGTACCTGATGCGATCACCTCGGCGATGGAGACCACATCGGGACTTTCGGCCCGTCCCCCCGCGATCGCGGCGTATTCGCGTCCGCCCATGAAGCGGGCGCAGGGCACTGGCTGGCCGGTGGCATCGACATTGGCATAGAGGTCAGAGGCCTGGTCCAGCGTCTCAAACGTGAGACCGACGCTCATGATGATCACCCAGGTCCCAGTCGAGACCACCGTGAATGGCGACTTGCGCGCGAGCAAGTGCGGAAGGAGCGAGGCGTTGCTGTCATGGATGCCGTTGAGAACGCGGGTCGTGGCTGACAATCCGGTGGCCGCCGCGACCTCTGGGGTGATGCCGCTCAACGTTTCCCAGGCCGGCAGCAGCGGTGGCAGCAGCGGTGCAATGTCGAGAGCGTCGACCAGCGAGGAAACGTCAGCCGCCAAGGGGTTCCACAAATCGGTATGGCAGCCGAGGCTCGTCACCTCGGATGCGGCGACTCCCGTGAGCCGCCAGGACCAGTATTGCGGATGGGTGAAAAGGTGCTTGGCGCGGGAAAATTCGACTGGGAACCGCCATTTCTGGAAGGCCCATTGCCGCCCGAGATTGAGCCCACCCGCCGCCGGCCCGGACAGGCTCTCGGCGAAGGGTGGGCGGATCTTGGCGTACTCGGTCTCGATCTCCTCCGGCCCCTTATCCTCATAATCGAGCATCGGCAGCACCAAATCGGACTCTCCCGCGACAACGCCACTGGCGCCATGGGCGGTGGGAACGATGGTGCGGATGGCGTAGGAGCGCGCCGCCTCGGCGAGGGCCGACAGCACAAACCGCCAGATATTTTCAGTGTCTGCGTGCAGATAGGGCGGGGACGGCAGAGGCGTGTTGGGCGCGTTCCTCTCCCAGAGTACGCTGCCGTCGGCGTCAAACAGCACCACTTTGAGATTGGTCTTGCCAATATCGAGGACGGCGGTGACGGACATGGTGCCGATGGTGGTTGTGGTCGTGTTTGAATACGATTTCAGCCAGTCAGGCAACGGTGGCCGTTTTGCCGTCGCCTCGCTGGACTTCAGCAATGATGACCTCGATGCCAGCCGCGCGCAACATGGCGAGCGATTGGGGCGAGGCGCTGTTGTCGGTGATGACCGTGGACACCCGCGACAACGGGCACACAACTATCGCCCCCCGCGGCTCGAATTTGCTTGAGTCCACCAGCACCACCAGCCTGTTGGCGCGTTTCAGCAGCTTGACTTCAGCGCGCGCAATCAGCGGATCGTCCTCGATCACACCGAGCGGCCCGAGCGAGGCGCAACTCATGAACATGACGTCAGCGGCATAGTGTTGGATGGCGTCGTCATCGAATGGCGAAAGAATGATGGCTTGCTTGCGATAGATTTCGCCGCCCGGAATCATGACGCGATTCTGACCCTGCGCCATGAGGGCTTCGGCGATGGGAAAGGAATTGGTGAGGATGTCGAGTTTGCGCGACTGCAATGGCTCGACCATCTCGAATGTCGTCGAACCAGCGTTGATGATAATCGATTGGCCGTCAATGCACTGAGCGGCGGCAATCCCGGCCACGGCGCGCTTGCGATCCATGTTGAAGGTACGAGCGACCTCAAAGGACCTGCTGCCAAGTTCGTGCGGTCCGGCGCCAGGTCCGCGCTCGACACCACCATGGACGCGACGCACGGCGCCGGTTTCCGCCAGCTTGACCAGATCGCGGCGAATGCTGGCGGCCGAGGCTCCCGTTTCGCGTATGAGCTCGCCGACTGGCACCATTCCACGCTCGCGCACGACGCGCAGAATGGTCTGCCAGCGTTCACGTTCGTGCAGCGGGCGGTCAGCCATGACGCAAATCTAAGCAAAATCGCTCAACAAAGTCAATGTAAGTGATTGACCGTGAGCGATCTTGCTACTAGCTTGCGCGCATTCCCGATGCCTTGCGCCTTCAGTCTTTGCTGAGCGTTGCCAGTGAACCCATTTTCATCAGCGTCAGAATTTGTAGCTCACGCCAACGCGCAGCTGATGCAACTGGTTGTTGAACTCGGCCAATTGATTGTCAGCATTGTAGAACGAGAACGTGCCGAAGTTGGAGTAAAGATACTCCGCACGGCCCAGCCAATGGTGGCTGAAAGCATATTCGGCGCCGGCGCCCACGGCGTAACCCGTCACTCCCCTGTTGTCCTGGACAAGCTGCTCTCCAGCATTGCGGCCCTTCTGCAGGTCCTCGGTGATGTTGGCAAACGCGATGCCTGCCGTTCCGTACAGCAACACGTTATCCATCGTGTAGCCGAGCCGGCCACGGATCGAACCGAAATGGTTATAGGTCGCATAGGTCGTATCATTGTCATAGACGTTGTTGTTCTCCGAGGCGCTGCTCACCCCGAGATCGGCCTCGATGCCGACAATCACTCTTGGGGCCACATACATATTGTAGCCCAGCCAGCCGCCGCCTTCGATCCCGTCCATCCCCTCCTCGGCATGGCCGTGATTGTTGTTGCGATAGAAATCGTTGGTCCAAAGGCCGTGGGCCCCGCCCAAAAATCCGCCGACATAATAACCGGCCCAGCTATAAGCAAGCGGCGGCTGCGGAATCTCATCAGCCATCGGCTCCATGGGGACTGCCCTCGGTTTGGCCTTTTTTGCCGACATCGCCATGTCGTCGCCAAAAGCCGGCACAGAGATAGCCGCCACCAGCAGGCCAAGCGCGAGCGCGCGCCAGGCGCCGTTGATCTCAAATGTCATGGAATGCTTCCCCAGTGAATCAAATCATCAATCTCAGCCAAAGCGAAGAAATCAGCGCACCAAGACCAAATTATGTTGTTGTAATATCGAGAATATATACATCCGCTGCTGAACCATTGGCTCGCACGCCGCGAGCCAAAGACAAGGACCCGCGATCATGACCGCCAGCAAAACCCGCACTCCGATTGGCAAAGCCTGGGATGACGCCTACGCCGCGAAACTCGATGAGCCAGGCCGCCTGCTGTACCGCTCCAACCTGCTCGGCGCCGATCTTCGCATCACCAATTTCGGCGGCGGCAATACCTCGGCCAAGGTCGAGATGACTGATCCGCTCACGCGCAAACCTGTGCAGGTGCTTTGGGTCAAGGGCTCGGGCGGCGACATCGGTTCGATGAAGCTGGACGGCTTCGCCACGCTCTGCATGGACAAATTTCTCGGCCTAAAGGAGCTCTATCGCGGCCTCGGCCACGAGGACGAGATGGTGGAACTGTTCAATCACTGCACGTTCAATCTCAACTCGCGCGCAACCTCGATCGACACCCCGCTGCACGGCTTCGTGCCCCACGCGCATGTCGATCACGTCCATGCCGACAGCGTCATCGCGATCGCCGCCTCTGCGGATGCCGAGGCGCTTACGCAGACGGTGTTCGGCGGCGAATTGGGGTTCCTGCCTTGGCAGCGGCCAGGGTTCGATCTGGGGCTGAAGCTCGGCGCGATGGCAACCGCCAACCCCAAGCTGGTAGGTGTCGTGCTCGGCAGCCACGGCCTGTTCACTTGGGCGCGCACCTCCAAGGACTGTTATGTCACGACACTGCGCATAATCCAGCGCGCGGCCGATTGGCTGGAGGAGAAGGAGAAAAAGCCGGTCTTCGGCGGCGCTCGCTTCGAGCCGGCCACGGCGGCCAAGCGCGCCGAGGTGGTGGCGAGACTTATGCCGCTGATCCGCGGGCGCATCTCCAAGGGTGAGCGTAAGGTCGGGCATTTCGCCGACGCGCCCGAGGTCATGGAGTTCGTGAACTCGAAGGCCCTCGATGCGCTCGCCCCGCTCGGCACGTCTTGCCCGGATCATTTCCTGCGCACCAAGATCCGGCCGCTCGTGATTGCCTATGATCCGGTCAAGGACAACCTGGAGGACATTACTTCGCGGCTCGATGCGCAACTTGATGCCTACCGCAAGGACTATGCCGGCTACCACAACCGTTGCAAGCGCGCCGACAGTCCCGCCATCCGCGACCCCAACGCCGTCATCTACCTTGTGCCAGGCGTAGGCATGATGTCGTTCGCCAAGGACAAGGCGACCGCGCGAATTGCGTCCGAGTTCTACGTCAACGCCATTAATGTCATGCGCGGGGCGTCTGGCGTCAGTTCCTATGTTGGTCTGCCCGAACAGGAAGCCTTCAATATCGAATATTGGCGACTGGAAGAGGCCAAGCTGCAACGGATGCCCAAGCCGAAGGCGCTGGCGGGCCGCGTCGCCTACATCACCGGCGGGGCGGGCGGCATCGGTAGCGCGACCGCCGCGCGGCTGCTCGGCGATGGCGCATGCGTGGTGCTGGCCGACATAGACGAGGCGGCGCTGGACGAGCGCGTGGCGGGCTTTGGCAAACAATTCGGCGCCGACAATGTGCGGGGCGTCAAACTCGACGTGACCAGCGAAATGGCGGTGATATCTTCCTTTGCCGATGCGGTGAAGGCGTTCGGTGGGCTCGATATCGTGGTCTCCAATGCAGGCATAGCCTCGGCGGCGGCGGTCGAGGACACGACATTGGCGCTCTGGCAGAAAAACATGGATATCCTGTCGACCGGCTATTTCCTCGTTGCGCGCGAGGCGTTCCGGCTGATGCAGCGCCAGGCCAATGGCGGGGCGATCATATTCGTGGCCTCCAAGAACGGCCTCGCCGCGTCCCCGGGCGCGTCCGCCTATTGCGCGGCCAAGGCCTCGGAAATACATCTCGCCCGTTGCCTAGCGCTGGAAGGCGCGCCACACGGCATCCGGGTGAACACCGTCAATCCCGATGCCGTGCTGCAAGGGTCGAAAATCTGGCAAGGCGAGTGGCGCGAGCAGCGGGCGGCCTCCTATAAGGTTGAGCCGGGTGGTCTCGAGGAAGTCTACCGCCAGCGCTCGATGCTGAAGCTGTCGGTGCTGCCGGAGGACATCGCCGAGGCCATCGCGTTCTTTGCCTCGGATCGCTCGGCCAAATCGACCGGCAACATCCTCAATGTGGACGCCGGAAACGCGCAAGCGTTCACGCGCTGAAAGGGAGTGCCATGACCTTCCGCATAACATCTGATTTCGTCGCCAGCCACAACGCCAAGAGTTCAGCCGCGCTGGTCGAGGACTTTTCCGCGCTTGGCCGGACGCTGTCGCGGCGAGGGCTCGACATCGAGAAAACTGTCGAGGACGTCATCGCCTTCGCTGTCGCGATTCCCACCTGGGGCGTCGGCACGGGCGGCACCCGGTTTGCCCGCTTTCCGGGCCTAGGCGAGCCGCGGGGCGTCTTCGACAAGATCGAGGATTGCGGCACCGTCCACGCGCTGACCCGCGCGACGCCGGCGATCTCGCCGCATTTTCCGTGGGACAAGGCCGCCGATTATGTCGCCTTGCGCGAGGCGGCGGCGGCCGAAGGTCTCAGCTTCGATGCTGTCAACTCCAATACCTTCCAGGACCAGCCGGGACAAAAGCATTCCTATAAATACGGCTCGCTCTCGCATACCAGCGCAGCGGTACGGGCCCAGGCGGTGGCGCACAATCTTGAGTGCATCGAGATCGGGAGAAGGCTGGGCTCGAAAGCCCTGACCGTTTGGATCGCCGATGGCGCCAATTTCGCCGGCCAGTCGAACCTGGGCAACGTGTTGGACAATTATCTGGCCGCCATGGCGGAGGTTTACGCTGGACTGCCGGATGATTGGCAGGTGTTCCTGGAACACAAGCTCTATGAGCCGGCGTTCTATGCGACGGTCATTTCAGACTGGGGCACCAGCTTTGCGGCGGCCCAGGAATTGGGGCCGAAGGCCAAATGCCTAGTAGACCTCGGCCACCACGCGCCAAACGTCAATATCGAACAGATTGTCGCCCGGCTGATCCGCTTCAACAAGCTGGCGGGGTTTCATTTCAACGACAGCAAATATGGTGATGATGACCTGGATACAGGTTCGGTGGAACCGTTCCGGCTGTTTCTTGTATTCAACGAACTCGTGGATGCAACCCGCCGCAAGGCGCGCGGCTTTGCTCCCGCCTATATGATCGATCAGTCACACAATGTGACCGACCCCATCGAGAGCCTGATGCAGTCGGCCATTGAACTGCAGCGGGCTTACGCTCAGGCGCTGCTGGTGGACCGCGTGAGATTGGCGGGGGCCCAGGAGGCCAATGACGCGCTCGGCGCCCATCTCGAACTCAAACAGGCGTTCACGGCAGATGTATCGCCGATCCTGGCGATGGCCAGGCAACGGGCAGGCGGCGCCATCGATCCCATCGGCTGCTACCGGGCCGCTGGCTATCGCGCCCGCAAGGCCGAGGAGCGGCCGGTGACGGGCGTAGCCGCTGCGGGAATTGTCTGATCGGCCCGGAACATAGGTCCACGTGGCGGCGGCCTGCGATTGGACGCCTCAAACGGATTCGACGCCGAGACGACTTGCTGTCGTCCGACGGTGCTGATTGTCGAAGCCCGAAACAAAACCCAGCCACGCGTCCTTGATGCACGCGTTCCCGGGCTTTGACGTCGAAACCTAAACCGCTGCCAACCTAAACCTTGGCATAGCCCATCGCCGACAGTTCGGCGTTGCTGAAGGGCGTCTTGCGGTGTCCCTGGGCGCGATGGCGGCGGCCATCATGCGGCGGGCTGGTCTTGAAGTTGCAGACCGGGCACGGACCATCATTCTTCTGGCGTACACCGCGGCGGCCGCCGCGCCCACGGCCATTTTCGCTCAGCGAATAGGAAAAACCCAGCTTGTTGAGTTCGTCCAGTGCTTCTTGCACACGCGCCAGGCCCTCGGCCTTGGCATTGTCCATAAGCCTGGTACGTTGTTCGTCAAGTTTCTTGATCTGGTCGAGTGCCGTCGAGGCCATTGTGGGAACCGCCTATTGAGTTGTTAAGTTGTTTGGAGCATCCGCAAAACAATTGATGTTGGATATCCAACGACACTGATATTCAAACCGCAACAGGATTGCAAGCAGGTTTTGCGCTAGAATTGGGAGCATTTTTACCATTCATGAATTTTCTATGCGGCAACCATAGTTATACCGATTGTCAGACTAAATGTCTTGACTTGAAGCTGTAGCCGCTGATGTTGGCCTTGCCCATTGCAGGCCCGGCGGCGATCCGATATGGCTTTGCAGCATCTCAAACATCATGCGACGTGAAAGCCAATGCCCAAGACATCCGAGCACAAGACACTTGCGCCCAAATCCAAGAGGATCAAGAAGGTCGTGCTTGCCTATTCCGGCGGCCTGGACACATCAATCATCCTTAAGTGGCTGCAAGAGACTTATGGCTGCGAGGTTGTCACCTTCACCGCCGATCTAGGCCAGGGAGAGGAACTGGAGCCGGCGCGCAAGAAGGCGCAGATGCTCGGGATCAAGGAGATCTTCATCGAGGACCTTCGCGAGGAATTCGTCCGCGATTTCGTGTTCCCGATGTTCCGTGCCAACGCGCTGTATGAAGGTGTTTATTTGCTCGGCACCTCTATCGCCAGGCCGCTGATCGCCAAGCGACTGATCGAGATCGCAGAGAAAACCGGCGCCCACGCCATCGCTCACGGTGCCACCGGCAAGGGCAACGACCAGGTGCGGTTCGAATTGACAGCCTATGCCCTCAATCCGGACATAAAGATCATCGCCCCCTGGCGCGAATGGGATTTCAAGAGCCGCGAGCACCTGATCGAGTTCGCCGAAAAACACCAGATTCCCATCGCCAAGGACAAGCGTGGCGAGGCGCCGTTCTCGGTCGACGCCAATCTGTTGCACTCGTCGTCCGAGGGCAAGGTGCTGGAAGACCCAGCGATCGAACCGCCACCCTATGTTTACATGCGCACAATCGCGCCCGAAGACGCGCCGGACAAGCCCACGCCCGTGCGGATCGGTTTCAAGAACGGCGATCCGGTGAGCATCGATGGCAAGGCCTTGTCGCCGGCGGCGCTACTGACCCGCTTGAATGAGCTCGGCCGCGACAACGGCATCGGCCGGCTCGATCTGGTGGAAAATCGTTATGTTGGCATGAAGTCGCGCGGCGTGTACGAGACGCCGGGCGGCACGATCCTTCTCGCCGCGCACCGGGCGATCGAGAGCCTGACGCTGGATCGCGGCGCCGCGCATCTGAAAGACGAAATGATGCCGCGCTATGCCGAGCTGGTCTATTACGGCTTCTGGTTCTCGCCCGAGCGTGAAATGCTGCAAGCAGCCATCGACCACAGCCAGCAGCATGTGGAGGGCGAGGTGATGCTCAAGCTCTACAAGGGGAATGTAATTGTGACGGGGAGGAAGAGCCCCAAGTCGCTGTATTCGAGCAATCTGGTCACGTTCGAGGACGACCGCGGTGCCTACGATCAGAAGGACGCAGCCGGTTTCATCAGGCTCAACGCGCTGCGGCTGCGGACGCTGGCGGCACGGAAGCGTGCGATCAAGGGGACATGATGGTCATCCTTGGCGGCCGGCCAGTTTCGAGGGGAATAGAACTGCTCTCCGCCGAGGATGACCATCGTGTCCCCGTTGACACCGGAGGTAACGGGGACACGAACACCGGAAGGGGCGATCATGTCCCCGTCCGTCCGCAGCCAAGATCGCGGAGCAGTCCATCGGCGACGGAGTAGATCCAGCCGTGGATCGAGACGGGCTGCCCCTTGTCCCAGACCCGCTTCAGAATGGGTGAGTTGGCCAGGTTCGAGACTTGTTGCGTTACGTTGATCTCGCACAGCCGATCAACCATTTCGTCGTGCCGCGCCAGCGTTGCCAAATAGGCCTTGTTGTCCCGCTCCAGATCGCGAATCGGCTCCAGCCAGTGGTCGATCAACCCATATTGCTCAGTGTCGATGGCCGCGCGCACGCCGCCGCAGCCATAATGGCCGCAGACGATGATGTGCCGGACTTTCAGGGTCTCGACGGCGAACTGCACCACGGACATGCAGTTGATGTCGGAGGCATAGATCATGTTGGCGACATTGCGGTGCACGAACACCTCGCCAGGGTCGAGCCCAGTGATGACGTTGGCGGGCACGCGGCTGTCTGAACAGCCGATCCACAGATAATCCGGCGCCTGTTGCGCGGCGAGGCGGGAGAAATAGTCTGGGTCGCTGGCGACGCGCTGGCGCGCCCATTCGATGTTGCGTTGAAGCAGCAGGCGGGGGTCGATGTGATCGGTCATGGTCCCTGAATAGAGGCTCGGGAAGGGGCTGTGAAGTGAGCTTGCACAAGCGTGGTCATCCTCCCCGTCATCCTCAATCAGCGACGGCGCCTTTAGCCGGAGCTGCATTGGGGATCCAGCGCAAGAAGCGCCGAAGGCACAGGACTTGTCGCGTCCTTCGGACACACCTTGTGCTGGATCCCCGCGCTTCGACGCGCCGAAATGGCGCGCTCGCGCGAGGATGACGACGGGGGCGCCGCCTACTTCTCGGCCAATGCCTTTAAATTCGCCAGGCCCTTGGCGAATTGGCCGCCGACCATCTCGTCCATGTTCATGAACACGCCCATCAGCTTGGGCATGAACGAGGATTTTCCGCTCATTTTCCAGGTGACATCGGTGGCGCCGCCCTTGGGGACAAGCGTGAACTCCACCTTGTTGTCGCCTTTGAACGGCTTGAGCATGATCAGTTCCATCTCGAGCTTGGCCGGCGGCTTGACATCGGTGATCACGAACCGCCCACTGCCCGACTTGCCGCCGGCAAAGTCATAGGCCGCGCCCTTGCCCGCGTTCGGGCCGCTATAGGTTCCCTTGTTGCCCGGATCGTTCTGCACGAACGGGTTCCAGCTGTTGAAGGCGTGCAGATCGCTGATGAGCGGATAGATTTTTTCCGGCGGGGCGGCAATGGTCGCGGTGCGCCGCGTCTCGAAATCATCCGGCTTCACCCAGGCGTAGGCGAGCACGCCAAGGACAGCGGCGACGAGGATGGCAAGAATCCAGAACAGCATGGGCGTTCCCCTAAGCGGCAGCCTTGGTTCTTTTTGCGTTTCGCGACTTCCTTGTACTTAGCACTTCACCGTCTTGCCGTCTCAGCCGCTGCGGTCCGTCCTGGTTAGAATGACGTGGGTGGCATTGGCTGTCGCCACGCGGCGCGTGCTGCGATAGCCGAGCCGTGGCATATCGATGCCGGAAAAAAGATGCTCGCCGGAGCCGAGTACGACAGATGATTGGGCTAAGTGCAATTCATCAATCAGTCCGGCCTCCAAGAATTCCCGAATGGTGGCGACGCCGCCACCCAGCCGGACATCTTGTCCCGCAGCAGCTTCGGTTGCACGCTTCAGTGCGGCCTGGATACCACCAGTCACAAAGTGAAAAACGGTGCCGCCATCCATCGCTAGCGGCTCGCGAGGATGGTGGGTGAGAACAAACACCGGCGCATGGTAGGGTGGGTTGTTGCCCCACCATCCCTTCCAACTGTCGTCTTGCCATGGCCCTCGCACCGGCCCGAACATATTGCGGCCCAAGATCCAGGCACCGATGTTTTTGCCGCCGTTTGATACAAAATCATCATCGATTCCAGTGTCCCCGCCGTCCTGACCGAACATTTTCTTGAATGTCCGGGTGGCCAGCATCCACTGCGGCAAGACCATTCCGCCTACGCCGAATGGATTGGCAAGGTCCTGCCCGGGTGCGGCTCCAAATCCGTCGAGCGAAATCGAAAAGCAATCGACACGCAGCTTTCCCATAGCGAGTTCTCCTGGCTTGAGTGGAATCAGTCTGCTTTTAAGTTCGCATTCAGCATCCATCTGTGCCCGATCGGGCCAGTGGGCGCGGCGAACTGCGCGCCCCAAATCATATCAGCAGGTTCCAGGTCACAGGCTGAGCCGGACTTGTCAGCCCCC
>Ga0075018_10000035_pt1 | contig 29437 bp, 18 predicted proteins | sample ColStrG_CSR_2014_FD_71471 | JGI IMG/M metagenome (GOLD analysis project Ga0075018, IMG submission 71471) | Freshwater sediment microbial communities in response to fracking from Pennsylvania, USA - Cold Stream Run_MetaG_CSR_2014 | ecosystem: Environmental > Aquatic > Freshwater > Creek >... | reverse complement strand
TCTAGCAAATCTCAGTCCGCCGGGCTTCATCCGTCGCCCATGGGCGATCAAACGGGCATCGTCGCAGGTCAAACGCGGTGCGCCGCCAGGGACTTGAACCCCGAACCCGCGGATTAAGAGCTTGCCCGGATGGAGTCCAGGAACATCCCCCGAGATGCATCGGCGCAGGTCAGACACGACGTGTGGACATTCGTGGTCAACACCGACCTGGCCCGAACCAGCCTCAATTGCAACCAAAACGGCACCATGGACGTCCGCCCGCAAGGCCGCGGCCGAGGCACCCTGCGAGGACCCCCGAGAGCTCATTGGACGCCACCGCTCCCAAGACGCAACGGAGCACCGGACAGCCTTCAGGCTGGGTCATGCTTCCGCTTAGCATCGAACCATTGACTGCCTTCAGATATCCATTCCGCTCGATAGTCCGCGAATGAGTCACCCGATCCAACCCCTGGGTTGTCATCGAATCCGAACTCGAATCCGCACTTCGGACACACCTCATATGAGGGCCTGCCCAGGAAATCCTCATAGGGAGGAGAGATTGCAAGGCCCTCCGGTGGTGGCCAGATCTCGTAGGGTTTCACGCCGAGACCGGCAAACTCGCACACTGGACATTGGAACATCTTCGATCACTGCCCGGTCAAGAGTGTAACGAGATCCCAGGACCCATCGCCGTGTGGCGCGATTCGGATTCCGAACCGGAACGTCCCACCTCCACCCGTCTTCGGAAAAACTCCGATGATATCCTCGATGCCGCCCTTCAGAGTGCTTGTCGCATCCCTACCGGCAAGTTCCTGCATGTACCCAAACCAGACGTCGGTGTTCCCGCCAGGATCAATCTGGCGAAGCGAATACTTTCCCGACCCGAATAGATGCTTGTCCAGGTGATATCGACTTAGTCCCCAGTTTGGATCGCTGACATCCGGCCTATAATTAACGACCCGGGTCGCTGCACCGTCCCCGACGAGCTCGAAACCAGTAGCGTCCGCGACAGCACTCCCCGCGCCGCCAGCCGCAATCAGCCCTCCATTGAATAGTCCGTGACCGAATGCTTGGCCGGACTGCGGGATGCAGTTCGTGTTCAACGACTGCGCGAGGTCTCTTCGGACGCCGGCAACTGGGTTGAGGTTGTCGACGCATTGAAGGAAGCCGTCCCAGCTTGCGCCTGCGTCGCTCCATTGGTCGAAGCCTGCATTGCAGGCTGCCACGAGCTGATCGTAGGTGCGAATCGGGTGTCCGAGGGAGTCAAGCAGCTCGCCGGCCGCGTTCTTGGCTCCGACGATCTCGTTCCACAGGAAGCTGGGAGAGTCGCACAGTCCGAACAGGTCATCACAGAAGCCTCGGCCGGAGGGATCACCGAAGCGCATGGACTTGTCGCCGACGTACGTGTAGCCGGAGACGAACAGCCCGCTCTGCGAGCTGGCCAGCGGGTCCAATGCGGTGAACCGCCCGATGGCCGGGTTGTAGTCGCGGGCTCGCATGTCGTATAGCCCGCTGGTGGAGTCCATGTACTGGCTCGCGAACTTCAGCGGATTGGTCGTGATCCGACTGTCGGTTCCGCTGCTGGTCCGTACTACCCCGAAGGGCTCGTAGGAGTAGGTGCCGAGGGAAGTACCCGTGGTCGTGGCAAGGTCAGTCACGTTGGATTGAGGATCCAACAGCATTGTTGCGTCGCCGGCCGGTGTGGTGGTTCCGATTGTTTGATAGGGATCGTTGATGTAGCGGCGTAGGAGCGAACCTGTGGCGCTCGTCTCCTCGGCCAGCTTCGGCAGCGGGCTTTGGGTGTCCCACAGGTAGTTCCGGTCGAGAGTCCCGTTGACCGTCCGAGTGGTGCGCTCGCCCAGACCGTCGTAGGCGTACGTGACGGTTGTTGACGGTGAGCCGGGGACGGTGCTGGACACCAGTTCCTCTGCGAGGTTGTAGCTGGTCGTCATTGTGCCGGCCGACGTGACAAGGGTGGCCTGATTGCCGTTGGAGTCGTAGGTGTAGGTCCCCGTGGTGGTGGTGCCGATCTTCGTGGTCGTCAGGTGGTCCGCATTGTCGTACGTGTAGGTGGTGGTGCCCGGGGTGCTGAGGCCCACTCGGGCCTGGGTGGCCTGGTTGCCGTTGGCGTCGTAGGCGTAGGTGACGTTGGTGGTCGACCCCGTGCAGGTGGTCGTTCCGAAGCACGCCTTGGTGGTGCGGTCGTCGTTGTCGTATTGGTAGATCGTGGTGGACGACGTACTGCCCCTCAACGTGACGATCGTGGTGGGGTTGGCGTCGGCGTCCAGCGTCTCCGTGAATTTGGAGAGCACCGTAGAGCCCTTAGTGTTCGCGACCTGGGTGAGGCGTCCGGCTTTGTCGTAGGTGCGGACTGCGGACACTCCTCCTGGTAGCAGGGTGCTGGTGAGGTTTCCTGCGGCGTCGTAGAGGTAGTTGGCGCTCAGGGCCGAGGCGCTCGGTGACAATGAGGTGACGTGGTTGAGGCCGTCGTAGGTCTCTGTGATGGCTGTGCCGTCGGGGTAGGTGCGGTTGGTGATGTTTCCTGCGCCGTCGTATACGTAGGTGAAGGCCTGCTGGGCTGCGCCGGGGTTGCGGGTGAGGGAAAGGACACGGCCGTCGGCGTCGTATCCGTACGCGAGGGTGCCTCGGCCGTCGAGCAATTGCGAGACGTGCCCTCCGGAGTCGTAGGTGAGGCTAACGGAGGGTGTCCCGTCGCCGTAGGTGGTGAGGGTCGGGCGGTCCAAGGTGTCGTAGGTCGCGCTGACGGTTCCCAGGGCCAGAGTGCCCGCGTTGCCCTTGGGTGTAACGACACTCGTGCGGTTGGCGTCTGCGTCATAGCCGTACGTCCACAGTTGGCTGGTGGGGGACGTTCGGGAAGCGAGCCGATTGTCAGCGTCGTACGTATAGCTGGTGGTGTGAAGGCGCGGGTCCTGTACTGATGTCTTGTTGCCGGCCGCGTCGTAGCCGTACGTGGTCACGGCGTTTGTCGGGTCCTTGACCGTCAGCAGTCGGCCGACGTTGTCGTACGTGTACTGGGTGATGTTCAGACGAGGGTTCTTGACGGACACGACCTGGTTCAGTGCGTTGTACGTCTTGGTGGTCACCTCCGCGAGCGGGTCCGTGACGGTCGTCTGGTTTCCGGCCGGGTCGTAGCCAAGGGTAGTGGTGTATTGGGAGGGAACCCCGCCGGTGGCGTTACCTCTCGCCTCGACCGAGCTGGTGCGGCGCTCGTCTGCGTTGTAGCCGAAGGTCGTTGTGCCACCTTGACCGTCGGTGACGGCCGTGGCGTTGCCTGCCAAGTCGTACGTCGTGCTCGTGCTGTGTCCGTTGGGGTCGATGAGGAGGTTGGCGCGGTTGTCGTTGTCGAAGCCGTAGTTCGTCGTTGCGCCGGCTGGGTCCACGGTGCTGATCTGGTTTCCAACTTGGTCGTAGCTCGTGAGGGTTACGTGCAGAGCCGCGTCCGTGGTCTTCACGACACGATTGAGCTCGTCGAACGCCCAGTTGGTGATGAGGGTGGAGCCGGGGTGCGCTGGGTCCGGTGTGCTCTCGGTGAGCCGGTTCCCGGCCGCGTCGTAGGTGTACGTCGTGGTGTACGCGTCGTGAGTCGCCTGTGAGGCACCGGAGACGTTGCCGTTCGGTGCGGTGACGGTCAGCTGGTGCCCGTCCGAATCGTAGGTGTAGGTCGTCTTGGCTCCGGTCGCCGTGGTCGTGCTGGTCAGTTGGCCTACGGAATCCCAGACGTTCGTCGTGACATGGTTGAGTGGGTCGGTCGTGGTGAGCAGACGGTTGTCGGGATCGAAGGAGTACGTCGTGGTCTTGTTGTTGGCGTCCTTGACCGCGGTCCGGTTCCCCGCAACATCGTAGGTATTGGTCGTGACGTGGCCCAAGGGATCGGTCTGGGTGAGCGGTCGGCCGGCGCCGTCATAGGTCCAGTGCGTCGTGTACGCGGCGGCGCAGTTGCAGCCGACGACGTTGCCCCGCGGATCCGTGCGCGTCAGCAAACGATGCGCCGAGTCGTAGGTCATGGTGGTGAGCTCGCTAAGCGGCGAAGTGATGCCCGTGAGGTTTCCGACGCTGTCGTAGGCGTACGTCGTCACACGGTTCAGCGGGTCCTTGACCGTTGCGACCTGGTGGTTCGCGTTGTAGGTGTATGTGGTGACCCCATTCGTGGGGTCGGTTACCGTCGACACCTGCCCGCTCGGGGTATAGGTGTACGTCGTCGTGTTGTGGCGCCCGTCAGAATGGGTCAGCAATCGGTTGGCGCCGTCATACGTCCACGACTCGACGTAGTTGAGCGGAGCCGGCGCGGTCCGGGTAAGCATGTTCCCGCTCGCGTCATAGGTCATCTGGGTGACCCGGCCAAGCGGGTCGGTCACCGCGACAATGTTCAGGTTGGAGTCGTAGGAGTAGTGCGTCCGCGCACCCAGTGCATCAAAGTGGTCCACCAGGACATTGCCAGACGAACCGTCGGAGGCACTGCTGTACACGTCCCTCGCGGCCCGACCCAGCGGATCCGTGACGGTCTCGGTGTGGGTCGTAGGACTCCAAGCCAACGTCGTCTGGGCGCCCGCGGCGTCTTTCTGAGCCGTCACGCGACCCGTCGACGGGTCGAACGTGTTCTGAGCCGAAGCGTGCAGATCGGGATCCGTGACGGCATTCAGTTGTCCGGTGGTCGGGTCATACCCGATGGTCGTGGTCTGACCGTCCGCCGACACGACCGAGGTGAGCCGAGACGCCCCGGCGACTGCGGTGTATCCGTAGTGCACAGTCCGACCGTCGGGTGCAGAGACGACGGTGATCAGTCCCGTCGATGCGCCTACCGTCCCGTAAGTGAGCGTGGTCGCCTGCCCCACAGCATCAGTCAGGGTGGCCAGCTTGCCTGCGGCGTATGCAAAAGTGACGCCAATGCCTTGGGCGTTCACGTCGCTGGTCGGCTGCCCAGCGGCGTTAAACGTCAACTTTTCCTGCGACGGCGTCGTCAGAGTCCAGCCTCCCGCCACCGCCACGAGCTGTGCGGTGATTCCTGGGTCGGGAAGGAAGCTGCCATCGGTTTGCTTGACGAAGCGCGATAGGCCGCCGCCGCCGTCGCGGACGGTGACGTTACCGGTGGACAGATCCTGAGTGAGTGCGGAAGCGAAGGATGTCGTCCAACCCGCACCCATGGCACCCACGGTCGCGTCGGCGCCGTTGTAGGTCCTCGTCCACGCTACGTGCTGGCCTGGGGCAGTGACTTCGAGGTCACGCACAGCCTCAACAGGAGAGCCGCTATTCGTCCGGATAGGGTCCAGGACGGAGTTCACTACGTTCGGGCCAGCGTTCCCGTCGCATCCGCATCCATAAGTCTGCGGATTCCCGATCGCAGCGGGGGACGCGTCGCCTAGATAAGTGATGGAAAGCGTGACCGCGGAACCGACCACCGGATCGCTAGACTCAAAACCTGACTCGAGCGCCCAGGCCACCGACGATGCCCTGCCCTGGGCAATGAAGCGATTGAGGGAAGCCGTGACATCCAGAGTGGTCACGTTGGTTACTTGGCGACTGATGTAGTTGTGGATGACGTCCTGTGCGATGACTGAAGGCAGTGTTGCAGCAGCCAGATCGGGACCGTAGTCTCCCAGTTGCTGGCCTGCAAAGACCATCGGTCGGCTCATCTCGTGGACCTGAATGGTCTTGTCCACCTGGTTGCATATCGGTGGCTCGAAGAAGTCCTGCGTGCATGTCGAGGTCAAGGTCACCGATGCCGATGTGACCGTCGGCGGGATGTTGTAGGGGGTCAGGTCCTGCTGGATGAATCCCCGCACTGTGCCGTAAGTCGAGTTGTACCCGTCAGCAACGACGAACGGGCCATGGCCCACCGGGCAAGGTGCGCCGGAGCAGGCAGTCCCGGAAATCGGCGCCTCGCCATAGCCCATCGTGGTCGGCTGTGTGGTGAACGAGATCGTGGGGTCGAGCACTATGGGGAATTTGCGGCCCCTCAGCCAGGACGGGTCCACGGAAAGGGACACCAGGTATCCCTGTCGGGTGACAGTGACGCGCTGATGCGCTGAGCCTTGTCCTCCCTCTCGTGCCGTGGCGGTCTGCTCCCATGCAGACGGCGCCTCAAGCCGGAGGCCATAGTCACCTGACACCGCTTTGCCGAAGGCCCATGACTCGTCGGCCATTCGGAGCGGCTGCCCCAGACGATGCCCCGGATCCGCTAGCAGGAACACGAACGAAGTTGGAGCCTGGACCGATCGCAAGACGAACTGTTCCTTGACCTGCGATGCCTGAACCGCGTATTCGAGGTCTGTCGACGCGGCGATGTTCCTGTAGATGACGTTCTGCCCCGATACCGTCGGGCTGCTGCTGCTGCGCGCCGACGGCAGCGACCAGATCAACGGCCCTTGCGGCGTCCTCAACGTGAGCAACGGACCAGCAGGGCTACCGAATCCGAGAGGGATCAGGGTTTGATCCGCATGCACAGGCGTAGGTGCTGCGCCGCGCGACAGCACACCCGACGCTGCCCGCCAACCTCGCGCAGTACGTATGAATTGAGGTGACGCAAAGATTGTCAATAGCGTTGATCCATCTGGACGACTCACAGCGTGCGACCTAGCTGTCCACTGCTCCAACGCATGGAAGATCGGCTTCGCCTCGCGCACAGTGGGCAGTGCGCTCGGGCCATGCGCCTTGGCTGGCGCCAATCCGGTCGGTCGGCCATCCAGCGCGGCGCCCGATGACTCCGCGGTGGCAGAACCATTCATCGCTGACATGACCAAGGCCATTGACGCAACGATCGTCGTAACCAGGCGAAGAGTCCGACTTGGAACCCCGCGGGCGAACCAAAAGCGGCAAACCGACACTGGAAGATCCCCCGTGACCTTGGCGACAGTGAGCCAGAACGTATGGCGTACCGCTCTGGTGCGCAAGGGGGTAGCAGACCCAGTCGCATGCCTCGGCTCATCGAATCTGCACAGCCAACTGGTCGCCCCCGAAAGTGGGCAACGCGAGGACAAGGTCTCCGAGGGCTTGTTGATCGGGCGTTGGTACCGGCACCTCCAGCCGCACATGGTCGAGCCCCAGAGCTGGCCCTACCGGCACACCCAGAGCGGCGAGCGCACTCCCAGACTTCCTACGCTGCGGCACTCGTCTTGCACAGGGTGCCGGCGGTCACCGCGACGGGTACTTGTGGCGTCCCAACGGGTTCAGCTCAGAACCGCTCATCGTCCACCCGCGTCCACGCCGGTTCATCTTGGTTCCAGTTTCGCGCTGCCTGGCGTGTTCTCGGCGTGTCGCGCACACCTCTAAGTAGAGGCGCTCGCGTTCGGTCGCGGGCAGGGGAGCCGGTGGGTGGTGGTGAGCGCGGTGATGTCGGTGCATCGGATGTCGGCAGCGGGCGGTTTCCGTTACCTGCTGCGGCACACCGCAACCGGGGACACGCCCCGGGGCCAGCAGGCCCTCGTGGACTACTACGCGGCCTCAGGTAACCCGCCGGGGCGTTGGGTCGGGGCCGGGCTCGGCGGGCTCGGCGACGGTGCGGGTGTCGCCCCTGGGTCGGTGGTGACGGAAGCCGCGATGTCCGCGGTGTTCGGTCGCGCCGTCGACCCGGTGACCGGGACCGGTCTGGGGCGGGGGTTCCCGACCCGGACCGGCCCCGAGGGGGTTGCTCGCCCGGCGGGGGTGGCTGGGTTCGACTTGACGTTCACCCCGGTGAAGTCCGTCAGCGTTCTGTGGGCACTGGGTGACCCCGACACGCGGGCAGCGGTGGGGGCGGCGCACCACGCCGCCGTCGCCCAGACCGTGGCGGTGCTGGAGTCCCGGGTCGCGGCGACCCGCCTCGGCTACGGCGGCGTGACCCGGGTCGCCGTGCGTGGTGTGGTGGCGGCGGCGTTCGACCACCCGGACACGCGGCACGGTGACCCGAACCTGCACACCCACCTGGTGGTCTCCAACCGCGTCCAGGGCCCGGACGGGCTGTGGCGGACGTTGGACGGTCAGCAGCTGTTCGCCGCCGCCGTGGCCCTGTCCGAAACCTACGACGGCCTTCTGGCTGATGAGGTGGCACGCCGGCTCCCCACCTCGTTCGGGTGGCGAGACCGCGGCCCCCGCCGCACCCCCGCGTTCGAGGTCGACGGCATCGACGACCAGCTGATCGACCTGTTCTCCACCCGCTCCCGCGACATCGGCACGCACTTGACCGGGCTGCTCGTGGACTTCCACACCACCCACGGGCGCGGCCCGAACCGGGTCGAGACGATCCGTCTACGGCAGACCGCGACACTGGCGACCCGCCCGGTCAAGCACGCCCGCCCCTGGTTGGACCTGCTCACCTCCTGGACCCAACGCGCACGGCAGGCCACCGGCCTGGAGCCCCGGGACCTGCTCGCGGCGGTGTTCGAGGGCGCGTACGCGCGGCCGTTGCGGGCCCGGGACGTCGGCCCCGACTCACGCCGGGACCTCGCCGCTTTGGCGGTGTTGGGGGTGCAGGAGCGGCGGTCGACGTGGAACGGGTGGAACCTGGAAGCCGAGATCGCCCGCCTGACCAAGAACCTGTCCATGGCGTCCCCGGCGGATCGGGCGGAGCTCCACGCCAGCCTCGTGGCAACCGCCCAAGCGGGTTGCGTCGCCCTCGACGGCGCCGAGACCGGCCCGATCGAGGCCCGCGCAAGCCTGGTTGCAACCCCTCCCCCCGACCATGCCAACCCCGACAAGGGTGACCGACGGACTGGGGACAGGTGGGCGATGATGGCGCGGCGCTGGACCACCCCCGCGGTGCTGGACGCAGAGACCCGGCTGCTCCGGGCGGCGACGACCGGGGCGGGCCCGGGGGTGCGGGACGGCTTCGCCGAACGGGTCGCCGCGGCCGTCACCTCAGCTGAGGGGCCACCGCGGTCGCTGACCACACGCGGGGTCCACGCCCTCTCGGCGGACCAGGCCGCCGCAATGGTGCAGGTGTGCTCGTCTGGGCGCGGCGTGCAGGTATTGGTCGGCCCCGCGGGTTCGGGGAAGACGACCACGTTGAAGGCGATCAAGGAGACCTGGGATCTGGACCCCGACCGGCCCACCAACACCGGCGGCGTCGTCGGCTTGGCGCCGTCGGCGGTCGCCGCTGCGCAGCTGTCCGAAGCCCTGGGGACGCGGTGTGAGACGACGGCGAAGTGGTTGCACGAAACGGTCGGCCCGGGCGGGCAGCAACGGGCCAGGGTCATCGCCGAGCTGACCGCCCGCCTGGACGGGCCCGAGGTGCCCGGGCAGTCCCGGATGGCGATGAAGGACACCCGGCACCGCCTGCAGTGGGAACAGAGGCGGTGGCGGCTCCAACCCGGGCAGCTCCTCATCGTCGACGAAGCCACCCTGGCCGGCACGTTGGAGCTGGACCACCTCGTCCACCAAGCCCAGCAGGCGGGGGCGGGGGTGCTGCTGGTCGGTGACCACCACCAGCTCACCGCCGTCCAGGCCGGCGGAGCCTTCGGCCTGCTGGCCCGCCGCACCTCCACAGCCGAGCTCACCGGCCTGTGGCGGTTCACCCACCGGTGGGAAGCGACCACCACCCGGATGCTGCGCCACGGCGACCCCGCCGCCCTGGACCGGTACCAGGCCCACGGCCGGTTGCACGACGGCCCCCGCGACGCCGTCCTCGACAAGGCGTACACGGCGTGGCGGGCCGACACCGACGCCGGACGGGAGTCGCTGCTGATCGCCGCGGACAACGACACCGTCCGCGAGCTCAACACCCGCGCCCGCACCGACAACATCCTGACCGGCCGCGCCACCCCCACCGGGGTAGAGCTGGCCGACGGGACGAGCGCCGGGGTCGGGGACCGGATCACCACCCGGCACAACAACCGGACCCTGCCCGACCGGGCCGGTGGGCACGTTCGCAACGGCGACACCTGGACCATCACCGCGACCCACCCCGACGGCGCACTGGACGTCACCCCAGCAGCGCACCGGGCGAATGACCCTGATCAAGGACGACCGGTGCGGCTGCCCGCCGAGTACGTCGAGGAGCACGTGCAGCTCGGGTACGCGATCACCGCGCACCGGGCGCAGTCCCGCACCGTGGGCACCGCGCACGTCATCACCGGCCCGGGCATGACCCGTGAGCACCTGTACGTCGCGCTGACCCGCGGCCGGGGCGCCAACCACGTCTACACCCCACTCGACGACAGCGCTGGGGACGAGCCGCACCAGCAGCTCGACTTGTGCGACCAGCCCCGTACCGGGCACGAGGTGCTCGAGCAGATCCTGGCCACCAGCGGAGCCGAGCTGTCCGCGACCGAGTCGATGGCCGGGTCTCGTTATCCACAGCCCGTGACCCCAACGAACCGTCGTCCACAGAACGACCCCAACCGGTGGCAACGGCACCTGCTGGCGGGTCCTGATGGACGCGGGATCACCCGCTAACCACGGATCACCCGCATCCGCGGACACACCAATTCACCCAGGGAGACCCCACATGAGAACACCACCAGTCGCCGCGAACGGCGGACGAGTGCTGCTGACTGTCGAAGAAGCCGCTCGGGCGCTGAGGATCGGGCGCACTACCGCCTACCGGCTGGTTGCCGACGGGCAGATCGACAGCATTCAGATCGGGCACCTCCGCCGGATTCCGGTCGACGCACTCGCCCGGTTCGTGCGCGACCGCCGCGAGGCCGCTGCCAGCTGAACCACCACTGTGAGGAGAGAACCGATGGGTACCAGGGCATCGAACAACGAGTCCTCGATCCACCAAGACGAGGCCGGCCGCTGGCACGGCTACGTCTCTATGGGCCTGCGCGAAGGTGGCCGACGAGACCGCCGCCATGTCAGCGGCCCGAGCCGACGCGAGGTTGTCACGAAGGTTCGCGCCCTGGAGGCCAAGCGGGACGCAGGCACCGCACTCGGAGCGGGCACACCACCCACCGTCGCGGTGTGGCTGACCGAGTACCTGGACACCGTCGCCGCGCGCCGGGTCCGGCCATCCACCCTGGACCGGTACCAGTCGATGGCCCGCGTGCACATCATCCCGGCCGTCGGTCACCACCGACTCGACCGGCTGCAGCCCGAACACGTCGAACGGATGTACACCGCCATGGCCAACCTCGGGCTCGCCCCGGCGACTGTCCTGCAAGCCCACCGGCTGCTGTCCCGAGCCCTGAAGATCGCCATGCAACGTGGACGCGTCGGACGCAACGTCTGCACCCTGGTCGACGCGCCGAGCCTTACCCACCACGAGATCCAGCCACTGACCGTCGCCGACGCCCGCAAGATCCTCACCACCGCCACCACCCGGCGCAATGGAGCCCGCTGGGCCGTCGCCCTCGCCCTCGGCCTCCGCCAAGGCGAGGCCCTCGGCCTTCAATGGTCCGACATCGACCTCGACGCACCCTCACTCACCGTTCGGCGCGCACTGCAACGCCAACGCGGCAAAGGCCTCGTCCTGGTCGAACCGAAATCACGGTCCGGTCGGCGAACCATCGCACTGCCCGAACCCGTCGTCGAGCTCCTCCGGGACCACCAGCTCGCCCAAGACGGTGAACGCGCCCACGCCCGCGACGAGTGGCGCGACCTGGACTTCGTCTTCGCCCAACCCACCGGCACGCCCATCGACTCCCGCGCCGACCGCCGCGACTGGGACCAGCTGCTCAAAGACTCAGGCGTCCGCCCAGCACGGCTTCATGACGCCCGCCACACCGCGGCCACAACCCTGCTCATCATGGGCGTCCCCGCCCGCGTCGTCATGCAAATCCTCGGCCACTCCCAAATCGGGCTCACCCTCGGCACCTACAGTCACGTCGTCCCAGAGCTCGCCACGGACGCCGCCGACAAGATCGCCCAGGCATACTGGAGGTAGCGCGGCGGGGGAGCGGGGTCGTCTGGCGGCAAAGTCAGCAATTGCAACCACGATGGCACCGTTGATCTTGTGCCAACCAGGGAAAACCTGAATCTTCGCAGGTCAAACGGGGTGCGCCGCCAGGGACTTGAACCCCGAACCCGCGGATTAAGAGTCCGCTGCTCTGCCAATTGAGCTAGCGGCGCGTGGGGTCAGAGGCTAGCAGGCAGCGTTACGGGTCGTGAAATCAGATGCCTCGTGCTGCGCCTGTAGACCGGCGCCGATCGCAACCTCGGTAGGGGCGAGCGAAGCAAGTTCGCGCCGGACGTCGTCGGCCACGGCCTCGACTCGGTAGATCTCGCGTGAGCGCGGGCCCGAGGGGTCGAGGAGGTCCGCGAGCAACGTGATCGGGACGCGGTGGGCCAGCAGGGTCATGGCTGTGTTCGCGAGGGGAATCACAATCGTGTAGTTCGACTCCACACCGCGCCACCTTGAGCCCTTGGACACAACATCTTCGGTCACGATTGCGCGACTCCCACGCGCCTTCCGGCTGGGGTGTCCGACTGTCGCCAACCCGGCGGAGACAAGAGCAAGCGGAGCTGCGACTCGCCGGCCCGGTGGGAAGTTCTTCATGTCCCCTGGGGGCCATGGCGCCAGGCCAGACAGGTTAGTCCGGGACTCGGTCCGGTTGTCCACGTCAGGCCCTGGATCGGGGCTCAACGAACCGAGTGCCGAGACTCGCCCGACCCAGCTGCCCAGCTCAGGGCAGGTTACGCGAGCGGGATGCCGGAGTTGTCGCCGTCGGCACGCGGACCGTGGATCCGCCGGTCGGCCGCCGCAATCTGCACGTCGTTGATGCTCGCTTCGCGTCGACGCATCAGCCCGTCGGCGGCGAACTCCCAGTTCTCGTTGCCGTAGGAGCGCCACCACTGACCCGAGGAGTCGTGCCACTCGTACTGAAAGCGAACCGCGATGCGATTGTCTGCGAAGGCCCACAAGTCCTTGCGCAGCGCGTACTCCTGCTCACGCGCCCATTTGCGCGCAAGGAACGCCACAATCTCGGCCCGGCCTGTGACGAACTCGTCCCGGTTCCTCCACTGCGAATTGTCGGTGTAGGCGCTTGCCACTCGCTCAGGATCCCGAGTGTTCCAGGCTGCCTCGGCGAGTCGGACCTTCTGCAGGGCAGCGTCGTCGGTGAACGGGGGGAGCGGCGGTCGGGACATCGGGCTCCGATCGTGCACAAGCGCTCGTGGACAGGCGTTGAGCCTGACTTCCACTCTACGGGCCGGACGCTTGCGGCTCCCCGACGTCGGGCGGAGACGGCCTTCCGGAAGGCCCATCGTCCGACGGGACTGGAGCGCCAGGGGACCTAACGCGTCGCTCCACCCCGCCGCAGCCCAGCATTACGCCGCGACTGTTGGCGCTGTCGGCACCGTTGCCAAGGTCAGTGGAGGGGACACCGGCTCGCGGCCCCTCCACTGAAAGCCGGGGCGGATCAAACCTGTCCGACCTTCGACCTCGTCACCGGATCCCTGGAGGTCGGGTGCTGAACCCGGGCGCAGGTCACGTGCAGGCGCCCACCAGGATGGTCGGGCTGGCGCCGACGATGAAATCGACGCATGACGCATGCTCGGGGCCTGGCCCATCGACTCCGCAGATCTACGAGATCGCTAGCCAACCCGGTCGAGCAGGCCGCCAGCTGGAATGGTCCACGGTGGCCCGCGGGACGAGCGGTTTCCGCTGGAAATCGCGTCGAGCGGTTCGACAGCGGGGCGCCCAGCTTCAGCAGCCAACGACGACTGTGAGAGCCAAGGTCACGAAATCGCATCGCGTACTCCGGTTCCGGTGGTCTGCGGACGACAACCTCGCCGTGACAGTTGAACAGGTCCAGGCCACCTCACGGATCCGCCGGGTTGTCTTCACTGGCGCTCTCGTGCTGGTGGTCGGAGCAGGTGGGGTCACGGCCAGAGCTGCGTACGGCGCGAGGGGTGCCGGAGGGGACGCAGCTAAGGCCGTGGCTACACCGGCGGCAACTCACCTGGCACGTCAGCCTGTCGAGCGGTACCGCGGCCCCGTCGCCCCGCCCGCGACGGCTCCGGCTCCGGCTCCTAAGCCACCCAGGTTCACCGCGACGTTATCGCGGGGCGCCGCAGGTCCGATCGTCGCTGCTGTGCAGCAGAGGCTGGCATGGACGGGATACCGCTTGGCCCTGACGTCCGTCTTTGACGCCGCGACGGTGACGGCGGTGCGCGGGTTCCAGGAGAAGCAGAGCCTCACGGTCAGCGGCCGCGTGGACCTGACTACGTATCGCAGGCTCGTCGCGGTTACCCCAAGGGGGGCTGCGCTGGACCCTCGCTGTGCCACGACCGGCGAGGTGCTGTGCATCGACAAGAGCCAGAAGGTGCTGCGATACCTGGTCAACGGCACCGTGTTGCTGGTCATGGATGCCCGCTTCGGCTCAGCGGACCTACCCACCCGTGAGGGTGTCTTTCACGTGTACCTGAAGAACCGCGATCAGGTCTCGACGATCTACCACACGCCCATGCCGTTCGCGATGTTCTTCTCCGGCGGCCAGGCCGTGCACTTCTCGAAGTACTTCCGTGCGGCCGGCTACAACGGCCACTCGCACGGCTGCGTGAACGTGCGGGACTTTGCCGCGGCCGGCTACCTTTTCGACCACGTCCCCCTCGGCACGCTCGTGGTCATCTACCACACCGGCTGATCTCGCCGCGGCGGTTCTCCGGCACTACCGGCCGAGCCGCGGGCCCGGTGTCCGCGCACTGTCGGTGGTGGCAGCTACGTTGTCCGAGTGCCGTCTGCCCTGAACGCCGCGCGTCTGACCGAGCTCGACGTGGAGCGTCTGCGGGCCGACACCCCGGGAACGGCAAGAGTGGCGCACCTGAACAACGCGGGAGCGGCGATGTCGCCCGTCCCGGTGGTGGAGGCGGTGGTGTCCCACCTTCGGCGCGAGGCCGAGATCGGGGGATATGAAGCGCATGACGAAGCTGAGGCGGCGATCGAGGCCGCGTACGGCTCGGTCGCTCGGCTGATCAACGCGGGCGAGGACGAGATAGCGTTCGTGGAGAACGCCACCCGCGCATGGGACATGGCCTTCTATGCGATCGACCTGAGCCCCGGTGACCGCATCCTTACCTCGCGCAGCGAGTACGCGAGCAACGTGATCGCGTTCCTGCAGCGCGCGCGGGTGCGCGGCGCGGCGGTCGAGGTGGTTCCCGACGGTCCGGACGGGGCGCTGTCCACCGAGGCGCTGGCCGCCATGATCGACGAGCGGGTCAAGCTGATCGCGGTCAACCACGTGCCGAGCCAGAACGGCCTGGTCAACCCCGCCGCCCAGATCGGGGCGATCGCCCGGGCCGCCGGGGTGCTCTACCTCCTGGACGCCTGCCAGTCGATCGGGCAGCTGCCGGTGGACGTCGCCGAGATCGGCTGCCACCTGCTCTCGGCGACCGGGCGAAAGTTCCTTCGTGGCCCGCGCGGGACGGGGTTCTTGTACGTGGACCGAGAGGTGCTCGGCGAGCTCGAGCCCCCTTTCCTGGACCTGCACGCGGCGCAGTGGACGGCCCCGGAGGAGTACGTGATGCGCCCGGACGCCCGACGCTTCGAGACCTGGGAGAGCAACTACGCGGCCCGGATCGGTCTGGGGGTCGCGGTGGAGTATGCGCTTGCCGTTGGCCTTCCGGCGATCGAGGCCCGCAACGCCGTTCTCGCCGAAAGGCTGCGCAGCTGCCTGGCGGCGGTTCCCGGGGTCACGGTGCACGACCGGGGAAGCCGCCAGTCGGCCATCACCACCTTCACCGTCGACGGCGTCGAGCCAGTAGCAGTGCGTGACCGACTGAATGCAGCCGGCATCAACGTTTCGGTAACGACTTCGGCCACGGCGATGTTCGACATGCCAGGGCGCGGGATCTCGTCGGTGACACGGGCGTCCCCGCACTACTACAACGATGAGCACGAAGTTGACGCGCTGGTCACCTGCTTGCAACACATCCGTAAGACATAGGCCTGCTAACGAAGGTGTACCCCAGAAGGGGATGCGGTAAGGATGGAGTGCCGGCGTGGACCGGGGTGAGCGGGGAAAGAACCTTCCGGCAGGCATAGACGACGGGCTCGACGCGATGAACGACCAACGGGACGGACTGATGATGAGCAAGCCATGGGTGGAGGGTCCGCAGGAGCCGCTCAGTGAGGCTGCTGCCGAAGCGTACGTGGCCAGCACCTGTTTCAAGACGGGGCCACCGACGCTGCTGGGACTCGAGCTCGAGTTCGTGGTCAAGCACGATCACGACTGGTCTGTGCTCGTTGACGACCAGCGCGTGGGAAAGATCTTGGACACCCTGGACGCGCTCCCGGCGGCCGGCTCCCTGACCCTGGAACCTGGGGGACAGGTTGAGCTGAGCACCCGCCCCTCTCCGGATCTCAGTGGCCTGACGGGCGACGCATGCAGTGACCTGGCAGTGATCCGGGGCGCCTTCTGCGCGGAGGGGATCGAGCTTGTCGGGGTGGGGCTGGACCCGGTCCGCTCACCCCGGCGCATCCTGGACCATCCGCGCTACGTCGAGATGGAGCGCTGCTTCGACCGTTGGGGTGACGCCGGCCGGACGATGATGTGCTCCACCGCCGCGGTCCAGGTCACTGTCGACGCCGGCACTGAGGCGGCCGGACCGGACAGCTTCGGTGCCCGCTGGGAGCTTCTGCACGACGTAGGGCCGGCCCTGGTTGCCGCGTTCGCCAACTCCCCGTTCCGCAAGGGTCGGCCGACGGGTTGGAAGAGCTCGCGACAGCAGTCCTGGCTCGGCTTCGACCCGGCACGGACCGGCCCGGTGCACACGTGCGCCGGCGCCGACCCCCGCCAGGCTTACCAGCGCTATGCCCTGGACGCCGATCTGATGCTCATCCGGGGTGAAGGGGTCAGCTGGCGCGCTCCGACCGGGCTGACGTTCCGCAGCTGGGTCCGTGGCGCTTGGCGCACGCTACCGGGGCTGCGACCGCCGGTGGTCGCCGATCTGGACTACCACCTGACCACGCTGTTCCCGCCGGTGCGGGCGCGCGGGGCGGTCGAGGTCCGCTACCTGGACGCGCAGGACGGCGACGACTGGCGGGTGCCGGTGGCGGTTGTCGCCGCTCTGCTCGACGATGCCGAAGCGGGCGACCGGGCGCGGGACGCTGCGGCGCCCGTACAGGGGCGCTGGGCTGCGGCGGCGCACGACGGACTGCAGGACGGCGCCCTGGCCCGGGCTGCCCTGGGCACCCTGGCGGCGGCCCACGACGGGCTCCGCCGGATCGGGGCGGGACAGGATGTCGTGGCGGCGGTGGACGCCTTCCTCGAGCGTTACACCAGCCGCGGGCTCAGCCCGGCCGACGAGCAGCTGCGCCGCAGCGACGTCCTGCAGAGTCAGGCATGCTGACCGCAGCGCTCAAGGAGCGCATCTTCGTCGACCTCGACCGGGCCCGTAGACGGACCCAGCACCTCACCGATGCGGTGGACGACCGCGAGCTGGTCACCCAGCACTCCCCTTTGATGTCACCCCTGGTCTGGGACCTCGCCCACGTGGGCAACCAGGAGGAGCTGTGGCTGCTGCGCGATGTCGGTGGGCGCGAGCCGCTCCTGCCGCCGGTCGTGGACCAGCTCTATGACGCCTTCCAGCACCCGCGTGCCGACCGGCCGTCCCTTCCGCTGTTGGACCCACACGAGTCGCGGCGATATGTCAGTGACGTCCGCGGACGGGTCCTGGACCTGCTAGGGGCGGTGCCGCTGGAGGGACGTCGGCTCCTGGACGGCGGGTTCGCCTTCGCGATGATCGTCCAGCACGAGCAACAGCACGACGAGACGATGCTCGCCACCCACCAGCTTCGCCGCGGCGACCCGGTGCTGAACGCGCCGCCGCCGCCCCCGGCCCCGCCGGCGACAGCGCCACTGCCCGGAGCCGTCCTTGTCCCGGCGGGTCGGTTCATGATGGGCACCTCCACCGACGCCTGGGCGCTGGACAACGAGCGCCCAGCACACGCCGTCGACCTGCCCGCCTTCTGGATCGACACGGTGCCGGTGAGCAATGGTGACTACCTGCGGTTCATCGCGGACGGCGGGTATGACGACCCGCGCTGGTGGGCACCGGCCGGGTGGGAGCACGCCCGCAAGACCGCCATGTTCGCGCCGCTGTTCTGGAGCCGCGAGGGTTCGAGCTGGGTTCGGCGTCGCTTCGGGCAGGTCGAGCCCGTCCCCGAGGCGGAGCCGGTGATGCACGTGAGCTGGTACGAGGCGGACGCCTACGCCAGGTGGGCCGGCAAGCGCCTGCCCGCCGAGGCCGAGTGGGAGAAGGCGGCTCGGTTCGACCCGCAGAGCGGGCGCTCGCGACGCTTCCCGTGGGGAGACGACGACCCCAGCGAGGCCGTGGCCAACCTCGGTCAGCGTCACCTGCAGCCCGCGCCGGTCGGCGCCTACGAGGCGGGCGCCTCGCCGCTGGGCGTGCGACAGCTGATCGGAGACGTCTGGGAGTGGACCTCCAGCGACTTTCGCGGCTACCCGGGGTTTCGGGCCTGGCCCTACCGGGAGTACTCCGAAGTGTTCTTCGGGTCGGCGTACAAGATGCTGCGCGGCGGGTCGTTCGCCACCGACGCGGCCGCGTGCCGGGGCACCTTCCGCAACTGGGACTACCCGATCCGCCGGCAGATCTTCGCGGGGTTTCGGTGCGCCCGTGATGCCGACCCCGGGCAGGGCTGAGCCATGTGCCGTCACATCGCCTACCTCGGTCCCGAGGTGCGTCTGGGGGAGGTCCTGGTCGACCCGAGCTGGGCGCTGGTGCGCCAGGCGTGGGCCCCGCGGCGCCAAGACCATGGCGTGGTCAACGCCGACGGCTTCGGTGTCGGCTGGTACGCAAACGGTGACCCCGTCCCGGCCCGGTACCGCCGCGACCGGCCGATCTGGGCCGACGGCTCCTTCGCCGACCTTGCCCGGGTGGTGCGGTCGACGGCGTTGCTCGCCGCGGTGCGCTCCGCCAGCCCCGGGATGGGCCCCGGCGAGGGCGCCGCGGCGCCGTTCACCGGCGGGCGGTGGCTGTTCAGCCACAACGGGATCATCAAGGGCTACCCCCAGGCGGCCGCTGACCTGGCGGCCACCGTTCCCGCCGAGCGGATCCTCACGCTCGAGGCCTCCACTGACTCCGCGCTGCTCTGGGCTTTGGTGCGCGAGCGTCTGGACGCCGGCGCCGGCCTCGGCCAGTGCCTGGCCGACGTGGTCGCCCTGGTCGAACGGTCCTGCGACGCCCGGCTGAACCTGCTGCTCACCGACGGGACCGCCATCGCGGCGACTGCAGTGGGGAACAGCCTGTGGGTGCGCGCCGAGCCGGGGCGCGTCGTGCTGGCGTCCGAACCGTACGACGACGACCCGCAGTGGCGCGCCATCCCTGACCGCACTTTGGTGGTCGCGTCGGTCGAGGCGATGAGTGTCAGTGACCTCTAGCCACCAGTCATCTGTTGTCGAGGAGCGTGCCCAGCCATGACCGCCTTCACCCTGGATGTCCACCTGCCGGCGGACTTCGCCGCCCACGCGCTCGCCCACGACGCGCGCGCTGGCCTGACCTCGCTCCCCAAGTCGCTGCCGCCTAAGTGGTTCTACGACAAAGTGGGCAGCGAGCTGTTCGAGGAGATCACCCGCCTGCCGGAGTACTACCCGACCAGGGCCGAACGCGAGATCCTGCAGACGCAAGCCGAGGCGATCGCCTCGACCAGCGGATGCGACAAGCTGCTCGAGCTCGGGTCGGGCTCGTCGATCAAGACCAGACTGCTGATCGACGCGATGCGCGCGCACGCGGGCCTGCGCAGCTACGTGGCCCTGGACGTGAGCGAGGACGCGCTGCGCGACGCCGGGATGTCGCTGGTCGCCGACTACCCGGACCTGACGGTGCGCGGGCTCGTGGCGGACTTCGAGCACCAGCTCGACCTGCTGCCGGTCGGGGGTCGCCGCCTGGTTGCCTTCCTGGGCAGCACGATCGGCAACTTCGAGCCGGCGGCCCGCGGCGCCTTCCTGCGCTCGCTGCGTGCCTCGATGACGCGCGCAGACCGGTTCCTGCTCGGGGCTGACCTGGTCAAGTCCCCGAACGTGCTCGTGGCCGCGTACGACGACGCGGCCGGGGTGACCGCGGCGTTCAACAAGAACGTCCTGAACGTCCTCAACCATGGCCTGGCTGCCAACTTCGACCCGGCGGCGTTTGAGCACGTGGCGGCGTGGGACGCGTCGAACGAGTGGATCGAGATGCGGCTGAGGTCGACCCGTCGTCAGGCGGTGCGGGTCGACGCCCTCGGGCTCGAGGTGCTGTTCGAGGCCGGGGAGCAGATGCGTACCGAGATCTCGGCCAAGTTCCGCCCCGAGGCCCTCGAGCGCGAGCTCGCCGCGGCCGGCTTCGCGGCGGGCGGCTGGTGGACCGACTCCGGTGGCCGCTTCTCGTTGTCCTTGTGGGAGCCCGTCGAGCGCGACGGTCATTGACCCCCCGGGGTGCGACCCACCGCGGCCGCCGTGATCGTTGTTCATCCGCCGTCCACGCGCTCATTACGGGCGTTTGTCACGAAGATGCCTTACCGTAGAGGTCCGCTAGCCGAGTGAGAGAGCCCCGTGTCGTCGCTTCCCCGCCCCACGCGCCCGTCGGCTTCGCTGTACGCAAGTGCCGCCGTGGCCGTACTCGCGCTCGCCCTGTCCGGCTGCACCGCGAAGGCGCATGCGTCCAGCACCCATCCCTCGGCTACCGGATCATCGGCGCCGAGCCAGTCCGCCAGCCCCACGCTCGCCCCGGTGCAGCTGGTCGCGGCCTCGCCGCAGTCGCCGCTGAAGGCGCTGAGCTTCGCCATAGTCGGCGGGACGATGACCTCGGTCACCGTGACGAACCACACCGGCGGGGCCCCCGTCACCGGCTCCGTCGGCCGTGACGGGAAGACCTGGGCCAGCGACGACCTGGCCTACCCCGGTGCGACCTACGACCTGGCCGCCGGCTACGCCGACACGGCGGGGCTGACCGGGACAGTCACCGGCTCGGTACATATCGCCCCCCTGGCGAACACCTCGACCGTCGGGTACTCGGTCACGCCCACCGGAGGCACCGTCGGTGTCAACGCCCCGCTGGTGATCCGCTTCTACGGTTCCATCAGTGACCGCAAGTCGGTCGAGCGCGGGCTGCACGTCTACTCCACTACTCCGGTCGTTGGCGCCTGGCACTGGCTCAACTCCCAAGAGGTCCACTTCCGCCCGCAGACCACCTGGCCGGCGCACAGCCGGATCCGACTGGTCGTCGGTCTGGAGTGGGTGCGGGCCGGGCCGACGCTGTTCGGCCGTGGCAACACCACGATCGACCTCACGGTAGGCGACGCGCACCTGACCCGGGTCGACGGGCAGAAGCACACCCTGTCGCTCTACGTGAACGGAAAGCTCTACGGGTACTGGCCGACCAGCCTGGGGCGGCCGGCGTTCGCCACCCGGAGCGGGAGCTACATCGTGCTGGTCAAGCAGCCCAGCGTGCGGATGACCAGCTGCAGTGCGAGCATCACCTGCGACAAGAAGAGTCCGAACTACTACGACCTGACCGTCAACTGGGACACCCGGCTGACGTGGTCCGGCACGTTCATCCACTCCGCGCCGTGGTCGGTGGGCAGCCAGGGCCGCGTCAATGTCTCCCACGGCTGTATCAACTTGAGCCAGGCCAACGCGATCGCGTACTTCCAGCTCGCCGAGTACGGCGACCTCGTCACCGTGACTGGCACGCCCCGCACGGCGGCCGACCTCCTTGCGTCGGGGGATCCGGGGATGGCCGACTGGAACACGACCTGGTCGGCGTGGATGGCCGGGTCGGCTCTGCATGCGACCGTGACCACCGGGCCGATCCCGGCCGGCTGAGCCCGCGTGAGCGACTCGGTCCCGTTCGCCGAGCTCGTCCTGATCGCCGGAGTCGTCGGGCTGCTGGCCCTGTTGTCCAGCCGGGTCAGCGAACGGATCAGGTTGCCCAGCCCCATTCTGTTCCTCGCCGCCTCAGCGGCTGCCGTCCACGTGATCCCGGCCCTGCACGCCCCCACTGAGCAGGTGGTCGAGCGGGTCGTCACGGTCGCGCTGGTGTGCATCTTGTTCGACGGCGGCATGCACATCGGCTGGGGCCGGTTCCGAGCCGCTGCCGCGCCAATCGTCGTCGTGGGCGTGCTGGGCACGTTCCTGACAGTCGCGGCGGCGGCACTGTTCTGCCACGTGGCCTTCGGGCTGAGCTGGTACGTGTCGGTACTGGCAGGCACCGCCATCGCCCCCACGGATCCCGCCGTCGTGTTCTCCGTCCTGGGCCGGCGTGAAATCGCCGGGCGCAGCGCGACGATCATCGAGGGGGAGTCGGGCGCGAACGACCCGGTCGGCATCGCACTGATGGCCAGCCTGCTGGCCGCCGGCAGCCTAGGTGGCGGGGCCTGGGAGCAGATCGCCGGGCGTTTCGCCCTCCAGATGGGCGTGGGCGGCGCGGTCGGCCTGGTGGGCGGGTTGCTGCTCTTGTGGTTCATGCGGCGCGTCGCGCTGCCCAGCGAAGGCCTGTACCCCGTGCGAACGCTGGCGTGCGCGTTTGCGATCTTCGGCATCGCCACGATGGCGCAGGGTTCGGGCTTCCTGGCCGTGTTCGTCGCCGGGATCCTGGTCGGGGACGCCCGTGCCCCGTTCAAGCGCGAGGTGGAGCGATTCCACTCCGCCCTCGCCGCGATCGGCGAGATCGTCGCGTTCGTTGTGCTCGGCCTGACCGTCGACCTGTCGGTGATCATCAGGCCGGACGTGTGGGTGACCGGGCTGGTGCTGGGGGCCATCCTCGCCGTGGTGATCAGACCCATCGCGGTGGGCGTCTGCCTGCTGCCGGTCAGGCTGTCGTGGCCAGAGCGGGGCTTCGTGCTGTTCGCGGGGCTCAAGGGCGCGGTGCCCATCTTGCTCGGGGGGTTCCTGCTGACGGCGGACGTGCCGGACCCGGCCAGGCTCTACGGCATCGTCGTGGTGGTGGTCAGCTTCTCGGTCCTGGTCCAGGGCAGTCTGGTGCCCACGGTGGCCGGCCTGCTCCGGCTGCCGATGCGGACCGTCCAGCCCGCGCCCTGGTCGCTGGGCGTCAGACTGCGTGACGACCCTGACGGGGCGCAGCGGCTGGTCGTGGGCCTTGGGTCGCCGGCCGACGGCCAGACGATCGAGCAGCTCAGCTCGCTGCCGAGCTCGCCGTGGGTCAGTTTCGTCGTCCGCGACGGCGCGGTGATGGCGACTCGAGCTGACCTGCGGCTGGCGGCCGGTGACGTGGTGCTGGTGCTGGCCGACTCCCAGGCGCACGCTGACCTCGCGGCGACCTTCGAACAGCCGGCACCGCTGTGACAGTGGCCGGTCGTCGCTTCCCCCCCGGCTCGGCTGGCCCGTCCGCGGGTCCGGTAGCCGGGCAAGCCTGCTAGCGGACCCGTTGTGGCAGGTGATGGTGTCGTCTGCCGGACGGACCTGCTCATGCTGCACGGTTGCGCTGATGGCGATGTCGGCGGCCCCTGGCGCCCGTCGAACATCCGCAGTGTTGGTGGGCGCTCCTGCCAGGCACAGCCGATCGGCCCCTGCGCCGCGGCCTCGGCAGGTCCCGCTCGGGACGGATGCCGGCGCCCCGACCGCGGCGCGTCTGCCGGATGATCCGTTCAACTACTTCCCGGTCAGGCAGGATGTCGCCGTGGTGGTCAACCCGGGACGCCGTGGTACTTGCGAGACACCAGCCGCGGCCGCGCGCCGGGCCGGGGTTTGGCAGCCCCTTCGCCGGCTCCACCGGGCAGCGTCTGCTGTCGATGCTCACCACAGGGCCGAGCAGGGTTGGGAGAACGCGTGACGGTGGCCAGGGCGGCGACCCTGCTGGACGTGGGGCGTCCGGAGGAGGCACTGAGGGTCCTCGCCGCGCTCGGGGACGATGCGGGCACCGGGCAGGCTCACTGCCTGCGTGCCCTGGCCTATCTGCGGCTGGAGCGGTTCGACGAGGCGGCGGCCTCGGCGGCGCAAGCGCGGGCAGTGGACCCCTCATGGGAGTGGGGGTACCGCCTTGGTTCCATCGCGGCGATTCGCAGCGGTCGTCTGCGTGAGGCAGTCGCTCTCGCCGACGAGGCGGTGCGAGTGGCCCCCGATGAGGAGCTCACTCACTACGTGGCTGCATGGGCATACCTCCAGGTGCGAAACCTGCCCGTCGCCCGCCAGCACAGCGAGCAGATGTTGAAGCTCAGCCCGGGTAACCCGTTGTCACACCAGACGCAGGGCCGGGTTCTGCTGGCTCAACAGCTGCTGCCAGAAGCGGAGGCGGAGCTGCGTGCGGCGCTGGCGCTGAACCCCCACGACGCTGAGTCGATGAGCCTGCTGGCGCACGTGAGTGCGGGGCTCGGCAAGAGCGAGGAGGCCACGGACCTTCACCTGGCCGCGGTCCGCGCTGACCCGCAGAACACCTCCCGGCAGCGGAACCTGCTGCGCAAAGGCGGGGCCGGCACAGCCGGTGCCGTGGCAGTGGGAAGCAAGCTGGGGGTCCTGAAGGCTGTCGCCGCCCTCAATCTCGCTCGCGTCTTCGGAGCCGCCGCGACGACGACCGGAGAGACGGTCGCGGCCTTTGCTGCCGCGGTGACCCTGGCGGTGTGCTTCGCGGTGAGCCGGGTGCGACGACGACGCCACGGGCGGGACCTGCCGCCGCTGGTGTGGGAAGGGCTCAGGTCGGCTCGACGCAACAGCGACCTGCGCTGGCTTGCGTGGCCGGCGGCGCTCGTGGCCGCCGTCTCGGCCGCCAGTGTCGTTGGCGGGTTGGCCAGCGGTGCGGCCGTCGGTCCGCGGCTGGTGCTCCTGGCGGCCGCGATCGCGGTCCTTGGACTGTGCTGGCGCCTTCGTGCCGGCGAGGCCCGGTTGACAACGCTGGGCGACCTGCTCCGCCAGGCCAGCAGGACCAGGCGTTTCGTTCTCGAGCGTGGGTTGGTGCGTCACGCCCGGGGCCCGCAGTCCGCGACCGTCTGGACGCGGGCCCAGTCTCCCACCGGTAACGACCGCTACCCCAGGGCCGCGCTGTTGATAGCCATCGCCGTGGCCTGCGGTGCACTGGTGGGGGCGACGTTCGGCGTTGCCGCCATCTTCGTCGGTGCGCTCGTGGCCGCGATGGTTCTGGGTGCGGTGTTCGACCGCGCGGACCACATGCGGTCGCTGGTCTGTATCCGAGTGGTCCGGGTCGGCTCGCTGGAGGCGGTCTCCCGCGGCCGGCTCGCCGTGCGGGCGGGCCTTCGGCTGGTTCTGCTACCCCTCATCCTGGTGGAGGTGGTGTTCGCCGGACGGCGGCCGCACCGCTTCCTCCACGACCGGCTGACCGGGACCGAGCGCGTCGGGCTGCGCCCCGAGGGTCGGTTGGTCACGCAGGGAACGGAGGCGTTGTGACGGACGAGACTGTCCTGGCCAGCCTGGCGGCAGCAGTCGAAGCGCGGCCCGACGACGCCGTGCTTCGACTGCACCTGGCAGCGCTGCTCAGCAACGCCGGCCGGGCTGCCGATGCGCTCACCCATGTCTCGCACGTCCTCTCGCTCGATCCCGGTAGCCCCGATGCCGTCAAGCTCCTTGCCGTGATCAGTGCTCAGCTCGCCGAGCCGAAGGCGCTCGCGCCGGCTGCGGCGGAAGCGAAGGGCGAGTTCGACTGGTCGGCCGCCGAGGACGAGGTTTCCGGCCTGGTTCCACCGACGTTCGCCGACGGGCGAGACGAGGATGACCCCGTCGACCTGGTCGACCGCCCGGAGCGCCCGCGCCTGCGCCTGTCGGACGTGGGAGGGATGGAGGCGGTCAAGGAGCGGCTCGAAGCCGCCTTCCTTGCTCCACTGCGCAATCCAGAGCTTCGCCGGCTGTATGCGAAGAGTCTGCGCGGCGGTCTGCTCCTGTACGGTCCGCCGGGTTGCGGCAAGACCTTTCTTGCGCGTGCCGTCGCAGGCGAGCTCGGCGCGAGTTTCTTCACGGTGAGCCTCGCAGATGTGCTGGACATGTACATCGGGCAGAGCGAGCGCAACCTCAAAGGGATCTTCGACGTGGTGCGTCGCAACACCCCCTGCGTGCTGTTCCTCGACGAAATCGACGCGCTGGGACAAAAGCGCAGCCAGGTTCGAGGGCAGGCGATGCGCGGCACCGTGAACCAGCTGCTGACCGAGCTCGATGACGTGAGCCAGAACAACGAGGGCGTGTTCGTCCTCGCCGCGACCAACCACCCGTGGGACATCGACAGTGCTCTGAGGCGCCCGGGCCGCTTGGACCGGGCGTTGCTCGTCCTGCCGCCGGATCCGGCGGCGCGGGACGCCGTCCTGCGCCACCACCTGCGGGAGCGGCCCCTGGCCGGGATCGACATGTCCGCTCTGGTGAAGGCGACGGACGGATTCTCCGGCGCAGACATCGCACACTTGTGCGACGCGGCAGCCGAGGTGGCGCTGCTCGACTCGGCGCGGTCGGGGGTCGCCCGCATGATCACCATGGGCGACTTCGCCAAGGGTCTCAAAGGGATACGCCCGTCGACCGGCCCCTGGTTCACCGAGGCACGCAACGTCGCGATGTTCGCCAACGACAATGGCGAGTACGACGAGCTGCTCGCCTACCTCCGCCTGAAGAAGCTGCTCTGAGCCTGCTCGTGGCGACGGCAGGGCCGCCGGGACGTGCGGCCGGGGTGATCACCAGGACGCGCCTTCATCCCCTGGGGGGAAATCGACTGTCGTGGGGGTCTGCCGAAGCTCGGGTGCGTCGTCCCGATGATCAGCCCGCGTCGCCGTGGTCGCGCGATCGAAGCCCCCCGACGAACACCTGCCCGCGCCCCCCCGATGAGGGTCACGGGCAGGTCCGTCGCACTCTGACCATCTCTGAGCTCTGGGGTGAGTGACGGGACTTGAACCCGCGACCCCCTGGACCACAACCAGGTGCTCTACCAGCTGAGCTACACCCACCATGCACGACTGCGGCCCCGTGGCCCGCGAAACTGCTGGTTCCGCAGGCCACGCGTGCGCAGCGTCGCCAGTCTACCGGGTCCCAGTCAGAGGCCGGCTACTCGTTTCGCTCATCAGTGCCGTACCGGCTGGCGATCACCTTCGACGTCGCGCTGTCCGGCCCGGGAGCCGGGACGAAGACGGCCTCGCGGTAGTACTTCAGCTCCTCGATGCTGTCCAGGATGTCCGCCAGGGCGCGGTGCCCGCCGTGCTTCTCGGGCGCGTTGTAGTACGCCCTGGGGTACCAGCGCCGCGCGAGCTCCTTGATCGTGGAGACGTCGACGAGCCGGTAGTGAAGGTGAGCGTCGAGCTGCGGCATGTCGCGGCTGATGAACCCGCGATCGGTGTAGACGGAACTGCCGGCCAGGGGGGCCTTGCGCGGCTCCGGGACGTGCTCGGTGACGTAGGCCATCACCCGGGTCTGCGCGTCGGCCAGCGTCGTCCCGCCCTCGAGCTCGTCGAGCAGACCCGAGGCGGTGTGCATGTCGATCACGACCTGCGCCATGTCCACCAGCGTCTCGGCGGGGGGCTTGATCACGATGTCGACGCCGTCACCGAGGACGTTCAGGTCGCTGTCCGTGACGACGACCGCAATCTCGACCAGCGCATCGTGGACCGGGTCCAGGCCGGTCATCTCGCAGTCGATCCAGACCATTCGCGCGTCGTTCGCCATGGCGTGAAGGCTATCGGGCCGGCGGCGGTTCGCTGGACGTGGTGTACACCCGCGGGTTCAGCGGTGGTCGGGCCAGCGCGGGCGCGGGCGCGGACCCGGGATCGAGTCCGGGAGCCCCGCGCCGGGCACATCTCGTGCGGCGCCTTCGCCGCCGATCGCCGACCGGGGTTCGCGCGAACCCCGGTGCGTGTCAGAAGCGGGGCCTAACGTTCGCGCCGGGGGGCAGCGGTGGTCCCGCGCACGGCGAGCTGCACACCGAGCAGCGTCTGCACTGCCCCGGTGGACGGCGAAGCGCCCTCGATCTCATCGAGCAGCAGTCGAGCTGAGAGCTCCCCGATCTTCTGAAGGGGCAGCCGGACCGTGGTCAGGGGCGGGGTCAGGCGATCCACCATCGCCATGTTGTTGAAGCCCACGATGGACATCTCGTCAGGGCACGTGATGCCCGACTCCTCGAGCACTGCCAACGCGCCGAGCGCAATCAGGTCGTTGCCGCAGACGATCGCGGTGACGTTCTCGCGCGAGCGCAACAGTCTGCGGGTCGCGTCAGCTCCGGCGGTCTCGGTGTATGCCGAGCACATCACGATCTGCCCTCTGCCGGCGGGCAGTCCAAGTCCCTGCACGGCCTGACGGAACGCGGACGAGCGCTCGCGACCTGTCGAGGTGTCCTGGGGCCCCGCAAGATGCGCGATGTGCTGGTGACCGAGCTCGGCCAGATGCTCGACCGTGAGCCTCATGCCGCTGCGATCGTCAGCCCCGACATAAGGCAGACGGTGCGAGCCGGTGTTGCGATTGACCAGGACCACTGGCACGCCCTGGTCAGCGATCTCTTCCAGCAGCGGGTCGTCCCAGCGCGCGGTCGCGATGATGAACCCGTCGGTGCCCCGCACGCGCAGCCGCTCGACCTGACGCCGCTCGGTGGCGGCGTCGTTGTCGGTGTCGGTCAGCACGAGGGTGTAGCCGGACAGGCTGAGCACCTGCTCAGCGGCGCGGACCATGGGCGGGAACAGTGGGTTGGTGATGTCAGGGACCACCATCGCGACCACGAAGGACTTCGATGTCCGAAGGCCCCGCGCGACCAGGTTGGGCACGTAGCCGAGCCGTTCCGACGCCTTGATGATGCGCCGACGCGTCTCAGGTTTGACCTGGTAGCTGGTCTCGGGGTTCAGTGCGCGGCTGGCGGTTCCGGGGTGGACACCTGCAGCCTGGGCTACGTCGGTGAGCTTGACCCGTTGCACGGGGTCAACCGTAGAGGGTTCGGCGCCAGTAGTGGGCCAGCGCGGCGCTGCGGTTGACGCCGGTCAGCTAACCGTCAGATCAGAAGCAGGACCGGCTCCTGGAGCAGCCCCAGGAACACTGTCATCCACTGGGCGGCCAACGCCCCGTCGATGGGCCGGTGGTCCACCGACAATGTGACGTGCATCAAGGTGGCGACGGTCAGCTTGCCGCGGTGGACGTGCGGTTCCTGGCGGGCCGCACCCACGGCCAGGATGGACGACTGTGGTGGGTTGATGATCGCTGTGAACCGCTCCGTGCCGTACATGCCCAGGTTGGTCACCGCCATCGTGCCCCCTTCGAGCTCGTCCTGGCGCAAAGTCCCGGCCCTGGCCCGGGCCACCAGATCCGCGGCCTGGCTGGCCGCCTCAGCCAGGCTCAGCTCATCCACCCGTCGAAGCACCGGCGCGAGCAGGCCCCGGTCACCGGAGACCGCCAGGGAGATGTCGACGTGGCTGAAGGAGCGCACCGCCTCCTCGGTCCAGATCACGTTCATGGCCGGGACGGCCACGTGGGCCCGGGCCGCCGCCAGCACCACGAAGTCGTTGATCGAGACCCGAGCCTTCCCCGTCGCGTTGACCCGGGCCCGGAGCTTGAGAAGCCGGTCCACCCGGGCCGTGCCGTCGATTGAGAAGTGGGGTGTGTCGCGGACGCTGGCGGTCAGCCGGGCGGCAATGGCCCGACGAATCCGCGTGTGGGGGGTGTCGGTGTAGCTG
>Ga0075018_10000033_pt1 | contig 29773 bp, 24 predicted proteins | sample ColStrG_CSR_2014_FD_71471 | JGI IMG/M metagenome (GOLD analysis project Ga0075018, IMG submission 71471) | Freshwater sediment microbial communities in response to fracking from Pennsylvania, USA - Cold Stream Run_MetaG_CSR_2014 | ecosystem: Environmental > Aquatic > Freshwater > Creek >... | reverse complement strand
CTTTGATCCCGCGCGGCTGAACACGCTGTTTGGCGCCATGCGTAGGGAAGGGGAGGCGGTGGTGCGGCTTGCCTCACTCAAGGGCAAGCTGGAAGAGCGCCGTTTTGCCTATGCGCGCTATGTCGGCCAAGGGCACGAAATCAAAATTGCGGTCCCCGAAGGCGCCTTGATCAAGGCCGACGGCGAGAAAATCCGCGCCGCCTTCGAGGCGGAGTATGAGCGACAATACCACCGCACTGTTCCCGGCTTGAGTGTCGAAGTACTCACATGGTCGTCGGTTGTTTCCGCCCCCCAACCCAAGGTTTCGCGCCGGCCGAGCAAAGCCGCAAGAAGCAAGGCCGCCGAGCCGTCAGGCAGGCGCGAGGTGCGCTTTCCAGGCTCCCCCAAGCCAGTCATGGCGGGAGAATTTCCGCGCGCCTTTTTGACCGCTGCCCAGCATGTCACGGGACCTGCGGTGATCACGGAGGATCAAACGACCACCGCCGTACCGCCGGGGTTCGCCGGCCACATCAACGGCCGCGGCGATCTGGTGCTTCAACAGGTGGAAAGGAAAGCTGCCCGTGGCAGCGCCGCCAGCCTCAACATCCGCAACCAGGTGATTTGGGACAGGCTCATCGCCGCCGTCGAAGAGCAGGCGCAGGCGCTCATCCGCACGGCCTTCTCCACGACCGTGCGCGAGGCTGGCGATCTTTCGGCCGGTGTATTCGATCTGCAGGGCCGGATGCTGGCCCAGGCCATCACCGGCACGCCTGGCCACGTCAACGCGATGGCGGCCTCGGTTCGCTCGTTCATGAAGGTCTTTCCCGTCCCCAGCATGGCCGAGGGCGATGTCTACGTCACCAACGACAGCTGGCTCGGCACCGGTCATCAGTTCGACTTCACCGTGGTGACACCCATTTTTCGCAAGCACAAGGTGGTGGCGCTGTTCGCGGCAACCGTGCATGTGGTTGACGTGGGCGGGCGCGGTTTCGGGCCTGACGCGGGGCAAGTGTTCGAGGAGGGCATCTGCATACCTATCATGCCGCTGTTCCGGCGCGGAGCGATCAATTCCGACCTGATCTCTATTGTGCAGGCAAATGTGCGCGAGCCCGCGCAACTCGTGGGCGACCTGTATTCGCTGACCACCTCCAATGCCGTCGGCGGCGAGCGGCTCGTTGAATTGATGGACGAGTTTGGCCTTTCGAATCTCGATGCCATCGGCGAGCACATCATCGAGACCTCGCGCACGGCCATGCTCGCAGAGATCATGGCATTGCCCAAGGGTGTCTTCGAGCACCAGATGACCTGCGATGGCTATGATCGCCCCGTGGTATTGAGCGCGAAACTCACCATCGGCAAGGACGGCATCGACGTTGATTTCTCTGGCACATCAAACGTGTCGGCCTTCGGCATCAATGTGCCGCTCACCTATACGCAGGCCTACGGATCGTTTGGCGTGCGCTCGGTCATCGGCGGCAAGATTCCCAACAACGCCGGGTCGCTCGCGCCAATCCGCGTCTCGGCGCCAGCGGGCTGCATCCTCAACCCGCTGCGACCGGCCGCGGTGGCCGCCCGGCACGTCATCGGCCAGATGCTGCCCGACGTGGTGTTGGGCTGCCTCAACCAGGCCATCCCAGGCCGTGTCCCCGCCGAGGGATCGTCGTCCCTGTGGGGTCCGATGCTAGTGGGCGGTCACGGCCAAACGGGCACGCACGACTACGGAACCGCAATTCCGTTTTCGATGACCATCTTCTACTCGGGCGGCACGGGCGGGCGGCCGGGCAAGCCAGGCCTGTCGGCTACCGCGTTCCCATCGGGTGTTCGCTCGACACCTGTCGAGGCGAGCGAGTCCGTCGCGCCGCTGATTTTCGTGCGCAAGGAGCTTCGACCGGGCTCAGGTGGCTCCGGGCTGCAGCCGGGCGGCGATGGCCAGGTGATCGAGATCATGCACGCCGAAGGTGCTCCGTTCGCCGCTTACTGCCTGTTCGACCGCATCGACAACGCGGCACGCGGCCGCAATGGCGGCGGCGCGGGGCAAACGGGCAGCGTTCGGCTTGCCTCCGGAACCAAGTTGCGCGGCAAGGGCAAGCAAGTCATACCGGCTGGTGACCGGCTGATCATGGATCTGCCCGGCGGCGGCGGCCTGGGCAAACCGGTCAAAGGTTAAGTCTTGCGGAACACCGCCATCCGCATTCCCAGATAGGACACGACCATCGAGACGGCCGTGGCAAGGGCGATGGCGATCAGCGGCCTGGTTTCGGGCCGTGCGAGCATGACGCCGGCAAATAGTGCGTAGTTGAGAGCTGATGACAGCCAGCCTACAGCCGCAAAACGCAGAAATTCTCTGAACCTTGGCGGACCGGGCATGGCAAAAGTTGCGCGGCGATTGATGAGGAACGACACCACCATCGCCATCGAGATGCTCAGCAGGCGGGCGATCAGGATGGGAATGCCCAGCAGACTCGCGAGGATATGAAAGACCGCGACGTCGGTGATGAAGGCGAGCGAGCCGGCAATAAGGAAGCCGGCAAAGTGGCGCAAGGATGAGACCTCAAGCATTGGCCTGGTCCCAGATGTTCGCCCGTCCGCGGTCAGGGCGCCATAGCCGTTCGGCGAGGCCTTCGGCCGCCATCAGCGTCGCGTATTCCTGCTCGCGGCGCACCGTCACGCTGTCACGGGTTGCCAGCACCGCGTCCACATGACCGGGATGGCACATCGCCAGGTGCCGCGGGCCGCAGGCGGAGAAGGCGGCCTTCAATTCACGGCCGAAGGGCGTCGCCAGATCGAATTTCGAGAAGCCCGAGAATCCGCTGTTCACCGCGAATCCGGCTGAACCGGCGGCCTTGGCGAAGCCGAAAGCCAGTGCCGAGACCCCGATTGCCTTGCGTGCGTACAAGCCTCTCCGGGCGATGCGGACCAGGCTGTCCGATGGGTCGCGCACAAGCATGGCCCGCGCTGTGTCGAATTTGGCGAGAGCCGCAAGCACCCCATTCCTGAGTCCCGACATGGCGTGGACATGCTGATGCCCGTCCAAATAGTCAGGCACAAAACCAGCGTGTTGCGCAAAGGTGTCGAGCTGGCGGCCGACCTCGGCTTCAATTTCCGATGTATCAACCGCTCTGCGGGCGGCCGCACGGATTGCGTCGCCGACGGTTGGAAGTACCCCGCCGGGAGCGAAAATCGGCATGGGTCCCAGAGGGTGTCCGGCCGTGAGATTGACATGCAACCCAATGGCGATTTGACCGCGCAACGGGCCCAGCCGCCGCGCCAGCTTCGACCATTCGGGAAAGGTGACCATGCAGCTGGTGGCCGATAGCCGCCCTGCCGCCGCCAGTTCCTCGATCCCCGCCGAGACCGCATTGCTGATGCCGTAGTCGTCGGCGGTAAGGATCACCGGCGGACCTGGCACTATCTGGACTGGGGTCAATGGCGCGGTCCGCCGTTGGCGCCCGCACGAACCTCATCGCCCTTGCCCGCAGCGCGCCGCCCGCCGATCCCAACCTCCTCGGCGACCAGGAACAGTGGGCGTGCCTTCACCTCCTCGTAGACCCGCCCGAGATACTCGCCGACCACGCCAAGCGAGATCAACTGAATGCCCGACAGAAACATGATCGAGATGATCAGCGAGGGGAAGCCTGGACGATCGGCTCCAAACAGCAAGGTATAGATCAGGAAATATAGGCCATAGGCGATGCAGCCGAACGAGATCAGCAGGCCAATGAGCGTCGACACGCGCAAGGGGACCGTTGAAAACGAGAAGATGCCGTCGAGCGCGAAATGGAACAGGTTGCGCACGCTCCACTTCGCCCTGCCCGATTTGCGCTCGGCCACCCGGTACGGCACGCCGACGCTCGGAAAGCCGATCCAGGAATACAGCCCCTTGTTGAACCGTTCGCGCTCGCCCAGTTGGTTCATGGCCTCGACGGCTCGGCGCGACAACAACCGGAAGTCACCTGCGCCCGGCGGCAGGGAGGTACGCGACAGCGTCTTGAAGATTACGTAGTAGATCTGCGCCAGCCGCCGGCGAATGGGGCCGTCGGTATCGCGGTCAACCCGCTGGCCATAGACCACGTCAAAGCCCTTGCGCCATTCGCTGACGAATTCGCCGATGACCTCTGGCGGATGTTGCAGATCGGCATCAATCAACACCACCGCGTCGCCGCTCGCATACGCCAACCCGGCCGCGATCGCGCGCTCCTTGCCGAAATTGCGACTGAGCGAAACCGCCTTGAAGCGCGCATCCTTGCCGTTGAGCACGCGCAAGGCCGCCAATGTACCGTCATTGGAGCCGTCATCGATGCAGATCGCCTCCCAGGCCACATCGACGGGCTCGAGAGCCGCACGCAACCGGGCCGCCAGCTCGCCGATATTGGCGGCTTCGTTCAAAACGGGGACGATGATGGTCAGAGTCTGCCGGTTGGTCATGTGATGCAGGAGTTGAGCCTTTGACCCGATGGCCGATCAGCCGGGTGGCACGATGGCATAGCCGATCAGAATGGGCTGCGCATCGGGAAACAGCGGCGAGGCGAAGCGGGCGGTCAGCTTTGCGTGCCCGTCCAGCAATTGCGCAAGCGCTTCGGGCGGAGAATCCGAAGCCGCTTTCATGCTCCAGACCACCAGTGCGCCTTGGTTGCGCAACCTGTCGGCGGTGATCCAGGGAGAGAGCCTAAGATCGCCGTCGGTCAAAATCGAGGGCATCGGACCCGGCCGCAGAGCCGTAAGTCCGGCAATCCAGCGTTCCCCGGCAACGATTCGCAAGGGCTTGCCGGTGTTGGCGCGCCAAAGTTCGTCAAAACGGGTGGCAATGTCCACCTGGGGCCAATTCTGGCGCTTCGGTTTGCCAGTAAACCGGCTCTCGTAACGGGTGTCGACTGCATAGCCCACCGGCAGTACCACCAGCAGCACGCAGACCGCGATCGTCAGGCGAAGCAGGGCCCGGTCGGTAACCCGACGCGATGCCACGGCCACCGTCAACAGGCCCGCCAAATCGAACATGGGCGTGCCCCACATGGACTTGAGGCCAATTCCTGATGTCGCGGCCAGAAGCATCGCGATCACCATCGGGACCAGCGTTATCACCGCCAAGAACGCAATGGCAATGCGCGGTGGCGGAGGCGGGCCCGCGGCCCCGGAGGCGCCAATGGGTCCGGCAAGACCGGTGACCACGGTAAGCGCAAGCAGCCCAAGGCACGCCAAACCCTGTGCGCCGAGAAATGTCAGCACCCCGACGCCAGGGCCGCTGGCACGCTCAGCGGCATAGAGCAGTGGGCCGAAATGGCTTTTGACGAGCCAAAGCAGTAGCGGACCACCCACGATCAGAAATACCAACAACCCGAACCAAGGCCCCGGCCGGAGCAATTGGCGACGCAAAGCTGGATCGCCGAGGATCCAGGCGCCCGCCGCCATCAACATCAGGCTCGAGGACAGTTTGGCATAGAGGCTGTCGGCTCCAACGAAGCCCAGCAGAACCCACCAAATGATCTCCGGCCGCATCCTCAATCGCCACAAGATCCAGGCGATCGCCGACCAGAAGGGCATCTGCGCGACGTTGTGATTGAACTCAATGGTCGGCCAGGCGAAGTAGAATACGCCCGCCAGCAGAAGCGTTCCCATCAGGGCCCGGCGCGAGTCCATCATTTCGCGGCCGAGCATGAAGACGGTGAGATAGGTCGCCGCGACAAAAAGCTGTGAGGCCAAATAGGCCGGCCATCCGACCTGGCCCGTGAGCGCGCGGCTTGTTTCGAGCACCCATCCCGGCATATTGGGATGCTTGAAGGTGCCGACCACCCACTCCTGGCCCCAAAGGTAACCTTCCACCACATCCAGCGGCGGCGAGTTATGGCTCAGCGCCGGGGCAAGCGTCCAGACAAAGCATTGAAGCGCCGCGAACAGCATCGCTGCGTGGGCCGGGCTGGTGAGCAGCCCGGCCGGCCGTATCGCCGAATTTTGATTTGAAATACCTGCCGCGTCCATTCCCGCCGTCCTGTTCGCCGTCAGTTCGTAGCTGGTTGGCGCACCGGTGGAAAGAGATTGCTACCCGTGTTGATGTCGCGCCGTATGCCGCTGGTTTACCAAATGTCCACCAATCTGAGGCAGCGTTGAGACCATCATTGCGTTGCTGGGTGAAGTGCCGATGCCGCTTGACGATTTTCCTCCCTCCGAGCCCATGACTCCCGGCGCGGAGCGGTTCAGCCGTGAAGCCATGAAACGGGCTGGTGCCGTGCATGGGGTGACGCTGAGCTATGGCGATCATCCTCTGCAATCGCTGCTGGTGTTTCCCGCAAAGCGGCCCCTGGGTCCAGCCATCTTCTTTTATCACGGCGGCAATTGGACCAATGGTTCCAAGGATTGGTTCTCATTCCTGGCTCCGGCGCTGAATGCACGTGGGATCACTTTTGCCAGCATTGGCTACCGCCGCGCGCCACAGGAAATGTTTCCCAATGGCTTCGAGGACTGTCTGTTTGGTTTCGATGTTGCCCTGCGCTCGATGGCCGGTTTTGGCGCTGACGCCAATCGGGTGTTCGTCGGTGGTCACGATGCCGGCGCCCACTATGCGACCTTGATGACACTAAAGACCGGCTGGCGGGACGCGCTGTCCCTGCCGGGCGATGTCATCAAGGGCTGCCTGCCGGTTTCAGGCTTCTATGACTTCGGCCCCGACGCGGGGTTCAATCGCCGGCCGCTCTTTCTTGGGGCGCCCGAACACAAGGGCGAGCGCTTTGCCTCGGCCGTGCGCTATGTGCATCCCCAGTCGCCGCCCTTCCTGGTCGCATCGGGCTCGGAGGATCTGCCCCAAGTTCGTCAGCATTCGGGCGCCCTGATTCGCGCCCTCAAGCAAAACGATGTGATGGTCGAGGAGCTCATCCTATCGGGCCAGGATCACTGGGGCGCGGGGCTGGCGCTGGCCGAAGAGAACGGCCCCTGGTTGGCCGCGGTCAGTTGGCTGACGGGCGTGACAGGGGGTTGACCCGACCATCCGTCTACTCCGCCGGGATGCCAATGGCTGGGCGGTGCTCCGGTGCTGTCTTCGGCTTGCGAAGACCGGTTGGGACCCTGGCCCTTGCGCGCGCGCCGCTCAGCCACTCGAACATCAGGAACACTGACGGCGTGATGTAGAGGGTCAGCAGCTGCGATACGGCGAGGCCGCCGACGACCGCGATTCCAAGCGGCTGGCGTAATTCGGCGCCGGTGCCATGACCCAGGGCGATCGGCAGCACGCCGAACACGGCGGCGAATGTGGTCATCATGATCGGCCTGAAACGCAGTTTGCAAGCCTCCACGATGGCGTCGCGACTGCTGATGCCGTGCGTCTTACGCTCAAGCGCGAAGTCCACGATCATGATCGAGTTCTTTTTGACGATGCCGATCAGCATGACGAGGCCGATCATCGCGATGACGCTGAGATCCATGCCGAAGATTTCCAGCGCGATGAGCGCGCCAATGCCGGCGGACGGCAGGCCTGAGAGGATCGTCAGCGGGTGGAAAAAGCTCTCATAGAGCACGCCGAGCACGATATAGACGACCAGCACGGCGGCGAACAGCAACAGACCTTGGTTACCCAGTGCCTGCTGGAACAATTGCGCAGTTCCTTGGAAACTTGTGCTGATCGAACCTGGCAGGCCCATGTCGTGGGCGGCCTTGGCGACCGCGTCGGAGGCCTGGCCCAGCGACACGCCGGGGGCAAGGTTGAACGAGATTGTCACCGAGGGCAATTGGCTCAAATGGTTGACGGTGAGCGACATCGTTCGCGGTTCAACCTTGGCCATGGCATCGAGCGGGACCATGGTGCCGCTGGACGTGCGCACGGTGAGCCGGCGCAGCAATTCGCCTGGCTGGCCGAACTTCGGGTCTGCCTCCAGGATCACCGCATAGGTGTTTTCGGGCGCGTAGATCGTTGACACCTGGGCCGTGCCATAGGCGGCATAGAGCATGTTGCGGATGGCGGTCGGGTCTACGCCCAGGCGGGCGGCGGCGTCCCGGTCGACGGTCACGAACTCGGAGCGGGCATTGACCTGCAGATCGGAGTTGACGTCGAGCACGCCGGGAATTGCGGTCATGGCGTCCTGCAACTTGGGTGCAAATTGGCGAAGTGCGGCCAGATCGGCCGACTGCATCGTGAACTGGTATTGGCTCCGCGAGGAAATCGCACCCAGGCTGATGGACTGGACGGCTTGAAAATAGATCTTGATGTTCGGCACCGATCCCGTCGCCTTGCGCAGGCGCTGGATCACCTGATCGATGGTGGCGGTGCGTGCCGGCTTGTCACGCAAGGATATGAACATCCGGCCCGAGCTCTGATCGCTGGCGGCCGCTCCGCCAACCGACGACATTACGGTTTTGATGTCGGGATCCTTGGCAACAATGTCGGCGATCTGCTTCTGGGCCACGGTCATGTCGGCGAAGGTCCCGTCGTCGGGTCCGACCGTGGAGGCGGTGAGGATGCCGATATCCTCCTGCGGGAAAAAGCCCTTCGGGATGGTCGAGTAAAAATAGAAGGCGACGCCAAACGTCGCGAGCGCGGCCAGCAACATCAGTTGGCGGATGTTCAAGCTTCCACGCAGGGTGAGGTCGTAGAATTTCGCCGTGAGGCCAAACAGCCAATTGAACCCGCGCACAACGAAGTTGGCCTTCGCGTGGTGGGTGCCCGATAACAACAGTCGCGAGCACAGCATGGGAGTGAGGGTCAACGAGACAATGCCTGATATGACAATGGCGACGGACAGATCGAGGCCGAATTCAGAGAACATGCGCCCGACGACACCGCTCATGAAAATGACGGGAATGAACACCGCCACCAGTGACAGGGTCATGGACAGAATGGTGAAGGACACTTCCCTCGAGCCGATGAGAGCAGCCTCCATTGTCGGCTTGCCCATCTCGATGTGGCGCTGAATGTTCTCGAGCATGACAATGGCATCATCCACCACAAAGCCGACGCACAATGTCAGCGCCAACAGCGACAGGTTGTCGATCGAGTGGCCGAACAAATACATTCCCGCGAAAGTGCCGATGATCGAGACCGGTAGGGCAATGGCAGGAATGAGAGTTGCGCGGAAAGTGCCGAGAAACAGATAGATCACGCCGACGACCAGCAAAACGGCCAGGCCCAGCGAGAAGATGACATCGTTGATTGACGACCGGATCGACGTCGAGCGATCGAGCAGGACATCGAGATTGACGCCCGGTGGCAATGCGGTCCGGATTTGCGGCAGCGCGGCCAACACGTTATCGACCGTGGCGACCGTGTTGGCGTCAGGCTGACGGAACACGGCAAGGATTTCACCGCGCTTGTCACCCAACCAGGCGGCGTTCAATTCGTTTGCCACCCCGTCGCGCACGTTGGCCACGTCCGACAAGCGGACTGGCGCGCCGTTCTTCCACGACACAATTATCGGTTTGTAGTCGGTGGCGTGATTGAGCGGGCCGGTGGCGTCCAGGATGACGCCGTGGTTCCCCTCGGTGATGGAGCCAACCGCCGCGACAGCGTTGGCGCTGTTGATGGCGGTTTGCAGGTCGGTGAGGGCGAGGCCCCGCGCCGCGAGTTGGTCGAGATCGGCCTGCACGCGAACGGCATATTGCTGGGTGCCGAATATCAAGACCTGCGCGACACCCGGCTTCGTGGACAGATTGGGCAGGATTGTGCCTTGGGCGAAGGCATCGACGTCGGACAGCCGGGTCTGAGTGGTGGTCAGTGCCAGGAAGAGCACCGGCTGGTCGGCTGGATTGACCTTGCGGAAGCTCGGCGGCGTGGTCATGGCGGCCGGTAAGCGTCTGGCGGCGGTGGCCAGCGCCGATTGCACGTCCAGTGCGGCGGCATCGATATTGCGGTTGAGATCGAATTGCAGCGTGATCGAGGTTTCACCGAGGCCCGACGTCGAATTCATGCCGCTGAGGCCGGAGATGGTGGAAAACTGACGCTCCAGCACCTCGGCGACCGAGGAGGCCATCGTTTCGGGGCTGGCGCCGTTCAAGAGGGCCTGCACCTGGATGGTCGGGAAATCGACGCGCGGCACGGCGGCGACCGGCAGGAGTCGGTAGGAGAACAACCCGGCGGCCACGAACGAGACCATCAGCAGGATGGTCATCACCGGGCGGCGGATGCAAAGTTCTGGGAGGCTCATGGCCAGTTCTCCAGGTTTGGCGCGTGGCTAGCCTGCGCTCGCGGTCTTCTCGGGCGCGGGCTTGGTCTCGCCGGTCTTGGCGGTGGTCACATCGGCGCCATCGGTCAGCGCCATCTGACCCGAAACGACCACCTCGTCGCCAGCCGCGATCCCGGCCGCAATCACCGTCAAATTGCCCGCGACCCGCTCGACCGTAACCAGCTTGAGGGTGGCCTTGCCATCCTTGACCGTGAACACATAGGAACCTCTCTGGCCGATCTGTACGGCGCTCGAGGGAACGGTCAGCGCGTTGGTTTCGGTGCCGGTGACCAGCACGACATTGGCGAATGCTCCAGGCCACAGCTTCTCGCCTGGATTGGGCATCACGGCCTTGACCTGGACGGTCCCGGTGGTGCTGTCCACGGTGTTCTCGATGAAGCCAATCTTACCGGTGGGTGCCTTTGGATCGTCTCTCAATCGGACCAAGGCCTTGTCGCTTGCCATCGCCTGGCGCAGTTCGCCGAGCTTGTTCTGCGGCACGGCAAAGGCGATGTAGATGGGATCAATCTGGTTGACCAGGGCGAGCGTGTCGCCGGATTTGACCGCCGCACCGGTCTTGGTTGCGATCGAGCCGATCCGACCGGTGACCGGCGCGCGGATTTCCATGTATGTCAGCGACGTTGAGATCCCGTCTCGCTGTGCTTTGTCGACTTCAATTTGAGCCGCGGTCTGATTGAGCGTTGTCTGGGCCGTCTCACGGATCTGCGGAGCAATGAATTTCTGCTTGAGCAGGTCGTCGTCCCTGGCCAGGTCACTCTTGTTCTGGGCCAACAGCGCGGTGTCCTTGACGATCTGGGCCTCGGCTTGGGCGAGTTGGGCCTTGAGGGCCTGATCGTCAAATTTGAACAGCAGATCCCCGACCTTGACGGCAGCCCCCTCCTCCACACCGACCGATGTGATCTGACCATCCACGCGGGGCTTGATGGTGATCGAGGCAATCGCCTGCACCGTGCCAACGCCCCCGAAAGTCAAGTCAAGCTGCTTCAACTCGGCCGGTTGAGTGACCACGACTGCCGCAGGACCCTTGGCTTTTGCCGGAGCGGCCGTGGCCGCCTTGTCGTTGGCTGCTGGGTTAGCGGCAGTCGTCTGGCCGGCGGCATTGAAATATCCCGCACGCCAACTGGCGGCGGCGGGCAGGGCGCGGTCGATCAGCGCATACAACCCGCCAGCATCTCCGAGTGCCGCCGGGCGCGACACCCAGCCGATGACGATCAAGCCAGCGAGGGCAACCACCAAACCAAAGAATCGTCGCATCTCAACCTGTCTTTCGCTGCTCAGCCCGCATAGCGCAGGCGATGAACGCATAAATTCCTGAATGTCCGGCAGCGGCGCCACGCAGCCGTTCCTGAGCCACATCGACTTGGGGCCCGGGCACTGCGGTGCTCTCGTGAAATGTTAGCACAGGCACGGCGCCGTACCAACCAACGCTGCTGCGGTGCACAATCCGTCGCTTCGCAATGGAGCGGCTCTACTAAGTTAACCTAGTACCCGACCCAATAGCTCCTTGGCTTGATCAACGATCAGCGTTCATACAACCGGCCGAACAAGGGCAATTTATCGGTGACGCCTGCCAGCCTTAGGCAATGCCAGGCCATCGCGTGATTTGACGAAGTCACCGGCACACCCAGGCGCGCCTCGATTCGCGTGGCCGCCTCCAAAAGTCGCACGCTGGTGCAGGATACGAACACCATGTCGACTTTGTGCTTATGCGTAATCGCGTCGATCCCTGCCTCAATGCTGGCTGCATCCATGGCCGCCACAATCCCATCATCGGGCTCGTTGAAGGAGCCGAACACCGGCACCTCGAAGCCTCTCTTTTCGATATAAGTGCGGACGATCTCGTTGACGTCGGCCCGGTAAGGCGTCAGCACGCCAATGCGCTTGGCGCCGAACGCCTCGAAGGCGGCGAAGGCGGCGGTGATCGGCGTTGTCGCCTTGACGTTCGGCCGGGCGGCGTGGATGCGCGCGAACACGGTTTCCTCGCCAAGCACCATCGAGGCCGAGGTGCAGCCATAGGCGACCACGTCGAGAGAATTGCCGGGCAGGATGACGGCCGCCGCATCAGCGATGCCCGCCTTCATGGCGGACAGCGTCTCAGGTGTGATCTGGGGCGAATTCAGGATTCTTGATTGATAGAGCGCGACTCCGGGAAGGTTTGCCAACAGGGCGCGGAATTCGTGTTCGATCGTGAAGTCGGTGGCGAGTACGATGAGGCCGATCCGGGCGCGCGAGGCAATGCCGGCGTCCGTCGAGAACGGCAAGTGTTCGATGAGTTCGCAGGTAGAGCTTGAGTCACCTTTCATACCGCATCCCCTCCCCGTCGATGGCCGGCGCTCTTTGGCTGACGAGATCGGCAAGCACTCGGGCTGAACCGCTCGCCATCGTCCAGCCGATATGACCATGGCCAGTGTTGAGCCACAGATTGGCATAGGGCGAGCGGTCGATCACGGGCATTCCGGTCGGCGTCATTGGCCGCAGGCCAGCCCATTGGCCGAGCTTGCCGTAGTCGAGTCCGGCTGGAAAGAGCCTCTTTGCGCGGTCTGTCATGGTGGCGAAATCGGCGGGCTTGTGGGCGTTGGAGTAGCCAGCGATTTCGGCGGTGGCGGTCACGCGCAGCCGGTCGCCCATCGGGCAATAGGCCAGCAGATTGTCCTCGTCCACGCCACCGATCCGGGGTAGCGCGGCCGTGTCCGTGGCCGGAATCGTCAGTGAATATCCCTTGACGGGATAGATCGGCAGATGGATGTCCAGTCTGCTGAGCAAATGGGGAGCATAAACCCCGAGGCAGACAACGAAAGCATCGGCAGCGATCGGGCCGCGATCAGTGAGTGCGCGCGCGATTTCGCCATTTGCGGCTTCGAGCCCGGTGATGGCGGTATTCCAGCGGAAGGCAACGCCTCGCGCCGCGCAGGCCGCCGCCAGCGCTTGGGTGAATTTGCGGCAGTCGCCGCTTTCGTCCGTGGGCACATAGAGCGCGCCGGCGATTTGGCCAGCGGCGGCGGCTAGCCCTGGATCGCGGGCGATGGTGGCGGCCCGGTCCAGCGCCTCGATTGCCAAACCCTGCGAGCGCAACAAGTCAGCCTTGACAGCCGCGGCCTCGAAGCTGGCGGCCGAGCGGTAGAAATAGAGGACGCCGCCAGTGCCGCGATCATATGTGACGCCCGTTTCGGCGACGACCTCGCCCAGCACCTCTTGCGAATAGTGACAGAGCCGAGTCTTGTTGATGGTGTTGATGCGCGCCCGTTCAGATGTACACTGCCCGAGGAACGCCATCGTCCAGCGCCATTGCCGCGCGTCGAACTGGGGTTTGAACACGATCGCCTGGTCGCGGGCGAGCAGCGAGCGCAGCATGAGGCCGGGAGCGCGCGGGGAGGCCCAGGCGTAGGCGTGCCCTGTCGACACGAGCCCTGCATTGCCGAACGAGGTGAAGTTGGCAGCCTCGGCTTCGCGGTCAACAACCACGACCTCATGGCCGTCCTTGGCCAGCTGCCAAGAGGTGGAAACGCCGATGACGCCAGCGCCGAGGACAGCAATCCGCATGAAGAACGAGCCCCTTTTTGCGCCGGGCGTCTCCCTTTCGGGGAGCCGGCCGCCCGGAGCCGGTATATCCAACTGAGCGCTCGAAGAGAGTCTCGTCAACCTCGAAAGGCAGTAGCCGCTGGCGGCCGGCTCCGCGAAGCGGAGTCGCTAGCGGCAATTAAAGAATCGGCGCCGTTCGACTTTTCAGTCGAGCGCCGCCGTGACCATGATCTCAACGTTGTATTCGGACGCCGCCAGCTTGGCCTCGACCGTCGCGCGGGCTGGCGTGTTTCCCGGTGCGACCCAGGCGTCCCATTCCTTATTCATCTCGGCGAACTTGGAGATGTCGGTCAGCCAGATATTCGTGGTCAGCAGCTTGGCCTTGCTGGTGCCGGCGGCTTTCAGCAGGCGGTCGATGTTGGCCAGGATGTCCGCGGTCTGCTCGCCCACAGACTTGCCTTTGGCGCCGCTGGCGACGACCCCGGCAAGATAGACGGTATTGCCGTGGATGACGGCCTGGCTCATGCGTGGGCCGACTTCGAGGCGCTTGATGGGCATGGTGGGCTCCCTCCGATTGGTGATTTCAGGCTGGAGCCACCATAGCCGCAGGCCGGGCTTTGGAACAAGCTGTCGGGCGCGGGCCAATATTCGGAAGCCGCCAACGGGTGTCCGCAGGCACTCGGTCGCCGCCGGGCCGCCAAACGCCGCTCGAATGCAAAGGGCGGCGCCGATGGTCGGCCCCGCCCTTCCAATACTCCTGCCGGCAAGCCTACCCGCAGGTCTACCGCCGCGCGCCCAAGGCCAGCGCTGGAAATTCCGAATAGCCTGCTACCCGCCCAATATCAGCCCGCCCGATGCCGATGTCCGCCAGGTCGCGGTCGCTCATGGCCGAGAGCTCGGAATAGACGCGGCGGCGCTCAACGCGCGCGGCTAGGTTGGCCATGACGGCCGCAAAACCACCGGCAAGCCCACCAGCCAAATGGGTCATCACGCCGCTCTGGTTCTTGAAAGTCGTGTTCAGGGTGTTCATGCTCATCTCAGCTCCGGTTCAACGTGCCACCCGGATGGCGGCAGCCTGTTGCGATTGTATCTTTGTGCAACGCAACAAAAATAGGTTTTGGGGAGCGGTAAGTCAACGGCCAGGGAGGATTGTAGCCATGCATAAAATGCATGGGAACCTTAATTGTTTCGCCATGATTGTCGAAAATTAACCTTCTTTGGCCACTGCGAGCGATGATTCAGGCAATAAACGCATAGCCAAATCCACCGACTCACGGTGACCGACATCGCGGGCGTGGCGGGCGATCCAGCCGTCGGCCTCACGGGCCCCGGCCTGGAAAAGCCGCTCTGTGATAACCTTGTCGGCGCGTAATTTGGTTGCTTCGGGCAAGGTCGCGACATAGGCGCCTGCCTCGATCAGGTGAAAACGATGATGGGCCACACGCTTTTTCTCCCGCGACACCAACATGCTTTGCGGCCCATGCATCGCCTCGCGAATCGACAAGATCTCGCGCACATCGCGCAGCAACGGCTGGCTGAATGTGATGCGGTTGATCTGGCTGAGGATGTCGACGGTCTGGGTGGGCACCTGATCGCGCGAGGTCGGGTTGAGCAGCACGAGCAGCGTGTCGCGGGCCCTGGCTTCGCGGGCCAATGTCACCAGATCGGGGTTGGCTGAGAAGCCGCCGTCCCAATAGCTCGTGTCGCCGATCTTGACTGCCTTGTACAGCATCGGCAGGCAGGCCGAGGCGAGCACCACATCGACCGTGAGCTCGGCACGGCGGAACAGTCGCGCACGGCCTGTCGATGCATCGGTGGCGGCGATCAAAATATCGATTTTGCTATGTTTTACAATGGCCTCGAAATCGATCAGCTGCTCGAGCATCTCACGCAACGGATTGAAGTCGAATGGATTGAACGTGTACGGTGAGACGAGTCCCGCGAGCTGGTTCATGCTGGGGGCGCCGAAGGCCTCCATTTTGCCCAGACTGGCCAACAACGGATTGAGCTTGGCAAGATCGGGTGGCGCCGCCTCCACGATCGCGCTCCACACCTGGCGCAATTTGGCTCGCGCGGCTTCGGGGCCGCCGTCGATTAGCCCGTCAAGCATGGCGACAGCGTTGATCGCGCCGGCGCTGGTGGCGCTGACCGTGTCGAAACGGAACCGGTCGGAAGTCAGTAGCCGGTCGAGCACCCCCCAGGTGAAGGCGCCGTGCGCGCCCCCGCCTTGCAAGGCCAGATTCAATCGTGACTTCGTCTTGGATGCGATCACTGCGCCCCGCCTTCCTGGTCGCGTGCTGCATTGCAGCATAGCCTTGTGGCGGAATCGGGCCGCACTGGCAAACCCTAAGCCGTGAGCGCGACCCGCTCAACCTCGGCGATGCGTCCATCCCCCTGATATTGCCGCCCGGTCAACTCAATCCGCCAGGTGTCACCCTTCGCCTCGAAGCTGAACAAGTTATAGCGGGCCGCGGGCGCATGAAAGCCCGGCCGGCCGCTCGCCGAAGGGACCCCGACGACTGGAATTCGGCCGCGAGCCCCTTCAGCCCAGCGGAGCGTCGACTGATGATTGTGTCCATGCATCACCAGTTCAGCGCCATGCCGTGCGAGCAAGGCAGCCAATTGAGGCGCATCCATCAGGCCCCGCAGCCGATCCGCCTGGCCAGGCAGGGGTGGATGATGGATCAGTATGACGCGGCACAGGCCCTCGGCGCCTAGACGGTCCAAGAGGCCCGCAAGTCTCGATCGCTGCTCGGCTCCCAGCCGGCCCGAAGCCCAGAACACCGGCGTCGGCACCGCACTTGACAGGCCGATCAGCGCGACCCGGCCAAACTGCCGCAAAAACGGAAATGACCCTTCACCACCCATATAGGCCCGCCAGAGCTCAATGCCCTGGCCCGCCAGCATCCGGCCGTAGACATCATGATTGCCAGGCACCGCCGAGACGGCCTCGGGCGATCCGACGCTCTCCAGCCAGAGCCGCGCCGCCTCGATCTCCGCCGGCAGTCCGATATTGACGAGATCGCCGCCAACGGCGATGTGGTCGGGACGCTGCCGTTTGATGTCGGCGACCAGTGCATCGACGACGTCCCGGCCGTGCTGCTGCTTGCGCTTGCGGTGCCAGTTGGCCAAACCCAGGACGCGCTTGGCATCGAGATCGGCAAGGCGCGGCCAAGGCAGGGGCGCCAGATGCATGTCGGAGAGGTGGGCGAGCGTGAACATGGGGGTACCGGTGATACGACGAGCACGATTGGGTCGGCCGAGCCCGACGACAATAGAGGTGGGGTGAGAATGTTGTACAAGGCAATCGGTGCGGTGCTCAGGCCGGTTTGGCGATTGCGGCGCGGACTTACGCTCGGCGCGCAGGGCTGCGTGCTCGACGGGTCCGGCAGAGTGCTGCTCGTAAAACACGGATACCGGCCGGGCTGGCATTTTCCCGGCGGGGGGGTGGAGTGGGGCGAGGCGGTGGAAGCGGCGCTAGGTCGTGAATTGCGCGAGGAAACGGGTGTCGAAGTCACGGGGCCGGTCGAATTGCACGGACTGTTCAACAACTTCGCCAAATTCCCTGGCGACCACATCGCCATCTATGTCGTGCGCCACTGGCGCCGCCCGGCCGTTCGCGCGCCGAACGCCGAGATCGTGGCCAGCGATTTCTACTCCACCGATGCGATACCGGAAGGTACCGTTGATGGCACGCGGCGGAGAATTGCTGAAATCGTCGGCGGCGCGGCACGCAGCCTGGCTTGGTGAGTCTCGCCTGTTCCTCTCCGCCGAAGGATCGGGGGGAATGGGGACAGCTCCGCCGACGATTTCCTGCTCTGGACCCTGTGACCCTGGCCTGCTAGATCACCGTCATGATTTCGGCATTGCTCACTTCAGGACAGTCCTTGCGACGACGGCTAACCGTGCGCGACATCACCGTCGCGACCACCGGCCGTCTGTTCCGTGCCTGAAGGCAGACTTCGGACGAGGCGACCACCAGCGTTGGCCGCGGTATGGGTCCGGCCGGGCCCGCCCCCCATCCAAAAGATCACTTTTCAATGTTGACCCAGTTCACGACACGGGCGGTGAACGCCACTGATGTCAGTGCTATCGAGGCGCTGCACGCTCGCGCCTTCGGTCCCGGCCGCTTTGCCCGGACCGCCTACCGGGTGCGCGAAGGCTTGCCGGCGTTCTCGCCGCGGTGCCGGTTGGCGATGAGCGAAGGGTTGATCGTGGCGGCGGTCCGCATGGCACCGGTTCAAATAGGTGGTGAGCCTGGAGTCCAATTGCTTGGCCCATTGGCTGTCGAACCGCCCCTCAAAGGCCAGGGGATCGGCAAGGCGCTGGTCGCCGAAGCGCTGGAAGGCGCAGTGGAAGCCGGAGAGCGGCTGGCGATCCTGGTCGGCGATCTGCCCTATTATCAACGGTTCGGCTTTGCGATTGCCCCTCCGGGCCGCTTCGATCTTGGTGGGCCTGTCGATCCCGCCAGATTGTTGTACCACGAGCTATTGCCCGGGGTACTCACGGACTATTTGGGTCTTGTCCGTGCCGACTACGCCCGCGCCTCGTAGCGATAGCCAATTCCTCGCACCGTTACGATCACCTCGGGCTTGGCCGGATCAGGCTCGATCTTCCGGCGCAGCCGCGAGACCCGGATGTCGAGGCTGCGATCCAGCGGCGACCACGGCCGGCCATAGGACTTCTCTGTCAGTTCGTCGCGGCTGAGCGCCCGATTGGGGTGTTCGGCAAAGGTCTTGAGCAATGCGTATTCCATGGCGGTGATGCAGATCGACGAGCCATCAGCGGCGACCAGCCGGCGATTGGTGACGTCGAACTGGCTTTCGCCAAGTTTCACCCCACTCGACTGCCTGCGCACCTGCCCGGCCTCGTTGAACTTGGCCAGCCGCCTCAGGATTGCCTTGACGCGGGCCAGAACCTCGCGCGGCTCGGCCGGTTTGGCCAGACAGTCATCAGCTCCCGCCTCGAGGCCGCAAATGCGCGCGAGGCAATCGGAGCCGCTGGCGAGCATCAGGATACCTACGCCATTGCGCTCGCTGAGCTGTCTTGTCAGGGCCAGCGCATCGGCATCCGGCAGATCGGCATCGAGAATGACCAGATCGGCGCCCCGTTCGGCGAGCAGCCGGTCAAGCCGGTAGCGGCTGGCTACCGCTGTCACTCGAAATCCATGGTCGCTGAGATAGCCACCAATAAGGGTTGCATCCGCTTGGCAGAGAGCAACATGTGGCGCGTTGAACATGGGGTGGATTCCGGAACTGGAGTACAGGGGATGAAGGCAAGCGGCCGCTCCGACCGAAACCGCGCGGCGGCTAAAAATCTTGATTGGGAACAACAGATTGAACTGTTTGGCCGCCTAGGGAGCTGATCTCCCCGCACAACAGTCGCCTGTGACTGCCTGTGCGGCGGTTGGCAAGCGCTCGGGAACCCAAGTCATCATCGCACTCCTCGTCAATGGCTGACGAACGATGTGTCGCGGGAATTTGGAGTAAGGTTCAATTCCCTCGCGGCGACCCCAGCCGTGAGTTGGTGTCAAGAGCCGAATTCGCCAAGAGGCATCGAGAACTATTTCGACAACCGGGGCGATTCCGCTAGGAAAAGCATCGAACTACCGTCGCTCGCACGGGCGCGATCTCGGCTTGGACCTGTGGCAGGAATGATCGCCGGACTGGCTAGCCTTGCGACAGCAGCTCGCGGATCGTGTGGGCCGTCGTCTCGATCATCGCGGCCAGCGCACCCGAGGCTTCGGAGATCGCCGTGCCGTCGGCGCCAAATGTTGGGCCTTCGTGTTCCTTGCAGAGCTGGGCAAGGCGAAACGCACCAATGTTGAGCGCGACACCCTTGATGGTATGAACCGCCATCCGCCAGGATTTTGCCTCCTTGGCAGCGGCGATGTCGCGCGCATAGCCCGGCGCCTCATCCAAGAACAATCGGAGAACGATCCGCCTAAGCTCTGGGTCGCCAAGGGTCTGGTGCCCGAGGTGACTGAGGTCAACAATTTGCGTTACCGCGCGACGCAATTCGCCCGGATTAGCGGGCAGGGCTGGGGCGATGGGCAGTTCCATGCTCATGGTCCGATCGCTCGTCAAATCACCGCAGCTATGGCGCCATTGAGAGGCAAGCATAAAGCACGGCGCCTAACACCCGGTTTATGAGGTGTGTGGGCACCACCAAATGCCAACACGATTTCGCCAAAAACGGCAGGGATTTTGCCCCGCTCGCGCGATCGGGGCAGGGCCAGCAGTCGGGCATCAACAGGTTTGTTGGTGCGTTCAGGGGGCTCGCGGAGTTGCCCCTGTTGGTTTGCGGCATTCTGGTCTAGGCTGACGGACGGGTGCCGGCGCGGGGCCAAATTTATCGGGGACGTTGCTGATGGCGGGTGAGCCGCAAACGGAAGCCATGGGCGCGCCGGAAGCGGAGATCGCCGCCGGGAGCGAGCCTTTGTCGCTCCCTGCCAGCCCGGTCGATCGTACTCCGGCCAATGATCGGCATCGCCGAATCGGCCGCCGCCGGACCGGACCCGCACGCGAGCGGGCGGCTGCCAACGACGATCTGCCGTCGATTGGCGCGCTGATGTATGCGCTTCAGCAACAACCCTCCAAGACGCCCTACTTCTATGCCGCGATCGGTACTGGCCTGTGGACGGTTCTGGGTGTGGCGCTGGGCTGGGGGCTCATCGCGCCCGGTTTCAAGGCCGGCGACGCCGCGCTTGATGTTCTGACCCGCCCGCAGACCATTGCCGCGGTCGCATTGCTGGCCGCGCCGATTGCGCTGTTTTGGTTTCTGGCCGCCTTGGTCTGGCGAACGCAGGAACTGCGGTTGATGTCCTCCGCCATGACCGAGGTGGCGGTTCGCCTGGCTGAGCCGGACCGGATGGCCGAGCAGTCGATCGCAGCGCTTGGCCAGTCGGTACGCCGGCAGGTCGCGGCCATGAACGACGCAATCTCGCGAGCCATCGGCCGGGCCGGCGAGCTTGAGGTGCTGGTCCAGAATGAAGTCTCGGCGCTTGAGCGCTCCTACGACGAGAACGAGAACCGCATCCGCAACCTGATTGACGAGTTGGTCAGCGAGCGCGAAGCCCTGGCGGGCGGCAGCGACCGCATCGCCGAGACGTTGAAAGGGGTCGGCGCCCAAATCTCCGACAACATCTACACCGCCGGCGAGGCGGTCGCCGCCGAGCTGTCCGATCGCGGCAACGTGCTTCATGCCTCGATGCTGACGTTGAATGACCGGATTGGAAGCGAGATGCCGGCCTTGCTGGACAAGCTATCGGTTCAGCAGGGTCAGTTGGCCACGGTTGTCGACAGCGCCACGACCAATCTCGACCAGTTGCAGTTGGCGCTGGATGAACGGACCGATCGGCTTGATACGAGCCTTGGTATGCGGACCAAGCAACTCCAGACGCTGCTGCACGACTATTCGACAACCATAGACACAGCTATCGCCGACCACGCCGACACTCTGAGTTCACGGCTGGGTAATCTCACCCGAACGATCGAAAATACCAATCTGCACATCGAGAATGTGCTGGCCGGTCGCACCGATGCGCTTGATGCCGCGCTGGTCGAGCGGACCAAGGCGATTGATTCGGCGTTCGCCAGCCGAATGGCCGAGATCGACGAAAGCATCGTGCGCTCCAGCATGGCCATCGAAGGGTCGATTTCTCGCGGATTGAAGGCTGTTGAGGGAGCGGTGGCCCAAGGTGCAGGCGTGGTCGACGGCGCCATAGGCGGCCGGGTCGAGATTTTGCGTTCGGCGCTCGAGCGTCACGCCAGTGCCATGGGCACGACCCTGCGTCAGCAGAGCGATCAACTTGAGGCCACGCTCGTCCAAGGCGTGGAGTCGCTTCGCCGCTATGCCGAAACCATCAGTCAGCAGTCGAGTCAAACCGTCAACGGGTTGTCGGGGCAGGGCCGCATCCTGCGCGAGGTGTCCGAAGGGCTGCTCGGGCAGCTGCAGGGGCTGGTCGAGCGGTTCGACCAGCAGAGCAAGATCATATCGCAGGTCTCCGGCAATCTCGACAGTTCCCAGGGTAGGTTGTCGACCACCTCGCGTGACATGGCTGGACAACTCACGACGATCGCCAAGGACATCAACACGATGACTGCCAGTGTCCAGGCCCATATGGCGAATTTGCCGGCTGCGGCTCGCGATAGCGCCAGCGGTGTTCGCTTGGCCCTTCAGGACCAGATTCGCGCGCTTGATGCCTTGTCCGGTATGTCGCGCGATCAGCGCGCCATGCGAGACGTGACACCGCCCGAGGGCCAGGAACCGGCGACCCGGCGCCCCCAGCTCGGCAATCTCACGGACCGGCTGCAATTCGTGCAGTCCCCCCAGGCGGTGGCCGCGGAGCCTGTACCGGTCATCGCCCCGGCAGCCCTTGCCGCTCCCGGCGGGCAGGCCCGCGAAGGCTGGTCGCTTGGCGATCTCCTTGCGCGCGCCTCCAAAGACGACGCCGAGCCGCCGCGAACTCAACGCGGCCCCGCGACGGAGCGTCGTGAGGCATTGAGCCTGGATTTGCCAAGCATCGCGGCGGCCATCGAGCCGGCGACCGCGGGGGCCATCTGGAATGCCTATCGCAGCGGCAACCGGGGGGAAATTTCGCGCGGGCTGTACTCGACCGCTGGTCAGGCAACTTTCGATCAGATCGCGGAGCGTGTGCGATCGGACGCCGGATTTCGCGGCACCATCGAGCGCTACATGGGTGAATTCGAACGCATCCTGCAACAGTCCGACCAGCGTGATACCACCGGCCGCACGGCGTACAATCAGGTGCTCAGCGAGGCGGGCCGGGTGTATCTCTTGCTGGCGCACGCAAGCGGCCGCCTCGGCTAGCGGCGGGCGGCGCCCGCAGGGTCATCATACTTCGCTAGCTCGGTCTGCCAGCCGTGACCAACGCCCGCACTACCTTGACCAGCAGCTCATGCTCGGCCGCGTGCATCCGCGCACTGAGGTCCGCGAGGGTGTCCCCTGGTTCGATGGGTACGACCGTCTCGCCAAGCACAGGCCCGGCGTCGACTTCGGGGATGACCTTGTGGATCATGACGCCGGTTGCCGCAATCTCACCGCGCCCGTAGGCCTCGAACGCCCGCTCGATCGCCCTGGTGCCGGGAAACTGTCCGGGAAGCGCCGGGTGCAGATTGATGACAGTCGCACCAACTCGGTCGAGAAACGCTGGGCCGAAGACGTGCATCCAGCCCGCGAGAATCACAAGCTCAGGACGCGAATTCGAGACATGGACCGCGACATCCGCATCGTAGTCGTCGCGCGGTCTGCTTGCTTCAAGCCAGCCCCGCAGCGGCAGCACTCGCGTCGCGATTCCAGCCTTGCGCGCTCGTTCAAGGCCAAAGGCATTCGCGCGGTTTGCAAGCACCAGCACGATCTCCGCCGGCAGCATGCTGGATGCTATCGCATCGATCAGGGCCTGCAGGTTGGAGCCGCCGCCCGAGATGAGAACGGCGATCCGTTTCATGCGTCCATCAATTCAACGGGTTCGCCCGTCCGCTTCACGGCCTCGCCCACGACCCAGGCGTCCTTGCCGAGCTGCCCGAGCGCCTTGCCGGCCTCGTTCGCGGGCACGAAGAGCAGCATTCCCAGCCCGACATTGAACACCCGGGCCATTTCGCGCGGGTCGATGTCGCCGTCGCGCTGAATGAGCTGGAACAGCGGCGGCACCGGCCAGCTGCCGCGCCGGATGCGAGCCGCGATGCCGCCGGGCAGAATCCGCGGTGGGTTCTCGATGAGGCCGCCGCCAGTTATGTGGGCCATGCCCTTGACGGTGATGCCCGCCCGCCAGAGCTGCTCCAGCTCGTTGAGATAGGGCCGGTGCGGAGCCAAAAGGGCCTCGCCGAGGCTCTTGCCCAGCTCGGGCACCCGTGCCGCCAAATCGCGCCCGGCCAGCACCTTGCGCGCCAGCGAAAATCCGTTGGTGTGCAGCCCGTCGGAGGCGATGCCGATGATGACGTCGCCGGCCGCGATGCGCGATCCATCGACGATCCGCCCACGTTCCACCGCGCCGATGATGGTGCCGACCAGATCGAACTCGCCATCCTCGTAGACTCCGGGCATCTCGGCCGTCTCTCCGCCCAGCAACGCGCATCCGGTGGCCTTGCAAGCCTCCGCGATGCCAGTGACGATAGCGGCGACGCGCTCGGGGACGATCTTGTTGAACGCCACATAATCCAGGAAAAACAATGGCCTGGCGCCTTGCACGAGAATATCGTTGACGCAATGGCCGACTATGTCCTGGCCGATCGTGTCATAGCGGCCGAGCGCGGCGGCGATCTTGGTCTTGGTGCCGACGCCATCGGTGGAGGCAACCAGCACGGGCGCGGCCATGCCCTTGAGCGCTGCGGCGTCGAACAGCCCGCCGAACGCGCCGATCCCCGCCAGCACCTCGCGGCCATAGGTAGCCTTGACCGCGCCCTTCATCAGTTCGACGGCACGATTGCCCGCCTCGATGTCGACGCCGGCGTCGCGGTAGGTGGCTTTGCTCATTGGGCCTCCTTTACTAGGGCCTTGGCTCCGATGTCGCGGCGATAGTGCATGTCCCGGAAGTGGACTGTCTTGATGCCCGCATAGGCGCGAGCGCGGGCCTCGGCGAACGTGTCTCCCAGGCCGGTGACGGACAGCACCCGGCCGCCATCGGTCAGCGTGCCGCCCAATGGCCCCCGTTTGGTGCCCGCGTGAAAGACGAGCGTATCCGGCAATGCGGCGGCTTCAACCAGGCCGTCAATGACGCGGCCCTTGACGTATTCGCCGGGATACCCGCCGGACGCCGCGACGACGGCAACCGCCGAGCCCTGGTGCCACCCCACCGTGGCCGGATCGAGCTGCCCGGTGGCGCAATCCTTAAGGATTTTGGCAAAGTCACCATCCAGAAGCGGCAGGATCACTTGCGTTTCCGGGTCGCCGAAGCGGCAGTTGAACTCGATCACGCGCGGGCCCGCCTTGGTGAGCATGAGCCCCGCATAGAGCACGCCCGCGAACCGCGCGCCTTCCGCGGCCATGCCACGGATTGTCGGCTCAAGGATGGTTGCGCGGATTTCGGCCAGCATCGCGGCGGTCACGATGGGCGCCGGTGCATAAGCGCCCATGCCGCCAGTGTTGGGGCCGGCATCGCCATCGAGCGCGCGTTTGTGGTCTTGCGCCACCGGCATGATGGCGAGCCGCGCGCCGTCGCTGAAGGCAAGAACCGAGGCCTCCGGTCCGTCCAATCGCTCCTCGATCAAGACTTCATCGCCCGCCGGCCCAAAGGTCTTGTCCACGAGCATCTGGCGAAGAACGGTTTCGGCCTCAACCAGTGTGTCGGGCAGCACGACGCCCTTTCCCGCCGCGAGTCCGGAGGCTTTGATGACGACGGGATAGTCCAGCGAACGAAGATGCGTGAGTGCTGCCTCGATATCGCGAAATACCGCGAATCGCCCCGTGGGAATTGTGTGCCTGACCATGAAGTCCTTGGCGAAGGCCTTGGAGGATTCGAGCCGGGCGGCCGCCTGGCTGGGTCCGAAGCAGGCGATGCCGGCGGCGCGAAAGGCGTCGGCAAGGCCCGTGGCCAGCGGGGCCTCGGGACCGACGACGGCGAGGGTGATCTTTTCGCGCAGCGCAAAGTTGACTAATTCCGCCAGATCGTCTTCGACAATCGCTACGTGGTGAACAGGTGTACTGCTCCTCCCACTAATTTCCATCGTGCCGCCATTGCCTGGCGCGATCCAGAGTTTGCGGACAGATGGCGAGCGCGCCAACGCCCACGCCATCGCATGTTCGCGTCCACCGCGCCCGACCAGCAATAGGTTCATGGCAGCGTCTCGCCCGGCCACTTCTTCTCCCTCTCAGCTTCGCGTCTTTTCGCGATGGGGAGGGTAGGGGTGACGGGCAGCCAAGAAATAGGGGTCAGACCCCTTTCGAGCGATGGCGCGAGACATCCGAATGGGGTCTGACCCCTATTTCGCCTCCGCCACGGCTTGCGTCCGCCCCTCACCCAAACTTTCTCCCCCGGAAATGCGGGGGAGAAAGGACAAGAACGTGCCTGCAATCTCACCGGCTTCACGTGCCCTGACCCCACATGCTCTCGAAGCTGAGCTTCTCGTTGTCGCCCAGCTGCGCCGCGACATCCAGCGCCAGCGGATAGTCGCCCGTGAAGCAGGCGCTGCAATGGCCGCAACCAGGCCGCTTGACCTCGGCCACGGCCCTCATCATGGCATCGTGGGAAAGATAGGCCAGGCTGTCGGCGCCGATATGCGCGCGGATCTGCTCGACTGTCATCTCGTGGGCGATCAGCTCGCCGTGGCCCGCCATGTCGATGCCCATGAAGCAGGGGTGGCGCACCGGCGGCGAGGAGACGCGCACATGCACCTCCTTGGCGCCGGCATCGCGAATGAGCCGCACGATCGGGCCGACGGTGTTGCCGCGCACGATCGAATCGTCGATCAGGATCACCCGCTTGCCCGCGAGATTGGCTGTGAGCGGATTGAATTTGAGGTGGATGCCCGCCTTGCGCAGCTGATCGTCTGGCTGGATGAAGGTGCGGCCAATATAGCGGTTCTTGGTCAGACCCTCGCTGAACGGGATGCCGGAAGCCTGCGCGTAGCCGATGGCCGCCGGGGTCGCGCTGTCAGGCACGCCGATCACCACATCGGCCTCGACTGGCGACTCCTTGGCCAGTGCCGCGCCCAGCCGCTGGCGCACGCCGTGGATGACCTGGCCCTCCAGCAACGTGTCGGGCCGCGCGAAGTACACATACTCGAACACGCACAGCGCGGGCCGTCGCGGCGGCTCGGCACCCACAAGGGAGGTCACACCCTTGGCGTCCAGCCGCAGCACCTCGCCGGGCTTTGCCTCGCGCACGAATTCGGCGCCGATGGTACCGAGCGCACACGATTCCGAGGCAACGACATGCCCCTTGCTACCGTCCTCGGCGGTGACCACGCCCAGGCAAAGGGGACGGAGTCCGAGCGGGTCACGAGCCGCGAAGATGGCATCGCGTGTGAGAATGACCAGCGAATACGCTCCTTCCGCTTGGGACATGAAGGCACGGATGCGATCCTCCCAGTCCGGCTTCAAGGATGCCGGGCTCACAGGTGGGGCCGCCAGCATCTGCACGATGACTTCGCTGTCGGACGATGAGGAAAGGCCGACGCCGCGCTCCAGCAATTGCTTGCGCAGCTTGGCCGCATTGGTCAGGTTGCCGTTATGGCCGACGCCGAGCGGCCCGTACATGCTCTCGATGAGGTACGGCTGTGCGTTGCGCAAGTGCGATGAGCCAGTGGTGGAATAGCGGTTGTGGCCGATGGCCAGATGCCCTTTCAGCGGCCTCAGCCGCTCCTCATTGAACACCTGGGCCACCAGCCCCATGCCCTTGTGGACATAGGCGGAACGCCCGTCGCTGGTGGCGATGCCGGCGCTCTCCTGGCCGCGGTGCTGCAACGCATACAGTGCAAAGAACGTCTGCCGCGCCACGTCCATGCCCGGTGCGTAGATGCCGAAGACACCGCAGGCTTCGCGCGGCCGGTCCATATCATCAGTCATCATCGGAAAGACTCCAGGGACCTGGCGATGCGCGGGCTGGCGGGAAGGGGGGCGGGCACGAAGGCGCGGCCAGTCAGGCGTTCAAAGACGGATATGTAGCGGGCGGCCAGTTCGGCGACGAAATGGGGCGGCAGCGGCGGGATTGCGCCGTCGCCGCGATAGCCTTGCGCCGCGAACCAGAGGCGCAGGTGCTCCTTGTCATAGCTCTCGGGCTCGACGCCCGGAACTTGCGGCGCGGCACTCCAATAGCGGCTGCAATCAGGTGTATGCACCTCATCGATCAGCGCCAGCTTGCCGCCGATCAGGCCGAATTCGTATTTGGTATCAACCAGGACGAGCCCGGTGGCCTTGGCGCGCTCCTGCCCGCGTTTGAAGCAGGCGAGCGCGGCGCGGCGCACGTCTGCCCACACAGCGGCTGTGACCAGCCCGCGCGAAACCACTTCAGCCTCGGTCAGCCGCTCGTCGTGCTCGCCCGCCGCAGCTTTGGTGGTGGGAGCGATGGCTGGTTCGGGCAGAAGATCGTTCTTCTTGAGTCCCTTCGGCAGGTCGAGGCCATAGGGGCGCTTCACGCCCTGCTCGTACAGGGTCCACAGCGCCGTGGACGTACTGCCCGTTATGTGACCGCGCACGACCACCTCGACGGGGAGAGCTGTTGCCTCGCGGGCGATGGTGACATTGGGGTCGGGCATGGCGATCAAGTGGCTCGGCACAATGTCGGCCAACTGTTCAAACCACCAGGCGCTGAGCTGGTTGAGCACCTGACCCTTATAGGGGATGGCGCCGACCACGCGGTCGAAGGCGGAAACCCGGTCGGTGGTGATCAGCACACGCTGGCCGCCGCGCAGATAGAAATCGCGCACCTTGCCCTCGTGCCGCTTCCCGAGGCCCGGCAGGTCAACGCGGGTGAGCGCGTTCGGCACGGCGGCGATGAGTTCTGCGGTGGTCAGCATGATGGGCTAGACCTCCCCGGCATATCGTATGCCGTTCCTGAACAGGGTGAGGCCGGAGCGTCCGGCGACGCCGCGATGAAATTCTGGGTGCTGCTCGGGCCGCACGTGGTTTTCGGGGTGCGGCATCAGGCCGAGCACGTTGCCCTTGGCGTTGGTGATGCCGGCGATGTTGCCGACTGAGCCGTTGGGGTTGTGCGGATAGCCGGCGCGGGTGCCGCTGGCGTCCACATAGCGCAGGGCCACGCCGCCGCGCGCTTCGATGGCTTTGAGCGTTGCGTCGTCGCGCGCCACGAACTGGCCTTCGCCGTGGGCGACGGGGCAGAAGATGGGTTCTTCAAGACCCTTGGTGAAAACGCACGGGCTCGCCGGGTCCGGCTCCAGATGCACCCAACGGCATTCGAAATGGGCGCGCTCGTTGCGGGTGAGGGTGGCGACCGGTTTGCCCGGCTCGCCGTCGCCCGGCAGCAGGCTCGACTTAACGAGCGCCTGGAAGCCGTTGCAGATGCCAAGCACCGGCTTGCCAGCCGCCACGAACGCATCGAGCGCCTCGCCGAGCCGGTGCCGCAGCGTCACCGCCCACAACTTGCCCGCGCCGAGGTCGTCGCCGTTGGAAAAGCCGCCGGGCAGGATAAGCATCTGGTAGGTGCTCAGTGTGCGTTCTCCCGCGATGAGTGCGTTGACATGCACGATCTCCGGCATGCCGCCCGCAAGCTCGATGGCCGCGGCGACATCGCGGTCGCGATTGGAGCCGGTGGCCGAGAGGATGATGACGCGCGGTTTGGCGGCCATGTTATGCCGCCTCCGTCAGATGGCCACGGAAGGCTTGGGCGAGGGCGGAGAGTGTCGTATCAATCACGGTTCGCTTACCCGCCGCAATCTGCACGGACTGTTTGTCGGTGACCTGGCCAATTCGCGCGATTGGCTGGCCGGCCAGCGCGCGCTCGAAGGTGGCGGCATTGTGCGGCGCGACTTCGACAATCAGGCAGCCAAGCCCCTCGGCGAAGGCAAGCGCGTCCGCTGGCTGTGCGTTGCCGAGGTCAACGCACGCGCCGAGCCCGCCGCTGATCGCCATTTCGGCGATCGCGAGGGCCGCTCCGCCCTCGGAGCAGTCGTGGCAGGCGGCGGCGTGGCCGTTGGCGATGGCAGCGTGCAAGGCGCGGTAGAGGGCAAGCGCGCCAACGGGGACACGATGTTCATATTCGGCGCCCGGGACACCCGCCGATCCACCATCGGCCTGGCCGCCGAATATGAACATCGTGTCCCCGTTCCCGAGCAGATAAATGGCGTTCCCCGCCTTCTTGAAATCCATTGTCACCGTCCGCGTCACGTTCGGCACGATGCCCATCGCGGAAATCAATAACGTGCCCGGAATCGCGTGCTTCTTGCCATCGGCTCCCAGGAACTCATTGTTGAGACTGTCCTTACCCGACACGAACGGCGTGCCGTAGGCAATCGCCGCGTCGTGGCAGCCCTCGCAGCAGCGGACAAGCGCGCCCAATCGATCAGAGAGCCGCGGATTGCCCCAGCAGAAATTGTCGAGGATGGCGATCTGGTCCGGGTCCGCGCCGACGGCCACGCAGTTGCGCACGGCTTCGTCGATGGCGGCCCAGGCCATGGCGTAGGGGTCGAGCTTGCCGAGCG
>Ga0075018_10000030_pt1 | contig 29923 bp, 25 predicted proteins | sample ColStrG_CSR_2014_FD_71471 | JGI IMG/M metagenome (GOLD analysis project Ga0075018, IMG submission 71471) | Freshwater sediment microbial communities in response to fracking from Pennsylvania, USA - Cold Stream Run_MetaG_CSR_2014 | ecosystem: Environmental > Aquatic > Freshwater > Creek >... | reverse complement strand
CGAGGCTTGGCGCAACGAGGCTCTGTCCATGGACCTCGAAGACCAGGTCTTGGACATGTTCAAGGATCTTTTGACGCCGGCCGACCACAGAGCCCGCATGGACATGCGTTTCTATGCGGAGGACGTCGATGCCGGCCTGCGAGCCGCGAGCCGCGCCGGACCGACCGCGCAGGCGATCAGCAAGGCCTGGGCGGCGGTGACCAGGAAGGCCCCCAATACCAAAGCGCTGCTGGAGGCGGTGCCGGCTGAAGCGAGCCGTGATCTCGGCTACATATTTGCCCGCGCGCAGTGGCTCAGACGCGAGGACAAGGCCGCCGAGGCCGCCGAATTGGTTCTGTCGGTGCCGCGGGATACCGCGCAGCCGATCAATGCCGACCAATGGTGGGAGGAACGCCGGCTTCTGGCGCGCAAGCTGCTCGACCTCGGCGACGCCCGGACCGCCTATAGAATCGCCCGCGACGCCGCGGCGCCCGGCAAGGACCTATTCCGCTGGGAGCAACCGTTCACCGCCGGCTGGATCGCATTGCGCTTCCTTGATGATCCTGCAGCCGCGCTCACCCACTTCGCCAAGGTGGCGCAGGGCACCAGCGATCCGACCACCAATGCGCGGGCAGGATATTGGCAGGGCCGCGCCGCCGAGGCGCTGGGCCGCAAAGAGGAGGCGCGCGGTTATTACGAGGCCGCGGCGCGTCTGGGGACTGCCTATTACGGCCAGCTGGCGCGGGCACGACTCGGCTACCAGGACATCGTCCTGCGCCAGCCGCCCGAGCTCTCGCCCGAGCGGCGCGCAGCCATTGCCCAGCTCGAGATCGTGCGTGCGGCCGAGCTGCTCTACGCCGTGGGCGAACGCGAGCTGGTGGTTCCGTTCGTCGCCGATCTGGGCGAGCGGTCGAGCGATATCGCGGCGCTCGCCGAGCTGGGCGAGGTCGCCGGCCGCAACCAGGATGCGCGTTGCGCGTTGCTGATCGGCAAGGCCGCGCTCAGGCGTGGCTATGCGCTCGAGCACTATGCCTTTCCGACCTTTGGAATTCCGGAATATCGGGCCATCGGCCCGGCCGTCGATCTCAGTCTCGTGTATGCGATCGCCCGGCAGGAAAGCACCTTCTACCAGGGCGACGTCTCGACCGCGAAGGCGGTGGGGCTGATGCAGGTCACCCCGGAAGCCGGACGCGAAACCGCCAAGAAATTCGGCGTAACCTACGACTGGAAACGGCTTCAGTCCGATTCCGTCTACAATGTGCAAATGGGCGCGGCCGAGCTCGGCGACCGGCTGGAAGGCTATCGCGGCTCCTACATTTTGACCTTTGCGGGCTACAACGCCGGGCCCGGACGCGTGCGCGAATGGCTTGCGCGCTACGGCGATCCGCGCGACGCCAAGATCGATCCGGTCGATTGGGTCGAGCGGATCCCGTTTTCCGAAACGCGCAACTACGTGGAGCGCGTGCTCGAAAATCTGCAGGTCTACCGCGTCCGCCTGGGCGGCGGGCCTCGCCTGATGATCGAGGCCGACCTGCACCGCGGCGCCGCGGCCGATTGAAATCTCGACACATCGCGGGTGCAAAAATGATAGAGCGGTTTCTGTTTCGAAATTACTCCGGCGGGGTGCAATTCCTGTGATGGCGGACGGCGGCTCAAGTCAATTCATTACCTCGAATGACGGCTTGAGGCTGCATGTCAGTGCGCGCGGGCCGCGGCCGGCCGCGAGCGTACCGGTCGTGTGTCTTCCCGGCCTTGCCCGCACCGGCGCCGATTTCGACACCCTCGCAACGGCTCTGGCGGGCGACAGCAACCGGCCCCGCTATGTCGTAACGATGGACTATCGTGGCCGCGGCCGTTCCGACTACGACCGCAATCCCTTCAACTACAACTTCGCCACCGAGCTGGCTGATGTGCTGGCGGTGCTCACCGCTCTCGACATCGGTCCCGCCGTATTCGTCGGCACCTCGCGCGGCGGCATCCTGGCCATGCTGCTGGCTAGCGCGCGGCCGACCGCGATAGCCGGGGTGGTCCTCAACGACATCGGCCCGGTTATCGAGGTACAGGGCCTGGCGCGAATCAAGAGCTATGTCGGCAATTTACCCGAGCCCAAGAGCTTCACCGACGGCGCCGAGATCTTGCGCCGGCTGTTCGCTTCCCAATTTCCCAAGCTGTCGGAGGAGGACTGGATCGCCTTTTCCAGACGCGCCTTCAAGGAGCAGAAAGGCAGGCTGCGTCCCACCTATGACGTGCGCATTGCCAAGACCCTGGAGAGTATCGATCTCGCGCGGCCGCTCCAGTCGTTATGGGTGGAGTTCGACGCGCTGGCCCGCATGCCGGTGATGGTCATTCGCGGCGCCAATTCCGACGTCCTCTCGGCCGCGACCGTCGAAGCCATGCGCGCCCGCAGGCCGCGTCTCGATGCGATCGAAGTGCCGGATCAAGGTCATGCCCCGTTGCTGGCGGAGCATGAGATCATCGGCCGTATCGGCTCGTTCGTCGCCGATTGCGAGCGATTTGGAACCCATTCCGGCAACGCGATGTTTGGATCGACGTCCGCGTTCTGATCAGTCGCAACGGCCGGACCAGTGTCCGTCACTCGCCCGTATTGAAGCTACGGTTGATGCGGAGATAGGACGACCAAACGCCTTGATTTGCGAAATTGGAGGAATCCGCCGGCCGCACCGCGGCCGGGCTGCCGAAAGCATTTCCGGTCCCGGCGACTCCCGACCAAACATGGTTGTACATAGTCTGCACCGACAAGGTCAGACCGCTCGCCGGCGCCCAGCTGGTGCGAAGACCAGCAGCGACATTGCCCAAATTGGATTTGCAGTTGCCGGCCTGCGTGGCTGCACCGCTGCCGGTAGAGCTGCACCCCGCGCTCGCGAAGTAGCTGGTGGCGTCGGCGTCGTAGGTGACGTTGGAATAGCCGGCGAACAGACTGGTATTCAGGCTGGGCGACCACTGATGATCATAGCCGGCCTGGACCGACCACGCGGTGGTCAACTCGATGCCGGAGCCACCGTCCCAGCCAGCCGCCACGTTGTTGCCAGCACCGAAGAGATCGGGGGGCGCCAAATTGAGGCCGCCTCCGAAGCCGGATGAGCCGCCCTGGCTAAATCGAACGCCCGCGCCGACACGGTCCCCGGCGCCAAAAAGCGGCAGCTTTACCTCGCCCCCGAGCCCCACGAAGAAACCGGCCTTGTCGGCGGCGCGGCCGCAATCGAACGTGCCGGTCTGCAGACATGCATTGAGGCCGACCAGGGCCGAATTGCTCACGGCGGAGTTGTCGCCCGTGTAGCCAGCCTTCACGTTGTGTGCCCCGCCCACCAAGGCGCCATAGCCCCAGGCCTGATCGGTCCGCAATGAAATGAACGGGTCCGACCACACGTCGCCCAGATGGTCGTTGGACTGGCCGCCGATTTTCGGCGCATTGACGCCCGACAGGTTCATCAGCGATTTGCTGCGGCGATCGTCGGTCCCGATCGTCAGCGAAAGACCGCTCTTGGTGCAGGCTTCGCTGCCCGGAATATAGTAGTAGCTGTGACCATCGAGCGCGCAGATTTTCACGAACTGCACCGGCTCGGCCTTGTCGCCCAGATCGGTAGCTTGCGCGGCGGCCACCATGGCAAAGCCCGAGGCTGTTCCCAGGAGAACCCTCGACACGATCTTCATGCTTCGCCTCCGGCCGCTCACTTTGGCGGCGTCCGCCCCATCCGGACGCTTCTTGAGCATGTTCGCCCCCAACCCCCCTTTGATCCACTCGTCCGATGAGCTGACCAGTGCTCACCGCCTTCATCGTGAGCGCGCAATCAGCAAACGCCCACCAGGAGACTCTCCTCTATCGCGTGCCCACCTTAGTCGACCTGGGTCCACAGGCAACGAAGAAGCACGCGCTCAGACGCGCGGACGTGCGGTTTTTGCCAAGGTGTTGCTCAAAAATCACTTATGCGGATCCGGTTCCAAACACCTGAAACCACATGGGAATCGGGATTGAGCGCCCCGATTCGCGCTTAGGAACGCCCTTCCTCGCCCGGAGGCGCCCCGAAATGATACTGCACGCGGAGCAAGCCGCTCCAAATCGACTCGTTTGCTGGCGTATAGAGTAACGGCCCGGGTGCACCACCGGCGCCCGTGAACGCAAAGCGGATCAAATTCGGATCGAAAGAGGTGTTGATCCTGGAGTACTTGACCTCGAATCCGAGATCCAGATTCGAGACCGGGTTCCAAACCGTCCGCGAACCGACCGACCACACGTCGAACGCAAAATTGCAGCCTGGCAAAACCCCGGCACCGGTTGCGGCGGCGCCTGCCACCGTGCGAACCGGCGCCTGCGGGCTGGAACACATGATCGTGTTGCCGTCAGTGCCAGGATTCCACGCCGTATATTGGCCGAACAGCGAGCTGCGCACCGCCGGCACCCAACGGTGCTCTACCGCCGCCGAAATGTCCCACGCCGTCGCCAGCTGGATGCCGCTCATCGGCATGACCGCGTTGTTGGCGAACACCCCGTCGAGGGCCCAGGCGGCTGCAACATCGCTGCCGTTGAACCGACCGAAGGTGGAACCTGAAAGACCATTATAGGAGGGCGCGCCCTTCGAGTACGCCCCCTCAACCCAGAACCTGTCGCCCTGACTCCATGGCGAATTCACCACAACGCCGCCCATGAGCGCAAAGCCCCATTTGGTTTGAGGAGCCTGGCCGGTATAGGTCGGATCATCGATGCGGACATCGTTGCCGTAGAACCCTCCGCGCACCTGGTGCAGAGCGCCTGCGACCTGCGCCGAACCCCACCCCTGATCGATCCGCAGGTTGGCGACGACGTCGGGGACCTGCGCTGCCGCGTAGTCGCCCGTGGGACAGCTGTTGACGGCAGAAACTCCGTTCGTCGTCGAGTTGTTGGTGAGGGTGGTGTCGCTGCGCACAGAGGTTTGAATGCAATTCGCATCCGACAGAAATCCAAACCCCAATGCGCTTGGGCCGGGGAAGCTGCCGATCGGAAGCGGCTGGCCAGCCGGAAACGCCCCAGCCACCGCCGGCCCCGATGTCGCATCCCACAGCGCGTTGCGACGAGCGGTGCTGTCCTCCACCGCGAGCGTCGCGGAAATGCCCAACCCGAATTCCCCGGTATAGCCGGCCACCAGGAGGCCCGACTCATAGGTATCCGAGCCGCCGCCAAAGTGGCCGCTATCGTAGCTGAACGTACCATTGTTGAAGTCGAAGGACGACCTGGCCTTGCCGACCTTGGCGCCGACGAACTGGATGTATCCGCGCTTCCAAAAAGCCGTTCCGGTCGTGGTCGTGCCGGTGGCCCCTTCAAATCCGCCGCTGAAATATGCCTTCAAACTACCATACTGGGTCATTTGCCGCGCATCAAACCAAACAGTGCCGCGGCCCTGGAACAGGAAGTCTCTGGTGTCGACGCTATTGTTGCGCGAATCGGGGCCATTGCCGAGGAAGGGGTTGCCGTTTCCGTCCTCGTTGAAGCCACCGTTGAGCCGAACCGTGGCACCCAGCTTGATGCAGATGTCCCCCTCGCCCGGGATTTGATAAAATCCTTCACCGTAGAGAGTGCAAACCTTGACGTAGTCGGCCGACTTGACCTTGGTCTCAAGGTCCGCGGCTTGCGCCCCGCCAACAAAGACGAGCCCCGCGGCGGTTCCAAGGAGAAGATTTTTCAACAAGTTCATCGTTCGTCTCCTAGCGGCTTCCTTGGAGGGGCTGGTCTCCCGCCGACACTGGGACTGGCCAATGTCGCACGCGAAAAGACCGGAAGGCCCTTTCCGCCACGCTCCACCTTAGCGGAGCACCTTGTACAGGCAACGACTAAGCCACCGCGGAAAGCAGGGCAAATTGCGGTTTTTGCCAACGTGTTGCCCAAAAAGCACGCGGACGGAACATGTTCAGTCTGAGCCTGGAGCGTCAAATATTCCGAAATGCGGCTGAGATGAGGCGCCGGCGGGCGCCAAGTCGCGACCGCTCCCCATTTTCCCATAGCTGTCCATGAGCAGCCGCGCCTGCACGGCCACCATCGGAAGCGCCAGGAGGATCACCCATTGAAGCGGCAGATCCGCGGCACAGAAGGCGGCCGAGACCAGGCAGGCGAGCGTGCCGCCCGCGTCCCATCCGCCCTCGGCGGCGAATTGAAACCGCAGCGGACAGGGCGAGGCCTTGCCCTCATTGTAGACCGCGGTCATCAGGGTGGGCATGTAGAGTCCGCCCAGCATGGTGGTGCCGATCGCCACCACAATGACCGGAACCGGGTCCCCGCCGCAGATCGACTTGAATATCAAGCTTCCCGCCAGGATGGCCGCGTTCGCGAAGGTCAAGCGTAGCGCATGACCGCGGTCGATGAAGCGCCCCAGCAACATGCCGCTCAGCGCCCCCGCGAGGGCGGCTGCCGCGAGCAGCCCGCCGAAAGTGTCGTAGCGCGCGCCGGCGGCCCGGAACATGATGATGCTCCAAGCCGTAATCGAGCTGCTGGCGATCCAGCCGTCGCTGAAGAACAGCCAGATTCCGCTTTGGCCGGCCTGATAGATGCTGCCCGGGACCTTGCGGGCGATCGCCGGCTCGCTGACGAAGCAAAGCGGCACGACGGCGGCGATCTCGATCGCAAAGGCCGCCAGGAAGGCCGGCCATGGACCGAACTCCGCCAGCATGACACCGCCCGCCGCCGGGCCCAATATGCCCGCAAGGGCGCCGAGCGCCTCACGCTCGCCGACCTGGCTTCCGCGCATTTCGGTGTCGCCCAGCGCGGAAAAGTAGGCGTGATAAGTGGTCCAATAGCAGACTTGGCCGATCGCGGTGACGACACAAAATAGCGCCAGCGCAATTCCCGCGCCGTGCACGAAAGCCAGCATCGGAAATTGAAAGGCGTACAGCAGAGTCCCGAGCGCGAGCGTCCGGCGCAGGCCGATGGCGGGCGCGAGCATCAGGACCAGCGGCCGAAGCGCGAGCCGCAACGTCAGGATTGCCGCAAAGACGAGAAAGATCGCCGGCAGCGGCAGGCCGGCCCGCAGCAGAAAGACCCCCGAGAACAGGCCGCAGAGGCACCAGGCGAGCGTATGCAAGGTGGCGTGAACAACCAGATGGTTGAGATCGCGATTGAGGAAGAACGTCATTGATCGGATCGGCTTTCCTTTGCCGTGTGCCGGCAGATCGTTGTCCACGAACACAGGCCGTTCGCTTGCCGTGTCGACCAGAATTCCGAGCCCTTCTCCATGGCACGAATGCACCACCAGGACGAACCGCCGAAAGCCTCGGTCATACGGCCGTAACAGACCGGAATCATGTTAGTACGCAGACCGATAAGAACACGTTGCCGCTCCTCGGCTCGGCGTCTGAGGGCAACAGCGGCCTCGTTCTGCCCCTCGCCACCGTGGGTCTGCGCGGCAGATCATGGATCTTGTCGATCACGGGGTTCCGTTGCGCACCTGGGAAGTCTTCGTTCCGTTCAGCAGCCTGCATCTTCTCGCGGTCGCGGTTTGCGCGCTGCCGATCGCGGCGCTTGCGATGGCGGGCCGGGCCCTGCGCGAGCGCGCCGCCGAGGCGATTCTGCGCCGGCTCTGGGCAGTCTTCGCACTCTGCTATTGGTTCGTCTACATCGTTTGGTGGAACTGGAACGGGCTCGATCTTTACGGCGGTCTGCCGCTGCACCTTTGCGACTTCAACGGTCTGGTGGCTCCGCTGGCGCTGCTGACCCTCAACCGGTGGGTGAGAGCAACCCTCTATTTCTGGTCATTCACCCTCACCCTGCAAGCCTTCATTCAGCCCTTGCTCAACGACGGGCCGGCGCTGCTTTCGTTCTGGGCGTTCTGGGCCGGGCACACGATCATCATGGCGAGCGCGATCTATGACGTCGCGGTGCTGGGATTTCGACCGGATTGGCGTGACGTCGGACGCGTGATCGCCGTGAGCCTGGCCTATGTGGCGGTGGTGACGCCGATCAATCTCGAGCTCGGCACGAACTACGGCTTCATCGGCAACCCGCCGCCGGGAAAGAACATTCCGCCCTTCATCGATGCGATGGGCCCTTGGCCGCGGCGGGCGCTGATCGTCATGGGGCTTGCGGCCATCGGGTTCGTGGTCGCACTGCTGCCGTGGCGCCTGACCGGTCAGCGCGTGGAATTGGGAGCGGAAAACCTCGATGCGGGCGAACGCCGCGCGTGATGGCCCGCGCGCTGACGCCGTATGGGGCGCTGTGCGATCATGGGCGGCTAAGCGGCTGCCGTGCAGCTTGCGCCGGAGCAAGCGGCAAAGACGCCGCGGAAACTCGGTGATCTCCGCAGAATTGCGAGCCAGCGCAACTTGATGGAATATTGGCGGAGACGCAGGGATTCGAACCCTGGATACGGCTTTAGACCGTATAACGGTTTAGCAAACCGCCGCCTTCAGCCACTCGGCCACGTCTCCGGATCCTGCATCCGTACCGGCCACAGGGAGGCCGGTCAAGGTAGCCGGTCACAGAGACCCGAGCCGACCTCGGGAGGCCCGATCAATGCGCCTTGAGCCAAGCGCGCGCGGCGCGCTGGGCGGCGGCGATCTCGGCCTCCGACATCTGGTCGGCGATCTCACGGCGCAGGCGCGTGGCGTCTTCGTTGCCGCGCATGGCGGCCAAATTGAACCACTTGTGCGCCGTGACGTAGTCGACCGGAACGCTGCGTCCGATCGAATACATCATGCCGAGCTCATAGAAAGTATCGGCGGCAGGCGCTTCGCCCATCGCCGCCGTATTCATATCCCCGAAGTCGATGCGAGCCATGTCGGCCTCCCCTCCCCGCGCTCGTCCATCGGATCGTGAACGTGACGCGGGCTTCATGCTCAGCCCCCGGCCGAGTGCACGGATCATGAGAGGAAAATTTGAAGGGTGTTTTAAGGATCGCGATGAATCGAACATGAATTCATTCCGCGGAATCGAGCGATCCGGGCTGCTACGGATCGTTAAGCACGCCTACGGGGCCCAGATATGGATATTCCTCCCTGGCGCGCGGCGGCGTCTCGAATTGTGGCGGAGACAAGCGATCAGCCCGATCCGAAAGTGGCCGCAATATCACCGCCTTTGTATCCGACCTGCGCATCGGGACGCCAACGAAGCGCGGCAGCGCCGGGTCTGCCGGCTAAAATGGAATCGGTTTATGTTCGGGCATCTCATTCGCGGCCAAGGCCGCAAGAACCAAAGGGGAAATCAATGAAATTTCTGCGTACCGCAACGATCGCAGCCGCCCTGCTCGGCGTCTCGCTCGGCACGGGCCTTGCCGCCGATCCGATGGGGACCTGGCAAACCGAGGAAGGCAAGGCCACCGTGCGCATCGCTGCTTGCGGCCCGGCTCTGTGCGGCACCATCGTTTCGCTCAAGGAGGCCAACGATGATGCCGGCAAGCCGAAGACCGACAAGAACAATGCGGATTCCGGCTTGCGTAGCCGGCCGATGATCGGCGTGCAGATCGTGCTCGCTATGAAGCCGAGCGGCACCGCCAACAAATGGTCCGGGCAGGTCTACAATGCGGAAGACGGCAAGACCTATTCGGGCAGTCTCACTTTGCAGGATGCGAACACCATCAAGCTCGAGGGCTGCATTCTGGGCGGTCTCGTCTGCAAGGCCGCAACCTGGACCAGGGCCGGCTGACGCGCATCGTCATCTTTGAGACGCGCATCGTCATCTTCAAAAAGCGTCATCTTCAAAAAGCCGAGGGCGTCGGCGAGATACCTGAAGCGCGAGTCCGGCGGCAAATTATCCTGCCGACGGTGAGAGCCGGAAATTTTTCCGCCTCTCAACTTCACCGACCCTGGCCTTGCGGCACCGGATACCGTGAAGCTCGAACTCCCTGTCTCGCCGACGCCCTTGCCGTCGACCGGAGCCGGCGCGTCGAAGGCGATCGCATTGCGCGGTTCGCTGTTCGACCTTCGCCGGCCCGTTAGACGCAGTCGTCGACATCCTTAGAGGTCGAAGACTGTGAAGCGGCGCTGAACTACGCCTTCTTCTTCCTGCGCTTGGTCTTCTTCGCAGTCTTTTTCGCGGCCGTCTTCGTCTTCGTCTTACGCTTCTTCGCCATGCTGCCCTCCTAGCTAATGAGTGAGTGGCGATGTCGGTCAGTGCTCACGGGGATCGTAAGCACTGTTCTTCGATTACTACAGCGCGGAGAAAAAAACACCTTTTCCACTTAACGAAGCGTGTACGCCGCCCTTTCGACACTACCTGTTGTGCGCGCGCGATCGACCGCGCGAAGTCTCGCGCGTTTTCCGGCGCGTCGTGCGCGCAATAGCGCGCAATTTTTTCAAAATGCTCGAAACCGCGATTCCATAAGGGATTTTGCGACATCATCAACAAAACGAAAACGTGTCTTCAAGCGGTTGAACGACGCGCGAGCAGCACCGCAGACGCTTTGCCGAGGCGTTCGGGGCGGACGGAATCGCCTGTGAAAAAAAATATGGAAAAAGTGCGTATGCGGGCGCCTCGGTTACCCGGATTCGATCCGAATCGAGCGAATCGGCTGCAAGTGATTCGCGGCCGGCGGCGTTTGCGATGACGTTTTGGAGACGTGCGGCGAGGCGGCGACGACAATTTTTCGCGAATTGGACGACCCGTGGACCGACGAAATCGGGCGCGCGTGGGATGCTCGGCGCGTCAATCCCGCCGCTTGCGGTTCGACCGGTATCGTTCCTGCGCGTCAGACGCCGAGCTTGCGCTTGAGCAGTTCGTTAACCGCGTTCGGGTTGGCCTTGCCCCCCGATGCCTTCATCACCTGCCCCACGAACCAACCGACCATCGCCGGCTTGGCCTTGGCCTGCGCGACCTTGTCGGGGTTCCGGGCCATGATCTCGTCGACGACCGCTTCGATCGCCGACAGGTCGGTCACTTGCGCCATGCCCCGTGCCTCGACGAGCGCGCGCGGATCTCCCCCTTTGCTCCAGACGATCTCAAAGACGTCCTTGGCGATCTTGCCGGAGATCGTTCCGGCCGCGATCAGATCGAGGATCGAGCCGAGCTGCGACGCCGACACCGGCGATGCGGCGATCCCTATGCCCTGCTTGTTGAGGCGGCCCGCAAGCTCGTTGATCACCCAATTGGCGGCCGCCTTGGCGTCGCGGCCGCTCGCCACCTGCTCGAAGAAATCGGCGGTGTCGCGCTCGGTGCAAAGAACATCGGCGTCATAGACCGACAGCGCGTAGTCGCGCACCAGACGCGCCTTTTTTTCGTCCGGCAGTTCCGGCAGCTGCGCGCGCAGGTCGTCGACGAAGGCCTGGGTGAATTCGAGCGGCAACAAGTCCGGATCGGGGAAATAGCGGTAGTCGTGCGCCTCTTCCTTGCTGCGCATGGGCCGCGTCTCGCCCTTGTCGGGGTCGAACAGCCGCGTCTCTTGCTCGATCCTGCCGCCGTCCTCGAGAACGGCGATCTGCCGGCGCGCCTCGTGCTCGATCGCCTGTCCGATGAAGCGGATGGAGTTCACGTTCTTGATCTCGCAGCGGGTGCCGAGCGGCTCGCCGGGCCGGCGCACCGAGACATTCACGTCGGCCCGCAGGCTGCCCTTCTCCATGTCCCCGTCGCAGGTACCGAGATAGCGCAGAATGGTGCGCAGCTTGCCGACATAGGCCTTCGCGTCCTCGGCCGAGCGCAAATCGGGCTTCGAGACGATCTCCATCAAGGCCACACCCGAACGGTTGAGATCGACCATCGACATGTCGGCATGCTGATCATGCAGCGACTTGCCGGCGTCCTGCTCGAGGTGCAGGCGCTCGATGCCGATCGTGATCGTTTCGCCGTCCGGGGTGGCGACCGCGACTTCGCCCTCGCCCACGATCGGCGATTTGTACTGGCTGATCTGGTAGCCCTGCGGCAGATCGGGATAGAAATAATTCTTCCGGTCGAACACCGACCGAAGATTGATCGTGGCGTTGAGCCCGAGCCCGGTGCGGACAGCCTGCTTGATGCATTCCGCGTTGATGACCGGCAGCATGCCGGGCATGGCCGCATCGACCAGCGAGACGTGGGAATTGGGCGCGCCCCCAAACGCAGTCGAGGCGCCCGAGAACAGCTTCGATTGCGACGTCACCTGGGCATGGACCTCGAGGCCGATCACGACCTCCCAGTCCGCGGTCGCGCCCTTGATGAGCTTCGATTTTTTCAACTGAGCGTTCATTCAGGTCCCGATCATATGGCGGCGCCGGTCATTGCGAGGGCGGCGCACCCAGCAGCGCCTCCGCGATGCTATCCCATTCGGCCGGTAGTGGCCCGGCCTGCGGTGCCCTGCCGGCTTGCCCGTACCAGTAGCGCGCATTGCCGAGATCGCCTTCGACGCGATGCAGATAGGCATGGATCCATGCGCAATCCTTGCTGCTTTCGTCCATGACCAAGGCATGGGCGCGTTCCCAGTCGCACTTGGCCGCCCACCACAGCGCGGTAAGTGCGGGCGCGAGACCCGACGGCGGCCTCGTCTTCGACACGCTGCGTTTGAATTCGGCGAGGGTCATGCGGCCGAGCTCACGCGGTTCGCCGGACTACCACCATCTCGTCGGCGTGAACCGACCGGCGGCGTCCTCGATTACCTGCGCCAACGAGAACAAAGTCGCCTCGTCGAACGGGCGGCCGATGAGTTGCAGCCCGAGCGGCAGGCCCTCCGCCGACAAACCTCCAGGCACCGAAATGCCGGGCAGTCCGGCCATGTTCACCGTCACCGTGAACACGTCGTTGAGGTACATCTCCACCGGATCGCCTTCGCCCTGTTCGCCGATCCCAAAGGCGGCCGAGGGCGTCGCCGGGGTGAGGATCGCATCGACGCCGCCGGCGAAGCAATCCTCGAAATCCTTCTTGATCAGGGTGCGCACCTTCTGGGCGCGCACGTAATAGGCGTCGAAGTAGCCGGCGGAGAGCACGTAGGTGCCGATCATGATGCGCCGGCGCACCTCCCGGCCAAACCCTTCGGCCCGGGTCTTCTGGTACATGTCGATGATGTCGCGTCCGGGTGCCCTCAGCCCATAGCGCACGCCGTCATAGCGCGCGAGGTTCGAGGAGGCTTCCGCCGGCGCCACGATGTAGTAGGCCGGCAGTGCATATTTGGTGTGCGGCAGCGAGACTTCGATCACCTCGGCCCCGGCGGCTCGCAACCATCCGGCTCCCCGCTCCCACAGCTGGTTCATATCGGCCGCCATGCCGTCGAGGCGATATTCCTTGGGAATGCCGATCCTCATGCCCTTGATCGAATTGCCGACCGCCGCTTCGTAGTCGGGCACGGGGCGATCGATGGACGTGGAGTCCTTGGGGTCGTGACCGGCCATCGAGGTCAGCAGGATGGCGGCATCGCGCACCGTGCGCGCGAACGGTCCTGCTTGATCGAGCGAGGACGCAAACGCCACGACCCCCCAGCGCGAGCAGCGCCCATAGGTCGGCTTGATGCCGACAATCCCGGTGAGCGCGGCAGGCTGGCGGATCGAGCCGCCGGTATCGGTGCCGACAGCGCCGGTGCACAGCATGGCCGCCACCGCCGCCGCCGAACCGCCCGAGGAGCCGCCCGGCACCAGCGGCGTATTCGATCCCCGGCGCCGCCAAGGCGAGATGACGGGGCCGAAGGCGGAGGTCTCGTTCGACGAGCCCATGGCGAACTCGTCGTTGTTGAGCTTGCCCAGCAGCACCGCACCGTCGCGCCAGAGATTGGCGGTGACGCTCGATTCGTAGGTCGGAACGAAATTGTCCAGGATGTGCGAGCAGGCGGTGGTGCGCACATCGCGGGTGGCGAACAGGTCCTTGATGCCGAGCGGGACACCGTCGAGCGGCCGAGCCTGTCCGGCCATCAGCCGCGCATCCGCCGCCTTGGCCATGGCGCGCGCCTGGTCCGGCGTCTCCAACACAAAGGCGTTGAGGCCGCGAGCGTGCTCGATGGCCGCCAGATGCGCCTGCGTGAGCTCGGTCGCGCTGAAGCTCTTGCTACGCAATCCGTCGCGCGCTTGCGCCAAGGTGAGGCTAGTCAGATCGCTCATCGATCACCGGACAGCGGATTCAGCCTGGACGACCGGCTCCGCGCTGTTCGCGGCCGAACCGCAATAGCACCGCGCCCGACCCTCACTCGACCACCTTTGGGACGAGAAAAAAATGATTCTCGGTTGCCGGCGCATTGCGCACGATGTCGTCGGCGATACCCCCGTCCGTCACCTTGTCCTCCCGCTGCTTGAGCTCCATCGGGGTGACCGAGGTCATCGGCTCGACGCCGTCGACATTGACCTCCGCGAGCTGCTCCACGAAGGCCAGCATGGCATTGAGCTCGGTCTGCAGGTCCGCAACCTCGTCGTCGGCGACGGCAATGCGCGCCAGATGCGCGATGCGGCGGACGGTCTTGGCGTCGACGGGCATGGAGACCTCATGGCATAGGCCGGCTTGGCGCCGGACGCCGGCTTGCCGGCCGGTCGCTCGCCGCCCTATAGCAGGCCGAGGAATTGCCGGGCAACTCGCGCGCGTTTTCCCTGATGGGGCGACCAGGTTGGGCATGGCGCATGGGGGCTACGCTTGGCCGGCGGTTTCCAGCGACGCTACCATGCCGGCCGCGGGTCGGGAAAAGGACCGGAATGCCATCGCTCAAGAGCATCGGGCTCGCAGGCGCCTGCGTCTGCGCGATCGCGTCGATTTCGCTCTCGCCAGCCCGGGCGCAGGAGTGGCCGACACGACCGGTCAAGATCGTGGTCGCCTTCGCGCCGGGCGGCAGCGCCGATCAGCTTGGACGGCTCTTCGCTGCCGAGCTCTCGACGGCGTTCGGGCAGCAATTCTATGTGGAGAACAGGCCCGGCAACAGCGGCAGCATCGGATCGGCCCAGATCGCGCGTTCCGGGCCCGACGGCTACAGCTTGCTGGTGGCCGGCTCCGGGCCGCATTTGACCGGACCCGCCATCAACCCGAATATCGGCTATGATCCGCTCAACGACTTCACCCATGTGGCGATGATCGCGGCCGATAGCTTCGTGCTCGCCGTCAATCCTGCGCTGGGCGCCACCTCGATCACCGAGCTGGTGAAGTTGGCCCGCACCAAGCCGCTGACGTCCTCCTCGCCGGGCGCCGGCTCGCTCGGCCATCTCATCCTGGAGCAGTTCAAGCGGCGGGCCGGGATCGACATCCAGCACGTCCCGTCTCCCAACTCCGGCATGCTCGATGTGCTCGGCAATCACATTTCCATGTCGTTCACGACGCTGCTGACCGCCGGCGAGCATATTCGCTCCGGCGGCATGGTCGCCCTGGCTGTCACCTCGAGCGAGCGCAATCCGGTTTACCGGGCCATCCCGACCTTCGCCGAGCAGGGCTATCCGGACGTGCGGGGCGAAACCTGGTTCTGGCTCGCGGGTCCGAGGAATCTTCCCCCCGGTATCGTGAGCAAGCTCAATGAGGAGGTCCGCCGCATCGTGATGCTGCCCAGAACGCAAGCCTATATCGCGCAGATGGCGCTCACCACGCGTGACCTCGATCCGGCCGCGGTCACCGGCTTTGTCCGGGAGGAATTTGCATTCTGGGCACCGCTGGCCAAGGAGGTGGGCCTCCGGGTCCAATAGGGTGGCTCACAGCCACTCATAACCACTCACGGACTTGACCCATCCAGCGCGGCCCGCACCCGGGCGACGATGTCCGCGGGCGTGCCGGCGAGCTTTGCGACCAAGGCCTGGACCTCCTCCCCGGTGGCGGGACTCAATTCCAGCTGCAGCTGGGCGGCATCGGCAATGAAGTCCGGGTCCTTCATGGTGGCGTCGAAGGCCCGCCGCAACGCCTCGATGCGGGCAGTCGGCACGTCGGGCGGCACGAAATAGGGCCGGCCATATTCGGTGCGCGCAATCATCATGGTCAGGGCCGCACGGTCGGCCTCCGTCTTGGCGAGCTCGAGCATGGTGGGGACCGAAGCCAGCCCGGGATCCCGCTGCAGCCCATATTGGGCGATGACCGTGATCTTCTTTTCGCTGATCCATTGCGGGAGCTGCGTCTTGACGGATTGCCAGCCGATGCCGCCGATGCCCTCGACCTCGCCGCGCTCCATCGCGACATTGATTTGCGGCGTAGCGTCGTAGCCGCGCACGATCTTGAACCTGGTGCCCAGGAACTTGTTGGTCACCAGCGGAAAGTCGACCAGCGTGGTGCCGGCCGCCGTCGCGCCCACGATCAATTCCCTTTGCATCAGGTCGGCGAGGCTGCGCACGCCCGCCGTGTGCCAGGCATAGGCCACATAGGTTTCGCGGTTGGTGCTGCCGATCCAGTTGAGCTTGGCGGCATCGAAGCGGGCAGCCGCCGGCTCCAGCAGCGGCGCCGTGGGGATGCCATTGATCGGCGCCGCCATGACGGTGCCGTCCTTGGGCCCCAGGCTGTAGAGCTGATTGACCATCACCAGCCCGCCCGCGGCGGCCTGATTCTGTACAATGACGGTCGGATTGCCCGGAATGTGATTGCCGATGCGGCGCGCGACCGCGCGCGCGAACAAATCGTAGCCGCCGCCGGGGCCGGTACCCACCAGCATGCGCAATTGCTTGCCCCGATAGAACGCAGCGACATCCTCCTGTGCGCAGGCCGGCGCGGCCACCCCAAGGCAGGCGGCGAAAAGGAGCATGCCGCAGCGGAATTTCATCGCATCCCTTCGATGACATGGAGGTTCGAGGACATGAATAGCGGCGCGAGCCCGCCCTAAGACGCGTGCGCCGGCTCGGCAGTCTTGCCGAATTCGAACAGCCGGCCGGGGCAATCGCCGCGCTCCGTCCAGCCGAGCTGACGGACGCAATCCCACACGACCGCCTGGTTGCTGGTGACGACTGGGCGATCGAGATGCCGCTCCAGTTCCTCGATCACGCTGAAAACGGAGATGTTCGCGCAGCTGACGAAATAGACGTCGGCATCGGGCCGCGCGGCCTCGATAACCCGGTCTCTCCAAAAGGTCGGCGGTGTGGCGCAATAGGCGTCGCTCCCGTCGAGCGCAAAGCCGGCCGCATGGAGCACCTGATAGCCGCACTCGTGGAGGAATTCCGCCTCGTGATCGGTCGTGCGCTGATCGTAGGGTGTAATGAGAACGACCCTGCGGGCGCGCAGAGCATCGAACGCCCGGCGGATCGCGGTCGCCGTGGTGGTCGCGTGCGGCACACCCGCTGCGGTCATGGCGCTGAGAATTCGCTCCTCGCCGTCGCGCCCCTCTTGCATGGAATTGGCGGTGCAATGAAAGGCCACCACCTCACAGCGTGCGTCCGTCAACGCGCGGCTCGCCTCCTCGATGCGGGGCAGGACGGTCGCCAGCGGACCGCGATTGGGGCCCGTCATGCGCAGGCGCGTCACATGCGCTTGCACGCCCGCCGGAAACGCCGCAATCATCTCCTGCTCCACCATCCGGTTGGAGGACGGAATGATGCAGCCGACGCGCGCCGTCATTGTCCGGCCTGGCCTTGGCGGACGCCCATGCGGGTGAGGCGCGGCAGGACCTCGTCGCAGAAGAACGGCAGCTCCTGCGCATAGTTGACGAGCGAGACGCCGATGCCGGTCAATCCGGCGTGGCTGAGATCGGCCATTTGCTTGGCGACAAAATCGGGATCGCCAACGATCGGCAAGCCGCCCATGCCCTGGGCGTACTGGTTCCGCTTGAGGACGTATTCCTGCATCGGAACCGTCTGCGGGCTGATGTTCTTGAGCGCCAGAATGCCATCGACCGCCGACCAATCGGCGTGCTCGACGATGCTGTAATGGTAATAGTCCTCGGCCTCCTTCTGCGTCGCGCGGCAGGTAACGACACCCACCGTATAGCAGCCGATATCGCGACCGCTTTCCTTTGCCAGGTGCTGCACCGCGGCCACGCGCTTGGCGGTCTCGTCAAGCGAGTCCCGCGAGGCCTGCAGGAAGAACGCGTCGCAATTGCGGATCGCGAAGGCCTGGCCGGTGCCCGAGGAACCGGCGTTCATCATCAAGGGCCGGGTACCTCCGAAAGGCTTGGGCTTGCCGCGGATGCCCTTCATGCTGAAATATTTACGCTGGAAATCGAAATCCTCCTGGTCCGACCAGATCATCTGGATGACGTCGAGCCATTCCTGCGCATAATCGTAGCGGTCTTCGTGCTCGCGCTGCTCGACCCCGAACATCTCGAATTCGCCTTCGTTCCAGCCGACCACGATGTTCAAGCCGAAACGGCCCTCGCCGATATGGTCGGCGGTCACCATCTCCTTGGCGGCGATGACGGGATTGAACAGCGGCGCATGCACGGTGCCGAAAACAGTGATGCGCTTGGTCGACGCCAAGAGGCCGGCCGCCCAGGTGATCGTCTCGAGCGTCGCTCCCTGGTAATCGGTGTCGCCGCCGTAGCCCTTCCAGCGGCCGATGGGGAGCATGAAATCGATTCCGGCCTCGTCGGCCATCCGTGCCAGCCGCAGATTGTCGGGCCAGCTCCCGGTCCACCGCTCCGGAACCTTGGTGACCGCACGTCCGGACGAGCAATTCGATCCGAACAAGCCGATCTTGAGCTTGTTGGTGTTGTACATCGAATAGCGGTCACACGTGAGTGCATTGCGAGCGAGCACGATTCCTCCCCGTCATTTTCTGCAGATTGATTGCCAATGGCCGGGGCATCTTAGCCCAATACCGAGGCTGATTGAAATGGCGCCCGGCGGTCCCTAACCTGCCCGGACGGGAGAACGCCACCATGCGCCCAAGACGTCTGTCCCCCTTCATCGTCATGGCGCTTCTCGCCATGTTTCCGGCGCTGCCTTCGACCGCCGAGGAGGCAGCCGACGCCGCCAGGTCGTTTCCCAACCGGCCCATCCGCATCATCGTGCCGTTTCCGGCCGGCGGACCGACCGACATCCTCGCGCGCGTCGTGGCCCAGCGCATGAGCGAGGATTGGGGCCAGCCGGTCGTGATCGAGAACCGCCCGGGCGCCAATACGGTGGTCGGAGCCCAGCAGGTCGCGCGCGCCGCGCCCGACGGCTACACCCTCCTGGCCGCGATGGACACCACCTTGGTGATGAACCCAGCCACCATCAAGAACCTTCCGTATGATCCGTTCCGCGACTTTGCGTCCGTCACGCTGGCGGCCAAGAACACGTCGCTCCTGACGGTGCGGGCGGACGGCGGGCCAAAGACGATCGGGGAGCTCATCACCTCCGCCAAGGTCAATTCCGGCAAGCTGAACTACGGCGCCGGCATCATCACCACCAGGCTGGCGGGCTATTTGTTCAACCGGGAAGCCGGCATCGACGTCCAGCTCGTCCCCTACAAGGGCAGCGCTGAGGTCGTGCAGGGCCTCTTGACCGGTGCGGTCGATTATATCATCGACGGAGTGGCTTCCAGCCTGCCGTTGATCCAATCCGGAAAGTTCCGCGCCCTGGCCAAGCTCAACAGCCGACCGCTTCCCGTGCTCCCCGACGTGCCGCCGCTCTCGATTGCCGCCGGCATGCCCGCGCTGGACGATATATCGAGCTGGATCGCCATTGTGGCCCCGGCGCGCACGCCGCACGCCGTCATCGACAAGATTCAGCAGGAAGTCGCAAAGATGTATGCCGATCCGGTGCTTTACGATCGGCTGCAAAAGTCCGGCATCAATGCGGTCAGCAGCACGCCGGAGGAATTCGATGCCTTCTTCCGCAAGGAGGCCGTGCGCTGGGAAAAGGCCTTCCGGGAAAGCGGCATCCAGCTCGAATGATCGCGCCGCGTCGCGAAATTCCGTTCATGAAGAATCACGGCACGACATCAGTCAACGGAGTTGCCATGTCAAAACCGAAGATCCTGGTCTTTGCACCGCGCGAAGAGCCACCCGAGACCATCGCGGCGCTCGAAGGCCTCGGCTGCGAGCTCGTCTTCGGCAATCGCGACTGGCAATTGCCGCGCCGCTCCGACGAAGAGGCCGTCGTCGCGGCGGCGCGCGATGCGGTGGCCCTGATGGGCACCTCCATGCGCCACACGCCCATCACCCGGCGGATCATGCAGGCGTCGCAGCGGCTGCGCATCGTCGCCAAATACACCGTCGGCGTCGACGACATCGATACCGACGCGGCGACCGAGCTCGGCGTCATGGTCTGCCACGCCCCGACGGAATCCAATTGCTTCGGCGTCGCCGAGACCACGGTGACCTTCATGCTGGCTTTGTTCAAGAAGATCCGCGAGCGCGACGCCGACGTGCGCAACGGCAAATGGCGCGAGCTGCCCAACTTCGCCTACTATGTCGGCAGCCGCCAGACCGACAATTTCCCCGGCCAGACGATCGGCCTCGTGGGCTTCGGCCGCATCGGGACCCGCGTCGCCCAACTGCTGGCGCCCTGGCGCGCCCGCATCATCGCCTACGACCCCTACGTGCCGCCCGCGCATTTCCTGACCCACGGGGTCAAGGCGGTCGATTATGACACGCTGCTGCGGGAGGCGGATGTCGTGTCGTTCCACGTCGTGCTGAACAAGGAGACCCGCTACATGTTCGGCGAGCGTGAGCTCGCCCTGATGAAGCCCTCCGCGGTCGTCATCAATACAGCGCGCGGCAAGATCGTGGACGAAAAGGCGCTGGCCAAGGCCATCGCGGGCGGGCGCGTCCGCGGGGCCGCCATCGACGCCTTCGAGGAGGAGCCGCTGCCGGCGGATTCGGCCCTGCGCACCCTCGGCGACAAGGTGCTGCTGTCGCCCCATTCGGCGGCCTATACGGAGGGTGGCGAGCTTCGCCAGGGCGTCGCCTGGGCCACCCGCTCGGTTCTGACCGCGCTCGCCGGCAAGATACCGGACAACGTGTACAACAGAGAGGTCATCCCGCGCTGGAAGGAACGTTTCGGCGGCGCGAGCATTTCCAATTGAGGGTCTGCCCCGATCGAGGCGGACCACGATCCAGGCGGACCATTGCCGCCCCACCGGCATGGGCCTAGTTTCCCGCCATGAGCCTTCAGTCGAGCGCACCTATTCACATCATCGGCGGCGGCCTCGCCGGCTGCGAGGCGGCCTGGCAGATCGTCGGGCGCGGCGTGCCGGTGGTCCTGCACGAGATGCGCCCGCTGCGCGGGACAGCCGCGCACAAGACCTCGGCGCTGGCGGAGCTCGTGTGCTCCAATTCGTTTCGCTCGGACGACCCCGAGCACAATGCGGTCGGGTTGCTGCACGAGGAGATGCGCAGGCTCGATTCCCTGGTGATGCGGTCAGCCGATACCAACCAGGTCCCCGCCGGCGGCGCGCTGGCGGTCGATCGCGACGGATTTTCGGCCGCCATCACGGCTGCCCTGGAAGCCCATCCCCTGGTCACGCTGTGCCGCGAGGAGATCGCCGATCTGCCCCCGGGCGACTGGGACAATGTGATCGTGGCGACCGGCCCCCTCACCTCGGCGGCCCTCGCGGATGTGATCGCAAAGCTCGCAGGCGAGCAGGCGCTCGCCTTCTTCGACGCGATCGCCCCGATCGTTCATCGCAACTCCATCGACATGTCGGTCGCCTGGCTGCAATCGCGCTACGACAAAGCGGGCCCGGGCGGATCGGGCGCCGACTACATCAACTGTCCGCTCTCGCGCGCACGCTACGAGACCTTCATCGATGCCCTCCTGGCGGGCGGCAAGGTGAGCTTTCACGACTGGGAGGCCGCGACACCCTATTTCGACGGCTGCCTGCCGATCGAGGTCATGGCCGAGCGCGGCCGCGAAACCCTGCGGCACGGCCCGATGAAACCTTTCGGGCTGACCAATCCCAAGGCCCCGGACGTCAAGCCCTATGCGGTCGTCCAGCTGCGCCAGGACAACCGGTTGGGCACCTTGTTCAATATGGTGGGCTTCCAGACCAAGCTCACCCATGGCGAGCAGGTGCGCATTTTCCGCACCATTCCGGGTCTCGAGGGCGCCGAGTTCGCCCGGCTCGGCGGCTTGCACCGCAACACCTTCCTCAATGCCCCGAAGCTCGTGGACGCGACCTTGCGGCTCAAGGCCGAGCCCCGCTTGCGCTTCGCGGGCCAGATCACCGGATGCGAGGGTTATGTCGAATCGGCCGCGATCGGCCTTTTGGCGGGCCGCTTTGCAGCCGCTGATCGTCTTGGAAAACCGTTGACGTCGCCGCCGCCGACGACCGCCCATGGCGCTCTGCTTGGTCACATCACCGGCGGCCATATCGAGACGATCGATGCCGGTCCGCGCTCCTACCAGCCCATGAACATCAATTTTGGACTGTTCCCGCCGCTCGCCCAATCTCCGACCCGGGCCGAGGACGGTACCAGACTGCGCGGAACCGCCAAGACACTGGCCAAGAAGTGCGCCATCAGCCACCGGGCGCTGGGCCATCTCGCGCTCTGGATCGCCGGCGGCGATCATGCCCTGGCGGCGGAATAAAGAACATCGCCACATGGCACTACCGCGTGAAATCGAAGGACGTTGGCAGACCCGCGTTGTGCTCAAGCGGGACGTGTTCTCGACGGTGGAGCGCGGCCGCTTCCGTACCGACGGCGGCGAGGTCGAGGCCGTGCTGCGGCGCATCGACGAGGTTCCGTGGTGGAGCTTGATCGTCGCGCGTCATCTGTTCGGCCGCGAGCGTCGCGCGCTCGCCGCCGCGGGAGCGCTGGGCGTGGCGCCGCCGCTCTGTCTCGCCGGGCGCCGCGTCCTGGTGCGCGGCTGGATCGAGGGCGTCGCGCTGCATCTTGCCAAACCCTACGGTGACCGCGCCTATTTTCGGTCCGCCAAGGCGGTCCTGCGCAAATTGCACCGTGCCGGCATCTGCCACAATGACCTCGCCAAGGAGCAGAATTGGCTGCGCGGCAGCGACGGCCGCGCCTACGTCACCGATTTTCAGCTCGCCATCCGGTTCAAGCACCGCAACCTCATGTTTCGGATCGCCGCCTACGAAGACCTGCGCCATCTGCTGAAGCACAAGCTCCGCTACGCGCCCGAGGCGATCAGCGCCGCCGAGCGGCGCGTGCTCGCGCGCAAAAGTCTTTTCACTCGGCTGTGGATGGCGACCGGCAAGCGTGTCTACCAATGGGTCACACGCGATTTGTTGCGCTTCACCGACCGCGAGGGCGGCGGCCCGCGCCTGGTCTTCGATGCGCCGCGCATTGCCGCCCACCTCAAGTCGCATCCGCAAGTGCGCGAAGTCGCCATCGTGGCCTATCCGGACCGGCGCGCCGGCACCGGCCTTTATGCGTTCGTCGAGGGCGGTCCCGCTCTGTCGGAGCGCAGCCTGCGTGACTTCATGGCCAGCGCCGACACGCCCAAGGGGCCCAAGGGACCCAAGGGACCCAAGCCACCCGAGCATCTGCAGGTCACCGAGGAACTGCCGCGGCGGGCGGGCGGCGAGATCCGCAGCGAAATCCTGCAGCTTGTCGCCATGAACCAGATCGACCTGATCGACCCCCTGATCGCGAGCGATCGGGAACGGGCGCTCATCCAGAGCATCCTCGCCGATCGACGAAACCTCCGCGATCGATTCTCATTCTAAAGCCGAGCCGCCCGCGCGCCGCACCGGGTTCACGAGAAAATTCGCCCGGGCCGTCGGGCCGCCCGCCATAGCCGCCATTGTCGCCTCCATTGCGGCAGCTCGGCCGGCGCGAACGGATCGTAATCCGCGCGGTCCATGCGATCCAGCAAGGGGCGCGCGAGCGCGACCGGAAGCAGCGCCGGCAGCACGGCGGCCGGGATGCCGTCGGCCAAGCGAGCCGCCTGATCGAGATGCCGGCGCGCCTGCAGCCGCATCTCGGCAAGCGCGGCGCGCATTCGAGGCGTCGCTTGCTTCGCCTCGAAGTCCTGCTGTTGCACGTCGTGTCGTTCCAGGACTTCGACCGGCAAATAGAGCTGGCCGCGTGCTGAATGAATAGGAATAGCCTGGAGCAGGCCGGCAATCGCGTAGCCGAGGCCGGCATGAAGCGCGAGCCGGTCCAGGTCGGGCGTGTCGGCGGGGTCGAGAATGCGGGCGGCGAGCTCAATGACGGCCGACGACGTCGCGCGCGCATAATCGTTGAAGTCGGCCAGCTTGTGCATCGGATCGTTGTAGAGATCGAAGCGGCGTGCGGCGATCAAGGCGGTCAACAACCCGGCCGGCAACCGGTAGCGAACCGCCGCGGCCAGCAGCGCGGCCGCCACCGGATTGGCTTGGGCGTCGCCGGCGGCCTTGCCGGCAATCGCATCGTGCCACCATTGCAGCCTGATCTCGCCCGCCAGCGGTTCGCGAATGATCTCCCGCACGCGCGCGATCTCGATATTGAAGGCATAGAGCGCATGGAGTGCGCCGCGATGCTCGGCCGGGGCAAACAAGGCGGCGAGAAAGCGATCCTTGTCGGCCGCCCGTACCAGGGCCTCGCAATGGGCGAATGCGTCCTGCATGGGATAACCTTAAGCCCGGCGATCGCCCGCCACCAATTCGCCCGGCAATCCCCTATGCCAGCGCGATGAGGCCCGCCGCCACCCGACGACCCTCGGCAACCAGCACATTGTAGGTACGAATGGCTGCGCTGGTCGGCATCGCCTCCCATTTGAGCGAATGTTCGCGAAAGCACTCGCGCAAGGCAGGCGGCACAATCCACGGATCGCGGCCGGTCCCGAGAATGAACAGGTCGAGGCGCGCGGCGGAATCGAGAACGACCGCCAGCGCCTCCGGGGTGATCGCCTGCGGGTTCGTGACCGGCCAGGCCCAGATTCCCTCCGGCAGGCACATGAGCGAGCCGCGGTGCGATAGTCCGGCGAAGCGGAAACCGCCATCCCCATAGGCATCGATCGGGGCCACATGGGGCAGATGCGGCTTGTCCGCGGACGCCGGCAAATTCACGCCCGCGTTCGCACCGGCGACGGACTTTGCTCCGGCTCGTCCTCGGTCACAATCCGTGTCGTGCCCACCCCGAGATAGATCAATATCGGCGCCGCGATGAAGACCGACGTATAGGTGCCGACCAGCACCACGCCGAACATCATGGTGGCGGTGAAGCTGTGGATTGCCTGGCCGCCGAACAAATACAGTGCCAGCAACGCGAGCGTCACCGTGACGTGGGTGATGATCGAGCGCGACAGGGTCGAATTGACGGACACGTTCAGCAGATCGGGCATCGGCATCTTCTTGTAGCGCCGCAGCATCTCGCGAATACGATCGTAGATGACGACCGTATCGTTGAGCGAATAGCCCAAAATGGTCAGCAGCGCCGCGATGCTGGTGAGGTCGAAATCGATCTGGGTCAGCGACATGAAACCGACGGTGAGCACCAGATCGTGCACATTGGCGATCATGGCGCCGAGCGCGAACTGCCATTCAAATCGAAACCAGAGATAGATCAGGATGGAAAAGATGGCGAGCACCAGCCCGATGGCGCCCATGGCGAGAAGCTCGGTGGATACGCGCGGACCCACCACCTCGACGCGCCGGTAGTCGACCCCGTCGCCGAGCGCTCCGCGCACCTTCGTCACCGCCGCCTGCTGCGCTTCCTCGCCGCCGGGCTGCTGCGGGATACGGATGAGGACATCGGTCGGGGCGCCGAACTGCTGGAGCTGGGCTTCGCCGAGACTGAGGCCTTCCAGCGTGCTCCGCATCTTGGCGATGTCGGCCGGCCCGGCTTTCGACTGTACCTCGATCAAGGTGCCGCCGATGAAATCGATGCCGAAGTTCAGCCCGTGAAAAAAGTAGAGCAGGATCGCGACGATCGACAACACGGCCGAAATCGGAAAGCTCACGCGCCGAAAGCGCATGAAATCGAATTTGGTGTCGTCCGGTACTATACGGAGCAGGCGCACGGATATTCTTTCTGATGCCGGCCGATTCAGATCGGCACGGTCTGTGGTCGCTGCCAGCGCACCCAATAGGCGACGATCAGCCGCGTCATGGTGAAGGCGGTGAACACCGTCGTGATGATGCCGATGCCGAGCGTGACGGCGAAGCCCTTCACCGGCCCGGTGCCGATGGAGAACAGCACGGCCGCCGCGATGAAGGTGGTGATGTTCGAATCCAGGATCGTGGCCAGCGCCTTGGTGAAACCCGCATCGATGGCGCTGATCGGCGTGCGGCCGTTGCGCACCTCCTCGCGGATACGTTCATAGATCAGCACGTTGGAGTCGACCGCAATGCCGACGGTCAGGACGATACCGGCGATGCCCGGGAGCGTCAGCGTGGCGCCCAAGAGCGACAGCAGGCCGAAGATCATCCCGACATTGATCGCCACCGCGACATTGGCGAACAGGCCGAACAAGCCGTAGGTCGCCAGCATGAAGATCACCACCATCAGCGAGCCGACCAGGGCCGCCAGCTTGCCCTTTTCGATCGAGTCCTGCCCGAGGCCAGGACCCACCGTGCGCTCCTCGATGATGGTCAGCTTGGCCGGCAGCGCCCCCGCCCGCAACAGAACCGAAAGGTCATTCGCGCTCTGGACCGTGAAGCTGCCGGAAATCTGGCCGGACCCCTGCGTGATCGGCTCGCGGATCACCGGTGCGGAAATCACCTCGTTGTCGAGCACGATGGCGAACCTTCGACCGACATTTTCCTGCGTGGCCTGCGCGAACTTGCGGGCGCCGGAGGAATTGAAGCGAAACTGTACGATCGGCTCGGAGCTGCGCTGGTCGAAGCCCGGCTGCGCGTCGGTCAGGTCGCCGCCCGCGACCAAGACGCGCTTTTCGATCAACTCGGGCATCTTGCCCTCTTTTTCAGGGCCGTACAAAACTTCCGAATCCGGCGGTGGGCGCCCCGTTGGGGGCAGCGCCTGCTCGATCGACATCGACGTATCGACCATTCTGAATTCGAGCTTGGCGGTCTTGCCCAGAAGCTCCTTGAGACGCTGGGGATCCTGCAATCCCGGCACCTGGACAAGGACACGGTTGGTTCCCTGCGGCTGAATCAGCGGCTCGACGGTTCCGATCTGGTTGACGCGGCGCTCGATGATCTCGATCGATTGCCCGACCACCTGACGCATGCGCTGGACAATGGCCGGCTCGGTAATGGTGAGCTGGACAAGGCCGCCGCCGGGACTGGCGATATCGACCGTGCGCTGCGTAGTGGCGCCGAGCAGGCCACCGATTGGCACCGCCAGCTCCCGCAGCTTGGTCAGGCCCTGTTGCAGATCGCTCTCGCGAATATGCACCTCGACGGTGTTGCCCCTGATCACCGGCTGGCCGGTGATGCCGACCCGCGCGTCGCGCAGAACGCGCCGCACGTCGTCGCGCAAGCCCTCGACCTTCTGCCGGCGCACGTCATTGGCGTCGACTTCCAGGAGAATATGCGATCCGCCCTGCAGATCGAGGCCGAGCACGATGTGGCGTTGCGCCCAGCCGGGCCACTTCTGCACCATGCTTTCGGAGAAAAAGTTGGGGACGGCGAACAGGCAGACAAATGCCGCCGTCAACAGGATCGCCGCCGCCTTTGCACGCGAAATATAAAGCATCGGTCCTGACCGCCCTGAATTCCGCTCTGACAGCGGCCTGCCGCCGTTCAGCTCGCGTTGCTATCGTCCTTCACGGGCTCGCCCTTGGCGCGGACGCTCGTCACCATAGAGCGCACCTGGCGCACGCGCACGCCGTCCGCAATCTCGACTTCGACCTGCTCGTCGTCGACCACCTTGGTGACCTTGCCCACGAGCCCTCCGGAGGTAACCACCGTATCGCCGCGCCGCAAGTTCTTGACCAGCTCCTCGTGCGCCTTCGCCCGCTTCTGCTGTGGCCGAAAAACCAGGAAATACATGATCACGAAGACCAGCACCATCGGGATCATAAACTGGAACGCGGAATCACCTCCGCCGAGCTGGAGCCCCTGAGCAAAAGCGGGCGTAATGAACATTCTTGGTCCCTCGCGTGCGAGCGGTGCCGCGCCTTATGGCACGTGCCCCGCAGGCCGAAATTTGCGCGGACTATAGCGGTCGCAGGCCCAATTGCAACGTTGCCCACCGGCGGCCGGCGGCCGACCTTGCGGGGGCAACGCGCGCCGGCTAAAGGTGCTCCACAACTAGCAAAGAGCCATGGCCAAACGCGTCAAAAAGCCCCGACGGAAGGGCAAATCCAAGCCGCTTTCGCTGCGGGAATCCGGCCTCATATCCGGCACCGCGCAGGATCCGGGCTCGCGCATCGCCGCCGCACTCGAGCGCCTGGCGCCCGCGGTCCCATCCATCCCCGACTTCGAGGCGGCCGATGCCTTCGTTTGGCATCCGCCGGGGCGACGATTGGCGCCGATCACACGCGTCAACCGGGTCGAGATGTCGCTCCTCAAGGGGATCGACCGGGTGCGCGACCTGCTGCTCGAGAATACCGAGCGCTTTGCCCGCGGACTGCCGGCCAACAATGCGCTGCTGTGGGGCGCCCGCGGCATGGGCAAATCGTCGCTGGTCAAGGCGGTCCACGCCACCGTCAATGCGGCGGCGGGGCGGACCACGCCGGCTCCCGCGCGGCTCAAGCTCATCGAGATCCACCGCGAGGACGTCGAGAGCCTGCCCGATCTCATGGCGCTGACGCGCGGCGCGCCCCATCGCTGCATCGTGTTCTGCGACGACCTGTCCTTCGACGCCGATGATACGAGCTACAAGTCGCTCAAGGCCGTGCTCGAGGGTGGCATCGAAGGCCGACCGGACAATGTGGTTTTCTATGCGACATCGAACCGCCGCCACCTCATGCCGCGCGAAATGATGGACAACGAGCGCGCAACCGCGATCAATCCCGGCGAAGCCGTCGAGGAGAAAGTCTCGCTGTCCGATCGCTTCGGGCTCTGGCTCGGATTTCACCGCTGCAGCCAGGACGAATATTTGGCGATGGTGGAGGCCTATGTGGCCCGCTACGGCATTGCGCTCGCGGTCGATGAGCTCACCCGCGAGGCGCTGGAATGGGCCACCACGCGCGGCGCCCGCTCGGGCCGTGTCGCGTGGCAATACGTGCAGGATCTGGCGGGACGGCTCGGCGTGCGGATGACCGAGCGCGAATAACGGGGCTTCGGAAGTCTCAGCCCGTCCTCCGGACTCGGATATCAGGCTCCGTTGAGGAACTGCATCGGATCGATCGGGGCTGTCCCTTTGCGGACCTCGAAATGAAGCTGGGGCGCGTCGACATTGCCGCTCTGGCCGGATTTGGCGATGACGTCACCGCGCTTGATCTTGTCACCGCGCTTGACCAGAAGCTCCTTCGCATGGGCGTAGGCGGTGACATAGCCGTTGGGATGCTTCACCAGGACCAGATTGCCGTAGCCCTTCAACTCGCTGCCCGCGTAGGCGACCTCGCCGTCCTCGGCGGCCTTGATGGGGGTGTTTTCCGGCACCGCGACATCGATGCCATCGTTCTGCTGACCGTTCGGCTTGGGACCAAATCCGGCAATGATCCGCCCGCGCACCGGCCAGCGGAAGCCCGGCGCGGGCTCGACCGTCGCTTTCGCCGCGGCATCGGTGCTGGGTGCTTCCGCGGTCGGGGTCACCAGGCTGGCGCTTTGCGCAGGCGCAGCGCCGGCGGCGACTTTGTTGCTCGCGGGTTTGGACGGCGCGGCCGCCTGCTCGACTTCGGGCTTGGCGGCGCCGATACGGGCGCCCGGAATGACGATGCGGTCACCGATACTGAGCTTGGCGTAGGGCAGGATATTGTTGGCCTTGGCGATTTCCGCGACCGTCTTGCCGTACTGACGCGCAATCCTGGTGAGCGTGTCGCCCGCCGCGACCACATGCATCCCGGAATTGATCGGGCCGGCCGCATGGGAGCCGGGGCTCGCCGTCAACGCAGGAGCGGGCCTGGATGCCACGGAAGCGAGCGCAGGCGCCATAGCGGGCGCGGGAGCCGTCGCGTGAGTCGAGGGCGGCACCGCGGCGACGGCCGCAGCCGAGGAACCATAGCGCGGAATGACCAAGCGCTGGCCGGCGGCAAGCGCATTTGGTGAAGCGAGCCCGTTGGCCTCCATGATGACCGCGGCCGGCACGCCGTGGCGGCGCGAGATGCTGTCGACAGTGTCGCCGGGCGCCACCGTGATGGCGGTACCGCCATCCCAGTTCCATTGTCCGGACGAGGTCGGCTTGCGCACGACCGATGCCGGCGCCACGACCGATCCGGTGATTTCAGACCCTGCCGCAGCATCGTATTGAGTCGG
>Ga0075018_10000029_pt1 | contig 30075 bp, 24 predicted proteins | sample ColStrG_CSR_2014_FD_71471 | JGI IMG/M metagenome (GOLD analysis project Ga0075018, IMG submission 71471) | Freshwater sediment microbial communities in response to fracking from Pennsylvania, USA - Cold Stream Run_MetaG_CSR_2014 | ecosystem: Environmental > Aquatic > Freshwater > Creek >... | reverse complement strand
TCGCGATGCGGCCCGACCAGATTGTTGTTCTGGATGCCGATCGCGATGGACTGGCTGTCACCAAAGCCGGTTGCCGGTGAGTGGCAACCGCCGCAAGTGTTGTCGGAGTGCAGGCCGCCAGACTTGTCGAACCACAGCAGGCGGCCGAGGTCCGCGAGTTGCTGGTTGACCGGGCGGCCGAGCCGCTGCGGCAGGCTCTGCTCCACGCGGCCGGTGAATCCTGCAGCGTGCAGGGTTGCAGTCAGCTGCCGGTCCAGGCCCTCCGCATTCGCGGCGGAACCCGCCGCAGCCAGCTCGAACGCCAGGACTGCCGCCCACGATGTCATCCACTTGATCGTTGTGCTTGCCATGCCCTTCTCCCCTGTTGTCACGTTGCGGGTGCCTGGCCACAGGGCTTGTGCCCGGCGGCTGCTGATCAAAAAAAGCGCCCGTGCTGGTCGACGAGGGAGTCGGCCAGCACGGGCATGCCGTGCGCTACTGAATCAGGGGATTCATTCCAGTCAAAAGACCATCGGGATTCCTGAAATAAAGCCACGCGTTCATGGTCCAGAAGGGCACGGGTTCGTCGTTGCTCCACGAATCGAGACTGCCGGCAAATCCTTCCGGTGCGGGTCCGTTAGCGGGCATGCATGCAAAGGGAATCAGGTATTCCAGCGCCACCAGTTTGAGCCGGGTCTGGCCAGGCGGAAAGGCATAGAGCAGCACGGCCGGGTGCGCTGGGTCGAAGGTGCAGCTGATGCGCGAGGGGAGCAGGTAATGGAAGCCTTCGCCGGGAATGTCGGGTGTTGCCGGGAAGAAACCCTCGGCGACGGCCACGTTGACGTCCCGGTATTTCAGGGTTGCCGCCTTGGCAGCTTCGAGTTGATCCTCGGTGGGCTGGGCCAGCTTGACGGTGTCCGAGTAACTCAGGATGCGCCCGCCATCGTCGGCCACGGCAACACTTGTGCCAGCCAGGCACGCCAGCGCGGCGCAGGCCAACACGGATGCAGGTCTAATAAACTTCTTCATGATGCCCCCTTTAGAAACTGGTTATCCGCAATACCGGGCAGATAAATGTGCCGGTTGTTGGATTAAGAGTGTGCGGGCAGCACTTCGGGTACCAGATTCATTGCGCAACGCAGCTGCGATGCGCCCCGGTCGGGCTAGGGCAGCGGGTTCATGTCCCAGCTCAGGCGCAAACCGATCGTGCGTGGGCGGTTCACCGTAACGGCCTTGTAGAATTGCCCGTAGTTCGCGTACAGCTGCGCCCGCGTGTCGCCGATATTCTCGCCGTACAGTTCCGCACTCCAGGTCTCACCGCGTACCCCAACGGCAGCGCCAGCCGTGCTGAAGGCCGGGAGGTCGTAGGAGGTTGAATTGCCCACCAGATCAAAGGTCGGCAATCCGATGGCCGACAGGGAATGCGACTGATGGGTGAACTTACCCTGCAGGTAGAGCTGGTGCGCGCGCCACGGATGTTCATAGTGCGCCAACAACTTCAATTGCAATGGCGGCGCGCCTGCCAGCGAAGTACCCAGTGTCTGCATGCCGGAAGGCAGTTGCAGGCCATCGGGGTTTTGCAAGCTGGCCAGGTTGATCGGCGTTCCATTGCCCCAGTACAGCGGCGGCTTGCGCACCAGCGCGGTACTGTTCCATACGGCTGAGGATTCCAGCGTCAGTCCGCCCGTGGAACGCCACGCCGCGCTCAGGGCCAGACCTCGTGCCCGGTAGTTGCCACCGTTGAACACCAGGCCGCCCATGACCAGCGGCTCAAAGGAGCTGGTCTGCACATGGAGCCAGTCTTCCTGGAAGAGCGTCGTCTGCAATTCGGCGCGCCCATCGGGGCGGCGTAGTTTCAAGCCGATTTCATTGTTCGACAGGCGATCCGGTTGGTAGGCCTGGGGTACCCGCCAGCTGCCATTGGCATGCGCCTGCGCCTGCCATGGGTATGGACCATCCGAAAGGGGTGAGGCCGTAAACACGCTCGTGAAGCGGTTGAAGCCACCCGCCCTGAAGCCTTGTGAAAAAGTGTAGTAGACCATGAGGCCGTCATGGGGCTTCCATGACAGGTTCAGCCGACTGGAAAACAGCTTGAAGGTACGCTGCAGGTATTGCGTATCCAGATCAATGAATTGCAGGCTCCCGCAAGGCTCGCTCGATGGCGGATTCAGGTAGATCTGGCAGCTGAAGATGCCCGTTGTGGCACCAACCTCCCGCACACTGACGCGCGAATAACGGGTGCCCGCGGTCAGGGTGAGCTTGCCGGGAATCAGGTCATAGTCCAGCGAAGCAAATAGCGCCTGCTGGGCATAGGTGTGAGTGATGTCGTTTATCCAGCTGTCGGTCGGACCGCGCGGATGCGGATTGATGAGCGTCGGGGGCACGGGCACGAACACCGCTCCTGCATCCGTATAGCTTATGGGTCTCCCCTGCGCATCGAGCGGCAAACCATTCACGGTCCAGTACCCCTTTGGGGGTTGCAAAGGATTGAAATACGGCGTGGCGCTCGCGTAGTAGAAATCTGTCACGCCCTGCATCAACTCACGCTCGAAATAGGCCCCGCCGACGCCGCGCAACCTGCCCTCCTCAGGCAGCATTACTCGCAGCTCATGGCTCTGATCGGAGTTCTTTTCCTGGTCGTGCCAGGTAGCGCTCGGCGTGAAACACTGCGTGGGCAGGTCACCCCATGCCGTCACGGCGCATTGATAGAACGACGCGTAGAGTGCGCGTGAATAGTTCGTGTAGTCCTGTTGCTGCTCCAGCCGCCGATCGCGATACGAACCCGAATAGATCGCCTTCAGCGCGCCCAGCCGACCCTCGAGCGTCAGTGTCGTGGACTGGAACCGGTCTTTCGCGAACGGCGCATTGAACAGCTGAACTGCGAGGCCCGGCAGCGGCTGGCCATCGGAAGTGCTGCTCATCTGCGCGAACACACCCTCGGTGTCTATCGTCTGGTAGACCTGCGAGACCAGTGCTTCCCAGTCGTTGCTGATGTGATATCTGAACTGCAGCCGGCCGCCGACATATTCAGCGGAGTTGATGTCCCGGGCCACGAGCGCGCTGTTGTCCAGCACGACACTGTTCGGTGGAACCTGGCCGCCATAGAGCTCGCGTATGCCAAGGTCGGTGGGCTCACGCGCAAAGGTGCCATGAATGTTGTCGATATAGCCACCGCGATGCTCCCGATACAGCACGGCGCGCATGGCCAGGCGATCGCTCAGCAGCGGCAGGTTGGCCGTCAGTGTCAACAGATGGCTCGGAGCGCCGTGCTCGGTCAGCGAGGTACCCGCCTGCGCGTGGACCTCCGTCAAATCCAGTCGAGGCTTGCGCGTGATATAGCGGACCACGCCCGCTTCCGCGCCCGCGCCAAACAGCGTGCCCTGGGGTCCTTCCAACACCTCGACACGTTCGAGGTCCGCGGCGTACAGGTCCACATTGTGATTGATCTGGCCTACCGGCTCATCGTCGATGTAAATCGCCACGGTGGGCAACAAGCCCGTGATGATCGTGCCCTGCACGTCGCCCGAGTTCGTGGCCAGGCCACGGACGATGAGATTGCTCTCGCCCGGACCAAAGGTGTGGGCTGTCAGGCCTGGGACCAGCGCGAGGTAGTCATCGAAGTTCGACACGTGCTGCCGGACGAGCTCTTCCGCCGTCAGTACGATGACCGTTACCGGACTGTCATTCAGGCGCTCCACGCGGCGGTTCGCGGTCACGATGACCTCGACGAGTGCATCGGCAGGCGGCGCCGCGACCGCAGTCGCGCGCGGCAGCTTGGCGAGCACGCGCACCGTGAACGCGTTCAGGAACTCGAATTCAAGCTGCGTACCCGCGAGCAGGTGCTCGAGCGCCAAGCGCGGGGCAAGCCCGGCCTCTGCAGGTTGTGCGATCTTGCCGGCGATGTCCTTCGATACGTAGACCACGTGCAGGCCGGTGAGCTGCTCGTATTGCTCCAGGGCCTGCTCCACCGGTTGCGAGGCGATCGTTGTTGCGAGCGGCGAGGCTTCGCTGGTCACCGCGCCAGCCACCGCCGTTCCATGGGCGATGCACGCAGCGGCAACTGCCCGCACGATGCCGGGCGCTATCACCGATCGTCCAGTCATGGACTAACTACCGCCACGAGCCGCAGTAAATCACAACCGATGTTGGCGTGCGAGCTGGGTATGTTCAGGGTGTCAGGGCCGGCTCACGCGGATGTCGGTATCGCTGACGGACACCTGGACGCCATCGATGCCGCGCAGGAACAGCACGAAGGCGTCAACGTCGGTCGCGGAAAATGACCCGCTGATCTCCAGCTTGCGCAGCGCCGGCGTCAGGATCCGGATCGGACGGCGCGAATAGCGATTGAATTCCGTGGCGACTTTTTCGATGGGCTCGTTCCGGAAGCGGATCTGGCCGCGCATCCAGGCGCCCGAGCGCGAAGTATCGGCCGCCTCGGGCATGGCAGGCCAGGTACCGGCCTCGACACGCAACTGCTGGCCGGCGGACACGGGAACGTCATCGGGCAGCACGCGATCGGCGCGCGCGGCCGCAGCGCGGGCAACTCGCACGCGCCCGCTGTACACGGTGACAAGCGTCGCACCCTCATCGAGGCGAACGTCAAAATTGGTGCCGACGGCATGCACGGTCGCAACTCCCGCCAGCACGTCGAAGCCCCGTCGCGATTCGTGCGCCACCTCGAAATTGGCACGCCCCGCCACCAGCTGCACCAGGCGCGAGTTGCCGGTGTACTGCACGATCACACCCGAATCCGTATCGAGCTTGAGCACAGAGTGGTCTGTGAGTTGCTGCTCGGACAGTTGGCCGTGTCCGCTGTGCAGCGTCATCTGAGTGCCTGCAACCGGAAGTTGTGCGACCGGCCGCCGCGCCATCCACAGCGCCAGCAATCCCACGACGCCGAGCATGCCGCCGGCTACCACGGCAGCGCGGAACAAGCCGCGGCCGACATGCCGGGGCCAGATATCCATGCCGGCCGGCCTGATTCGCCGAGCCGCACTCTGCTCTTCGGCCTGCGCGCGCGCGAGCAAAGACTCGATACTGGGCGCTTTGGCCGAGCGCGCACCGGGCAATTGCTGGGCGATCGACGCGACCGCGAGGTATTCCTCCACGTGCATGGGCGAGGCGCACAGCCAGGCGGTGAAACGCGGCCGCTCGGATTCATCCAGGCCGCTGCGGTTGGCAACAAACCAGTCGGCCGCTTCCTGCGCAATCAGTTGTCGAACGCGGTCATCGCTCGCTGGCATGGCGGTCATCCGAGTCGGGCCATCCGGCGCCTGCAGTGTACAAGCGCCTGGGAAAGATACTTCTTGACCATATGGGTCGACACACCCAGCTGTGCCGCGATGTCGGCATAGCTGCGATCGTGCCAGTATTGCATCTGTACCGCCGCCTGGCACTTGGGCGGCAACTGCTGCAGCACCTCCAGGAGTCGCCGCGCACGCTCGGAATCATCCATGTCGGCGCCGAACCCCGGCCATTCGGCCAGCTGTGCACTGACGGCCGGATCATCGACATCGACTGCGGCGGCGTCACGCCGCTGTTGCAGGGCCTGTTCGCGCAGCAGGTTGCCCGCCACGGTATACAAATAGGCCTCCGGATTGCGGATGGTCGTTACATCAGGAATGCGCAACAGGCGCAGATAAACCTCCTGGGCAAGCTCCGCCGCGTCGGTACCACGACGCACGCGGCGCACAAAGTAGGCGCGCAGCGCACTACCCTGCCGTTTGAACAGCCGCTCCACAAAAGCGTTCTTCTCGTCTGACATGGTTGGGTCTACCTAAATGAGTAGTCCGCCACTCAATCGGGTACCACGTTCTGTCAAATCTTGGTGCAGAATGATGATACGCCTGTAAGCCCCTGGGTAGACGTTGCCGGCATGGAACAGGATGTCGTAGTCGTTGGTGCCAGCTTTGCCGGCCTGGCCTGTGCAACCTCACTGGCCGAAGCTGGCTTGCGGGTCACCGTGGTGGAACGCAAGCGCGACGCGGGCGAGAAACTGCACACTACCGGCATCCTGGTGCGCGATGTCATGGACACTGTGGCACTGCTCGATGGCATGCCCGCGCAGCTGGTACGTCGAGTGGAAGGCGTGCGTCTGTATGCACCGAACCTGAGGCACGTCGACCTCTCGGCGCCAGGCTACTATTTTCTCGCCACCGACACCCCAGGCCTGATGCGCTGGCTTGCGACCCGTGCCGAACAGGCTGGCGTGCGGATGCTCTGGAATACGGTCTTCCGCGAGGCACGGCGCATCCAGTCCGGGTTCGACCTGCAGGCGCCCATAGGCACTGCACGCTTCCTCGTTGGCGCGGATGGCCCACGCTCGGCGGTGGCGCGCGTGCTGCAGCTGGGCGAAAACGCCAGGTTCCTGGCGGGTATCGAACACGAATACGAGGGCTCGCCCGTCGATGCCGCGGATCGATTGCACTGCTTCATCGACAAGCGGCACATGCCGGGCTACATCGGCTGGGTGGTTCAGGGGGTCGGTGTCACCCAGGTCGGCCTGGCCCGCAGGCAACGCGACGGCAATGGCGCCATCGTGAAGCAGTCCATGGAACGCTTCCTCGACAAGATCGCGCCGACCTTCGATTTTCGAATGCACGTGCCCACTGCCGTGCGCGCCGGCCTCATACCCTGTGGCGGCGTCGTACGACCGGTCGCCACGCAGCGCGCCGTGCTGGTCGGCGACGCCGCTGGCATGGTCTCGCCCGTAACTGCCGGCGGCATTCACACGGCGCTGCAGTTCGGGGCGCGAACGGGGCATAGCATTGCGGATTTCCTCTGCGGGCGTGGGCCGGATCCCGGCGCGGTGGCAGCACGCAGCTATCCGAAGTTCCGGATCAAGCGGACGCTGCGGTTTCTGTTCGACCACTTCCAGACCGATTGGGCCTTCAACCTGCTGCTGGCGACGCGACCCGTACGCGAGGCGGCGAGCCTGGTGTACTTTCACCGGCGTGGCGTGGTGCTCAGGAATTCCCGTAGGGAACGCTGACGATGATGCGGGTGCCACCCGCGGGCGGCTGATCGATCTGCAGCGTGCCGCGCATCAGGCGGGTGCGATACCTGATCATCCGCAATCCAAGACCCTGCTGGACACCGGCTTTCGCATTGAATCCGCGACCGTCATCCGCTATTTCCAGCATCACCTGCTCGGCAGTGATGCGCAGCGCGACGTGGATCATCCTGCCACCACCATGCCGCATGGCATTGTTCACCGACTCATGGGCGATCCGGTACAGGTGATCGGCGATCGAATCGGCGATGGCGCCCTCATCGCCAGAGACGTCGACCCGTACATCGACGAAAAAGTAGCGGCTGTTGACGGTATCGGCGAGGTGACGCAGCGCCAGCAGCAGCGAGCCCTCGACGTGCAGCGGAGCCAGGCCGTTGGCCAGTTCACGCGCGGTGGCAATCGCCCGATTGACATGCCCGGCCACGCCGCGCAATGAAGCCTGCAGGGTCTCCACGTCATCGACCGGACTGGCGCTGGCACTTTGCAGCATCAGTGCGATGCCGGTGAGGTCCTGGCCCAGGCCTTCGTGGATGTCACTGCTCAGCCGCAAGCGCTCCTGGGCTGCGATATCCAGCACTTCGCGCTCCAGTATCCGCTGCTCGGTGATGTCAGACAGGGTTAGCGTAATGCCTTCGATCAGTGGACTCGCACGCTGGTCAGTTCCGGCCACGCGTACGATGCGCTGCTCGCCGTTCGGGGCAGCGAAATCCAGCTCGATATCCGTGGTTGCAGCTGGATCGGCCTTCAGCCCCTCGATGAACCTGGACAGCGGCGTCACATTCCCGGGGCCCAGCAGTGATGTGGCCGCACTGCCCGGCACGCTGACCGCCGGCACACCCAGAACGCGTTCCGCGGCAGCGCTGGCAAAGGTGACGGTGCCTGCGTCGTTGACCACGGCGATGACGTCGGCGGAGCGCCGCACCAGCTCGGTCAGACGGGCGTCGAGTTCCCTGATGGCCAGCGCCCGATTGAGGCGCCGCAGCTCTTCGCTCACGATGCGTTGCCGGGCGACGACCAGGATAGCGCCCAGCACCACCATGCCCACCAGCACCCGCATGTCGACGCCATTGCGCAGCGCCTCGGACGCGGCCAGCAGCACGATTGCCAGCAGCAACACCAGCGCCGGCAGGAAGCTGTAGGTCGGCGCGCCTGCACTGGCACGATGCCCATCAGGCGCGCGCTGCCGCAGTTCAATAGCCGCGGCCGTGGTAATGCAGGCGCTGAAGATGACATCGCCCGCGGTGAATGCCAGGTCGCCGGCGCCGTAGATCGAGCGGAGCACGGATACGCCGCCCGTGCTCCAGCCCAGCCACAGCAGGTCGGTGATCAGGCTGACAACCGCGCCAACCACAATCATCATGGCCGCCCGATCCGAGCGATCATCACTGATCTGCGTGAACAACAGCACCGTGGCCGTCATGGTGATGCTGATGCCGGCGGTGTAGAAGAGTTTGGTGCCGACAGTCATGGCGACCTCCGCACCCGAAGCTGCGGGAAACTCGTACAGAAATCCCCACAGAATGGCGACCACCCCCAGCAGTACCGTGGCGGAATCGATCCACACCTGCCGGTGCCGGAAGCTGCCGCCGCAGCTCAGGTAAAAGCACACACAGACGGCGGTCATGAACGGGTAGTAGCTCTGGAATGCCGCATCGACGACCGCACGGTACAAGGAAGGAACCGAGGCGTTATAGTGCGGGTAGACCATGCCAAAGCTCAGGTCCACCGCGGCACTCACCAACATCAGGATCCAGGCCATGCGCCGATAGCCGCGCGGGGGCGCGACGCGCAACACCACAACGATGGCCACGATCTCAATGACATCGGCAGGCGGCACCGCCCAACCGATCAGCAGATCGAGTACCTTGCTGCTGCGCCAGAAGGCAATGCAGCAGATCAGCAACAGCGCGGCATACAGCCACGAGAGTTGGGATGCCAGACGAGTCGCACGGCCGCCTGGCATTGTGCTGAGGCTGAGGCTCACTCGAGAGTCGTCAGCCCATGCTGGATCGCAAACTTGACCAGTCCGGCCAGTTGGTTGACCTGCAGCTTCTGCATCAGCCGGCTGCGGTAGCTGTCCACTGTCTTGGGCGAGAGGTGCAACAGCTCGCCTATCCTGGCGCTCGAGTTGCCGTTGACCACCAGGCTCAATACTTCACGCTCGCGCCGGCTGAGGCTGTCAATGGGATTGGCTACGCGCCGATCGCCAATGCCCTGCGCCACGACTTCGGCGACCTGGCGGCTGAGGTAGTGCTGCCCACAATCCACGGCACGGACCGCATCGATGATCTCGGCGCTAGCTGACTCCTTGAGCAGATAGCCGCGGGCACCTGCCTCGAGCGACCGAACCACGTTCTGCGAGCCCGAGTGCATGGACAGCATGACGATGGCAGTATCCGGGAGCGCCGCGTGAATCTGACGCGCCGCCTCGATGCCATCGAGTCCAGGCATCGAAATATCCAGTATCACGACGCGTGGGCGGATCCGCCGCACCATTTCGACCGCATCGGTGCCAGTTGCGGCCGAGCCGGCAACCTCGATGTCCGGGTGGGTACGCAGCAGCGCCGTCAGTCCGTCGCGAACCACGGCATGATCGTCAGCGATGAAAACCGTTATGGGCATGACAAGCCGTAAACTGCTTATTGATTATAAGTACCAGGATCGGAGCGGCTGATGCAAGATTTCCCTACACGGATGCGCCAGCATTCCCCGCAGCCGCCCTGCCAGTCACTGCATAGGATACCGCAAATGACTTCGGTCATCGGTGCGCGATCTTACCCATAGCTACCCGGTAGGGCTCCTATGCGCGATGTCTGGCTGGATAATGGTGTGGTCTGGGCTGCGGCCGCCGCCGGCCTGCCCGTCAGCGCCAGTCGGCGGCTGACCCAGCGCGCCATTGCCATGGCCGGCGAAGCCGGGAGCAGCCGCATCATGCTCGACTTCCGCGACGCCACACTGATCGGCAATACACTGGCTCTCGGCTGGCATGCCGATATGCTGGCACGACTCAAGCCGCCCGGCGACATGCACTTGGCGCTGCTGTGTATGCAGTACTCCGACAGCGTGCAGCATTGGGAACGCGCCCTTAGGGAGCGTGGTCACGCGGCCACTGTATTCACCGATTGCGGGGCCGCGCTGACCTGGCTTGAGGGCGCGACACCGACACAAAAGGTAGCGACCACCCCGGCGCCGGCAGCACCGCCCGTCGAAGGATCCACTGACGCAGAGTCCCTCAAGCGGCTGCTGGAGCGCTATGCCGATGGCCTGAGCGCTGTGCCGCACAGCCAGGTGGTCATCGAATTCCACGAACTGCTCGACTGCCTGCTCGAGAACGCGGAACTGCTGGGCGTGGACGCGATGCGCGGCCTGGAGCAGCAGTTGCGGCTGCAGCGAAAGCGGCGCGATCAGCGCTAGGTCGGGTTTAGATCTCCAGGAACAGCCGATGCAGCCGTGCGGATTCATCACGGCCCAGCGTCGCCAGTAGCTGCTCCAGCGAGGCGGGCCGACCATAGGCATGGCCCTGCGCGAAATCCACTCCCATGGCTTTGAGGCGCTGCGCGAGCTCCTTGCTCTCGACGAACTCGGCAACCGTCGAAACCTTGTACGCCTTCGCGAGCTCGACGATGCCGCGCACCGTGGCTTGTGACTTTGCATTGGTCAGCATGTCGCGCACGAAACTGCCGTCGATCTTGAGGCAGGCCACCTGCAGGTTCTTGAGCGAACTGAGTGTGTTCGCGCCGGTGCCGAAGTCATCCAGGGCCACGCGGCAGCCCACTTTGCGCAGCGTCGCCAGCAGATCGGTGGCGCGGGCGAGATTCGAGATGGCCGCCTGCTCGGTCACCTCGATGGTGATGCTGCCGGGGGGCAGCGCGGCGGCTTTCAGGTTGCCGAGCAAATGCTGCGCGAAGGCCTCGTCGCCCAGCGACTGCCCCGAGACATTGATCGACATATACAGGCCGCTGGACTTCAGTATGCTGCGATAGGGCGCCAGCATTTCGAGCGCATGCTGCGTGACCCAGCGATCGATGGACGGCAGCAGCTGGTAGCGCTGTGCCGCGACGATCAGTGGTCCTGGCGAGACCAGCGAGCCATCGGGCATCTTGAGGCGCATCAGTATCTCGTAACCGCCTGGCTCGTCCATTTTCTGCAGTGGCGCGATGCGTTGCGCATGCAACTCGATGCTGTTGGTACGCAGCGCCTGGCGCAGCGTGCCGACCGCCGCCACGTCACCCTTGCGGCGCATGATGCTGCTGTCCTGGCAGGCGTAGACCTCGATGCGATTGCGGCCATGGTCCTTGGCTTTCTTGCAGGCAATTTCGGCGGCCGCCAGCGCCCGCGCCAGCCCCTGGGGAATGTCGACGACGTCGGCGATGCCGCAGCTCACCGACACCTCGATGCCCGCGTCGGGTCCGGATTCGGGACCAATCGCAATCTTGGCGACCGCCTCACGCAGGCGCGTGGCGTGCACCTGCGCCTGCGAGGCATCGCCATCCGAGAGCAGGATGGCGAAACGGTCTCCGGTCAGGCGCGCGCACACGGCGCTGGCGGGCAAGGTCGGCGAACCGAGCAAGCCCGCGACCCGCACGATGAGCTCGTTGCCCAGCTCAAAGCCGTGCAGCTCATTGATCACATGCATGCGATCGACGTCGACATAGATGAGGCTACGCAAGGCATCTGGCGACTGCGACGAGAGTTGCAGATGCGTCTGCTCGAGGCCGCCGCGCGTGTGCAGGCCGGTCATGAGATCGAACTGCGCCTCGATCAGCGAGGCGGCCTGCCGCCCCAGGTGGCGACCCAGGTAGGCATGCTTGTTCTCGAAATCGCCGCGCTCATTGGCATTCAGGAACACCATCGCGCCGATGACGCGCCCGGTGGTCAGCACCACAGGCACGCACAGGATCTTGCAGGGTTGCGCTGCGCCCCTGCCGGCCCCGCCATTCATCACGAGTGCGCGATTGCGCCGTTGCACCCAGGTGAGCAGCTGCGAACGGTTCTTGCTGAGCACGGCGCGCAGCGCCGGCGCTCGCAGCGCTTCGGCGGCATGCTCGATATACAGTCGCCGGTCGGGGATCAGCAGCGCGCCCAGGGCGCTGCGCATGCGCGTGGTCGCGGCAGCCAGCAACTGCTCGAGCACCTGGCGATCATCATTGGCCCCCTGCAACTGCTGCGACACCTTGAACAGCCACTCGAGCTCATGAGTGCGCTCGGCCAGGGTCTGTTCGCGCTTGCGGCGCTCGGGCCTGGCCTCGCGCGCCAGTTCGCGCACCAGGCTGTCGATGACAGGCTTGAGCTTCTTGCGTATGGCGGCCGGCTCGCTGGCCGGCGCACGCGCGGAGATTTGCACGGCGAATACGCCGAGCAGTCGCTCGCTCCCGGAACGCAGGGGAATGGCAACGGTCAGATCCCTGGAGTTCAGCCGCTCGGCGAGCTGCGGCGTGCTCTCGAAGCTGCGCTGGCTGCGCAGCCACTCGGCCACGTTCCCCGCCAGCAAGGCCCCGGATTCCCCGCGCACGGCGAGCCGGGCGTCGAGCAGACCCGCACCGGTGAGCCCGGTGACCAGGGCGCGCGCGATGTCGGTGTACGAGCCGAGCATGTCCCCGGAGGCGGTACTGGCACGCGCCGGGCTTCTGGCTCCATCAGCGGTCATGTCATGGTTCGCGCGCGGCGCCTCGGGGCTTGGGGTAACCGTGGCCGCTGCTCGTGGGGCCTTTCCACAGGCATGAATACGGCGCCTGGGCGCGAATCTTGAATCTACCGCCGTGAAGCTGTGAGGCGGTTCCCGTAACCCATACAGAGACCTTGACGTCTTTGCGCGATCACACAGGCCGGCGGCCCATGCAATCTGCTTGCCTACCGTCAAACCCCGAGCAACTCCACCTCGAACACCAGTGTGGCATTCGGTGGAATCACACCGCCGGCACCACGGGCGCCGTAGCCCAGCCCAGGCGGAATCGTCAGCACGCGCGTGCCGCCGACCTTCATGCCTTGCACGCCCTCGTCCCAGCCGCGGATGACCTGGCCGCTGTCGAGCTCGAATCCGAACGGGCGATTGCGATCCTTGCTGGAATCAAACTTGCGGCCGCGGCACTGCGGTGCCGCGGCGTCGTATAGCCAGCCCGTGTAGTGCACCGAGACATTGTGGCCCGAGGTGGCAGTGGCACCGGTGCCCGGCACAGTGTCTTCATACTGCAGGCCAGATGGGGTCGTGTTCATGGTCGGGTTCCTTGCGTCGGATCAAAACAACGATCGTGCCACCAGGTAGGCCAGCGCAGCAATGAGTGCGGCAGCCGGTATCGTCAGTACCCAGGCGTAAACCAGCGAGGCCGCCACATCCCAGCGGGTACGCGACGGGTTCTGCACGGCACCCGCACCGAGAATGGCGCCGGAGATGGTATGCGTCGTCGACACGGGGATACCGAAGCCCGATGCGATGAAGAGCGTGATTGCGCCGCCCGCGGAAGCGGCGGAGCCGCTCGCTGGCGTCAGCGGCGTCAGTTTTTGCCCCATGGTCTTGATGATGCGCCAGCCACCCATCAACGTGCCCACCGCAATGGCGGCGTAGCAGCTCACCATCACCCACAATGGCAGGTGGGCCTTCGTGGTCAGGTTGCGGCTGATGAGCAGCAGCCAGATGATGCCCATGGTCTTCTGCGCATCATTGGCACCGTGCCCCAGGCTGTAGAGCGCGCTGGTCACGAGCTGCGCGCGCCGGAACCAGCGATCGAGCCGGATCGGCGCGATGCGAAAACATGCCCAGCTGATACCCAGCATGATCAGTCCACCGATCAGCAGGCCCAGCACCGGCGACACCACGATGAAGATCGCGACCTTGATGATGCCCGCCGCCTTGAGCGCGACGAGCCCGCTCTTGGCCATACCCGCCCCTATCAGACCGCCGATCAGCGCATGCGAAGAGCTCGACGGAATACCCAGGTACCAGGTCACCAGGTTCCAGACGATGGCGCCGACCAACGCACCGCAGATGACGGCATCATTCACGAAGGCCGGATTGATGATGCCCGAGCCGATGGTCGCCGCCACCTTGGGCGCGAACGCGTAGATCGCGGCGAAGTTGAAGATCGCCGCCCAGGCCACCGCCTGGTAAGGCTTGAGCACGCGCGTTGAAATCACCGTCGCGATGGAGTTCGCGGCGTCGTGGAAGCCGTTCAGGAAATCGAAACCCAGCGCCAGCAGCACGAGCAGCCACAGCGCCGTGACCGTTGGATCGGAGAACACGATCAGGCGTTCTGCAGCGTGATGTTTTCGATCAGGTTGGCGACGTCCTGGCACTTGTCGGTCGCCGCCTCGAGCATCTCGTAGATTGCCTTGAGCTTGATCAGCTGGCGGATGTCGGATTCATCGCGGAACAGTGTCGAGATCGCCGCGCGCATCACGCGGTCCGCCTTCGATTCCATGTTGTCGATCTCGCGGCAGATCTTCAGCGCCTCGGGCGCGTTGCGCATGTTGTTGAGCAGCGCCACGGCCGCCTGCAGGCGCACGCAGCAGGTCTGCAGGAGCCCCGCAAGCTCGATGGCGGGCTCGGTCACATGGCGCACGTCGTAGAGGTTCAGCGACTCGGCGCAGTCCTGCATGAGGTCGAGGATGTCGTCCATGCGCGAAATGAGGCGATGGATGTCGTCCCGATCGAGCGGCGTGACGAACAGGGTCTGCAGCAAGGCGACCGTCTCGTGCGTGATGCGATCGGCGTTGTGTTCGAGATCGTTGATGCGCTCGATGCGGACCAGCCGCTGCGCCTCGTTTCCATAGTCCTTGAGCAATTCCGACAGGACCCCGCTGGCCTCGGCGGCCAGGCTGGCGTGCTGGTTGAACAATTCGAAGAAGCGATTCTCGCGCGGAACGAGCTTGGCGATGAGGTTCACGGCGGGCCTGTTGTTATTGGTGGAAGGGCAGACTTTAACCTGTCTGCCCTTCCCGTTGTAGCTGCCGGGCGCCCGTGGCCCGGCCAGCGGCCAACTCCAGCCTATTGGGCCACGTAATAACCCGATACCGAACAGGTCAAGCCACCGACGCTAGCCGTGAACGGCCCTGCCTGTATCTGCACGAACACGTTGGTCGTCCCCGACGCGAAACCGTAGGCATACATCTTCATCGGCGTCGCAAAGGCGTAGTAGTCGAGCTGCGGACTGCCGTCGGTGAGACTCAGGAAGCGCGTCATCAGGAAGTTGTGGTAGAAATTGGCATGGTTCGGAGCCGCCGGCATGCTGATCAGCAGCAGCAGATCCGAATAGGGATTGCTGACGTGATTGACGCTGGCACGGCACGACAGACTCTCGATGACCAGGATCTGGCCTGCCGGAACCAGCGGCGCAGCCCCGCCGGTGCTCAGCGTGCACCCCGCCTGGCCGCTCGAGTCGAACAACACGTCACAGGCGGCTTCGACGGCGTGACGCGCCGTATCCCCTTGCTCCACGTACAACGGATTGCCGGCCGTATTCGAGATGCCAATCGAACCGCTGGTGATGTTGGCGTTGACCGTGCCCGTGACAGGCACCGTATTGCCCACGTTGACAGTGCCCGTGACGGGCAGTGGCACATTGACAATCGACACGGGCAGCGACGGCGCAGCGTAAGCCACGCCCGATAGCGCAACCAGCGCCGCGCTGCAGACCGCAAATCGTAAAGAGTCTCGCATCGTCTTTCTCCTTGCTGTGTACCGGATGAGCGACGATGCGCAATATATAGATCCAGATAATCGGTCGCGTCCCCGGAACTGGGGACGGCGGTCGGGTCGTCTAGCGCAGGCTCGCGCAACGCGGCGGGTGCTCTATACTGCGGGCTGCGAACTCAGGAGCCGGGGGGAATCGGGATGCGCATGAGCACGCTGGGAATCTGTGTGGTTGCGATGACGAGCTTCGCCAGCCTGCTATCGGCGGGGGCGCTGGCCGCAGATACCGAACACGAGAGCGCCTTCAAGTTCCGCTTCGTAGGGCCCAAGATCGGCAACCGAATCGCCGCCATCGCCGGCGTTGCCGGCGACCCGAGCGTGTACTACGCCGGGGCCGCCTCAGGCGGGGTGTGGAAATCGGAGGACGGTGGCAACCGCTGGGCGCCGATCTTCGACAAGCAATCCGCCACCGCGATCGGCGCCCTCGCCGTCGCACCCTCCGATCCGAGCACGGTGTGGGCCGGCACCGGCGAAGCCTGGGTGATTCGCGACAGCGACGTCATGGGCAACGGCATCTACAAGTCGGTCGATGCCGGCAAGACCTGGACCCACATGGGCCTGCCGGAATCCGGACGCATCGGGCGCATCGTCATCCACCCGACGAATCCGGACATCGTGTTTGCCTGCGTACTGGGACGGGTGACGGGGCCGCAACAGGAGCGCGGTGTGTACCGCACCGTGGACGGCGGCCAGCATTGGGAGCGCGTGCTGTTCGCGGGCGAGAACGTCGGCTGCTCCGGGCTATCCATGGATGCGCACAATCCACGCACGCTGATTGCCGGCATGTGGCAGGTGGAAATGCACACCTGGGGCGAACTGAGCGGCGGTCCCGGCAGCGGCATCTATATTTCGCACGACGGCGGCAACAAGTGGACGCGTCTCGAGGAACACGGACTACCGCACGCCTCGGTGGGCAAGATCGACGTCGCCATCGCACCGACCAATTCAAAGCGCATCTACGCGCTGATGCAGACCAGCGATCAGGGCTCGGTGTGGCGCTCCGACGATGCGGGCGAGCACTGGCGAACCGTCAACTACCAGCGTGCGCTGATCGGCCGCGCGGGTTATTACATTCGCCTCGCGGTCTCGACCGGCAGCGACAACGAAGTGTTCGTCGCCAACAGCTCGTTCCACCAGTCATTGGATTCGGGCGAGAATTTCCACGAAGTACGCTGGGGCGGAGACACCCACGACATCTGGGTAGACCCGGCCAATCCCGATCGCTTCGTGATTACCGACGATGCCGGGCTCATCATCACCACGGTGCACGGTCGCGGCTTCCACCGCGTCCAGCTGCCCATCGGCCAGATGTACCACGTCGCCGTGGACAACCAGGTGCCCTACTACTTCTATAGCAACATGCAGGACGACGGCAACATGCGTGGCCCCGTGGTGCCCGGGGATGGCGAAGCCGACTGGGACCGTCACATGGGCGGCTGCGAATCCGGCTTCACGATTCCCGACACCGAAGACCCGAACATCGTGTGGGCCACCTGTTACGGCAACAAGGTCACGCGCTGGGACGCCCGCTACAAACAGGCGCATTCCCTCAGCCCCTGGAAACTCACGCTCGACTCGCCGCCCAATGATCTGAAATACCGCTGCCACTGGACGGCGCCGCTGGCGATCGATCCCTTCGATCACAACACGGTGTACTACGGTTGCCAGGTGATCTTCAAGACCACCAACGCGGGCCAGACCTGGTCTGTGGTCAGCCCTGATCTTTCCACGCAGGACCCCGCCCATCTAATGCCCTCGGGCGGCATCGTCGGCGACAACCTCGGACAATTCTACGGCGAGGTCGTGTTTGCGATCGCGCCGTCGAAAATCCAGAAAGGACTCCTCTGGGCCGGCACCAATGACGGCCAGGTGTGGTACAGCAGTGACGGAGCGGCAAGCTGGAACCACGTCACGGGCAAGATGCCGGGCCTGCCGCCCTGGGGCACGATCACCAGTATCGCACCCTCGAGCTTTGATCCGGCCAGCGCCTACGTCAGCGTCGATCTGCATCTGGCGGACAACCGCGATCCCTTCATCTACAAGACAGCCGACTACGGCAAGACCTGGAAACGTATCGACGGTGATCTGCCCAGGCACCCGCTATCCTACGTGCGCTGCGTGACCGATGATCCCAATAGCGCAGGGCTGTTGTTCGCCGGCACTGGCGATGGCGTGTATTACTCGCTCGATGATGGCGAACACTGGATCGCGCTGCAGACCGGCTTGCCCACGGCGCCGGCAAGCTGGGTGGTCGTGCAACCGGGGTTCCATGATCTCGTGGTATCGACCTACGGCCGCGGCCTCTACATCCTCGATGACATCACGCCGCTGGAGCAGATGGCGAAACATCGCGCTGATGCGGCGGTCGTATTGCATGAGCCACGGGCGAGCTATCGATTCGTGCGCGGCCCGCAGGCGCTGCTCAACTTTTCTCTCAAGGCCCTGCCCAAGGGTTCGGTCGGGTTCGAGATCCTTGACTCCCAGGGGAACAGTGTCCGCACACTCGAACCCATGGAGCCCAAGGACCTGGTGGTCGGCATCAACCGCCAGACGTGGGATCTGCGCCATGACTCGCCGCGGGTGGTCGCCCTGCGTACCGTGGCGCCCGACAATAGCCGCATCTGGAATGAGCCGCGTTTTCGCGATGCGGATTCCAGGCCCATAACCCACTGGGGATCGAAGCCGGGCGAAGTGGGGCCGATCGCCGCTCCGGGCAGCTATTCGGTGCGCATGAAGGTCGATGGGCAGTCTTACACGCAACCGCTGACGATCCTGCGCGACCCGCGTGCGCCGGGATCGGCTGCGGATATTGACCTGTCGGTCAGGACGCTGCTGCGCATCCGCGACGATATCAGCCATGTGTCCGACGCCGTGAATCGGATGGAGTGGCTGCGCAAGCAGATCGAGACCATCGAGACGATGCTGCGGCCGGCGAAGAAAGTGGACAAGCCGGAGCCCGTGATCGCCGAGGAAGGCGACGAACCGGATACGGAGCCGGCGCCGGCGCCGCCGCTGGTCTTGACCGAAGCCCAGAAGCAGCAGCAGCAGCAACTGCTGGCGGCGGCCGAGCAGCTGGATTCGAAGCTGCAGGCCGTGGAGTCGCGCCTGGTGTCGCGCGCGCTGCGCAACAGCGATGACAAGTATTTCGTCGAGCCCTACGGCGCCTACCTTGATCTGATCTGGCTCAATGCCGAAGTCGGCACCGGCGGCGGCGATGTCGCCGGCAGCGCTGATTTCGCCCCCACCGTGACGCAACTGGATCGGCTGAAAGGCTATGAGACCGATGTGGCTGGCGTTGATGCCGACTACGGCAAGATCCTGAGTGAGGAATTGCCGCCGTTTGCGAAAGCCCTCGAGAGTGCCAACTTTCCACCGCTGAGCGCCGGTACCGGGGCGCCATAGAACGACGGGGAAAGTGAGGGGTTTGCAGGGGCTATCGATATTGGCAACAAATCGTGTGTTTCGCTGGCTGGATAGGAGCTTGCATGTGGTGCCGGCGTAACTTGCGGGGAGCACGGTTTACGTTCAACCTACTGACCCGTGACAACCGCCAATGCGCTGAAGTCCAGAATCGTGCCAGTGAGCGGCGTGTCTTCGCCCGAACGAGAGCAGATGTGGAGCCTTTATCGCCGCTACTACGCAAGCACGAGCCGCAAGCTGTTCGAGCGTGATTTCGCGCAGAAGGATTCACTGCTGGTGCTGCGGGATGCCGACGACTGCATCCGGGGATTCTCGACCATTGCCGTCGGCCTGACGCAGTTTGACGGGTGTGGCGTGCGCTACGTGTTCTCCGGCGACACGATCATCGAGCCCGCGTACTGGGGCACGCAGGCGCTGGCGTTTTCGTGGCTGCGCCACGCGGGCGAGATCAAGCGCATGCAGCCGGAGGTGCCGCTGTTCTGGTTCCTCATCGTCAAAGGACACCGCACCTTCCGTTACCTGCCGGCATTTGCCCGCGAGTTCTTTCCGCATTGGAAACGACACACGCCGGTTCATCTCGCCGCGCTCATGAACAAGCTGGCACACGAGCGCTTCGGTGCGGCCTTCGACGCCGCATCCGGCGTAGTCCGTTATCAGGAATCACAGGGCCACCTCGCTGGCGACATTGCCGAGGCGAGCGAACGCGAGGCCGGGCGCGACGATGTGAGCTTCTTTTTTCGCCGTAACTCCGGGTACCGCAATGGCGATGAGCTGGTCTGCCTGTGCGAACTGTCGGCCGAGAACCTGCGTCCATTGGCGCGCCGCCTGTTCGAGAACACGCATTGAATGGCTGGCCACACATCGCGGCGGAGGCGCGCAAGGAAGTTGCCGTGCTGCGCAGGGCGCTGGAGCTGCCGCAGCAACAGCAACGTGAGCTGCTGAGTCAGCTGCTGGGCGCCAACCGGGACACAGCATTCGGCCTGGAGCATGGATTTGAGACCATACACGACCCCGATGACTTTCGCCGCCGCGTACCCCTTCGCTGCGAACAGCAGTACCAACCGTGGCTGGAGCGCGTGTCCGCAGGCGAGCCCGGCGTGCTCACGCGCGCTGCTCCCATCGCCTTTGAAGCCACAGGCGGCACGACTGGCGCCAAACTGATTCCCTACACGCCACATTCGCTGCGCGCCTTTCGTGCCGCAGTATTGCCGTGGCTGGCCCATTTGCTCGAGGATTTCCCACGAATCACCGAGGGCGTGGCGTACGTCGCCGCCAGTCCCGTGTTACGCGAACGGCAGGTGCTGCCTTGCGGCTTGCCGCTGGGTCTGCCCTCGGATGCCGCATACCTGGGCGACGATCTGTTGCCGTCGCTGACGCAAATAATGACTGTTCCGCCGCGGGCCAGTGAGCTCGCCAGCTGGCAGGTCAGCGCGCTGGCGCACCTGGCACGACAGCGCAGTCTTACGCTGATCTCGGTGTGGAGTCCCACGTTCCTGCTGGAGCTGCTCGAGTTCCTGCCGCGCAATGCGGAATGCGTGCTGGCACGGCTGCAGGGTGATGCCGATGCCACGTGCCGACTTGAGCGTGCGTTGGGCGCCGCCGATGGTCTGGTTCGGCACCTCTGGCCCGCGCTGCAGGTAGTATCGCTGTGGATGGACGGCGCTTCACGGCCGTACGCTGAGCGCGTACGGGCACTGCTCCCCGGAGTGCACCTCGACGCCAAGGGCGTGCTGGCCACGGAATCCGCGATCACCACGCGTATTGGCGAGCGAGCGGTCCCGGCGCTGACCAGCGCCTTCTTCGAGTTCCTCGACGGCGACGGAACCTCGTATCTCGCGCATGAACTGACTGCGGGCCGTTGTTATCGCGTTGCCATTACTACGCCGGGCGGCTTGTATCGCTACGACCTGGGTGACGAGTTCCGTTGCCTGTCGACCGATGACGGCCAGCCGGATCTGCGGTTCGTGGGCCGCGTGGGCGTGGTCAGTGACCTGGTAGGCGAAAAGCTCACCGATAGTTTCGTGGCCCAGGCGCTGGCGCCGCTGCGCGTCGGTGCAGCACTGGTGCCCTGCAGCTCGCCCGCGCCACACTATGAACTGTGGATGGACAGCATCCAGCCACAAGGCGGGGACGCGACCGCGGTTGTCGAAGCGCGCCTGGCTGACAACCCGCAGTATGCCTATGCGCGCCGGATCGGCCAGCTGCGCCCGCTGACGGTCGTCTGCTCGCCCGGCTTCGCACAACATCGCGCACGGCTGCTGGCCTCGCGAGGGGGACGCCTCGGGGACGCCAAGTCCTGTGGCCTGATTCTGGACCGGGGACAACTACCTGCATGAAGGTCGCGCTGCTCTCGCCTAAAGGCCCGCTGTATCGGAGTCGCGGCGGCATATTCCGTAAGTCGCTACGCTACCAGCCGCTCACGTTGACCACGCTGGCAGCACTGGCGCCGCCAGAGCTCGACGTACACTTCCAGTTGTTCGATGAAGGCACGGGCGACATTCCGCTCGACCTCGACGTCGACCTCGTTGGCATGACGGTGATCACCGGCAGCGCGTCACGTGCTTACGAGCTGGCGGCGCACTTCCAGCGGCGCGGCATCAAGGTCGTGCTCGGAGGCCCGCATGTCACGCTCCTGCCGGACGAGGCACAGCAGCATGCCGACGCCATCTGCACGGGTTATGCCGACCAGACCTGGCCGCTGCTGCTGCGCGACTTCGCGCGTGGCGCGCTGCGGCCGCGCTATACCCAAAACCCGGACCTCAGCCTGGCCGGACTTCCGTTTGCGCGCCGCGAACTGCTCGACAAGCGCGACTACCTGACCCAGGCCGTGTTCGAAGCCACGCGCTCGTGCGCGCATGACTGTGAATTCTGCGTGGCTCCGGCGGCCTGGGGTCGCAAGCAATTCCAGAAGCCGGTGGAGGATGTGATCGCCGATATCCGCCAGTTCGGCGCACGCCGCCTCATCTTCATTGACCTCAACCTCATATCCGACAGGCACTATGCACGTGCATTGTTCACGGCGCTGGTTCCGCTGAAGGTGCGGTGGTTCGGCCTGTCCACCAGCCTGATCGGACGCGATCCAGACCTGATGGAACTCATGGCCCGCTCGGGCTGTGCCGGCCTGCTCATCGGCTTCGAGACCATCAACAAGGATGGGCTGGCCGACATCGGCAAGCACTTCAATGACCCCTCGTTATACCGGCAGCTCGTAGTGAATCTGCACAGGCTGAAGATCTCCATCCAGGGCTGCTTCGTCTTCGGCAACGACCACGATGATCCTGGCGTATTCGAGCGCACCGCAAAGTTCGTAGTGGATACCGGCATCGACTTGCCGCGCTTTGCCATCTTGACCCCGTTCCCCGGAACGCCGTTGCATAAGCGACTGGAAGCGGAGGGCCGTATCCTGACGCGCGCCTGGGAGCTGTACGACGGACAGCACGTAGTGCACATGCCTAGGAACATGACGCCGCGGCAGCTCCAGGAAGGCCACGAGCGCGCCTGGAAGCTGACGTACTCGCGACGATCCATAGTCAAGCGACTCGCCAGGGCGCGCGTGCAACTCCCGATCTCGATTGCAGCCAACCTGGGCTACCGCTTTTACGCGCATCACCTGCATACGCATTACAACTGCGACTGGCCGCTCATCGGCGCCAGAGTACCGACTCAGTGAGGCTCACCCTCATCCATCCGGCCATCGGCCGCCGTCCGGGCGTGCAGTACATGCGTACCTGGCAAATGGAGCCTCTGCCCATCGCTGTGCTCGTGGGACTTACGCCGCCCGGAGTAGACATCCGCTTCCACGACGATCGGATGGAAAGCATCCCCTTTGACGAGCCTACTGACCTGGTCGCCATTCCTGTCGAGACGTACACAGCCAAGCGCGCCTACCAGATCGCCAGCGAATATCGAAAGCGCGGTGTACCGGTAGTCATGGGCGGCTTCCACGCTACTTTGGCGCCGGACGAAGTGTCGCGCTACGCCGAGAGCGTGGTGTTCGGCGAAGCGGAGAACATCTGGGCCGAGGTCATCGATGACGCGCGCCACGGCCAACTGAAGCCCAGCTACCGTGCCAGCGAACGACCGGCCCTGTCGACCATCCGGTACGACCGCAGCCTGTTTCGCAATCGGCGCTACCTGCCCATTGGGCTCATCGAGACCGGGCGCGGCTGCAAGTTCCCGTGCGAGTTCTGCGCTGTGCAGACTTTCTTCGAGCGCACGGCACGCCAGCGGCCCGTCGATGCGATCGTTGCCGAACTGCGCGAACTCAAGTCGCGCCACAAGCTGTTTTTCTTCGTCGACGACAACTTCGCCGCCAGCCTGAAGTACGCGAAGGAGCTGGTCGGGGCGCTGGCCGGGCTAAAGGTGCGCTGGATCACGCAGATGAGCATCAACGCAGCGCATGACGAGGATTTCCTGGCGATGCTGGCGCGCAGTGGCTGCCAGGGTGTGCTGATCGGTTTCGAGAGCCTTGACGAGGCCGTGCTCAAATCCATGCGCAAGTCCTTCAACACCATGCGCGGCGGGTTCGACGTGGCGCTGCGCAAGCTGCGCCGGCACGGCATTCGTGTGTACGGCACTTTCGTATTCGGTTATGACGGCGACCGGCCCGGCGCAGCTGAACAGGCGGCGGAGTTCTCCATCGACCATCGCTTCTACCTGGCCGCATTCAATCACCTGACGCCGTTTCCGGGCACCCCGCTGTACACGCGGCTGCAAAGTGAGGGCCGGCTGCTGCACGATCGCTGGTGGCTGGACGATGGCTATCGATACAACGACCTGCCCTTCCGCCCCACGCACGTGGCGCCTGACGAAGTGCGCCGGCAGTGCATCGCGGCACGCAGGCGTTTCTACAGCTGGAAGAGCATGCTGCAGCGCGCCTTTGATCCCGTGAACCGGCGCGAACATTTCATGTTCCGGACCTTCTTCCTCATCAACGCCATGCACCGGACCGAGGTGGATACCCGCGATCACTTCCCGCTGGGCGATCCGGGCTGGCGCGGACAATTGCTGCCGGTGTGACTTACACGGCAGGTGATTTCGAGTACCGGGTCGCTGCCAGCGCCGACGACCCCGTGGTGCGTGACATTCTGGCGCGCGTCTGCACCGGCGGTCATATCCAGATCTCCTTCCAGCGCGAGCCCAACGCCCTGGATGAGCCCACAGGCGCGCTGGCGCACGGGTACGTCGTGGCGCGCAGTCGGCGCAGCGGTGAATACGTTGGCCTGTGCGAACGGGTCGTGCGCCAGTGCTTCGTCAACGGCGAGATTCGTCGCTTGCCGTACCTGGGTGCGTTGCGCGTGGTGCCGGGATTCCGCCATCGCCTGGCGGTGCTGCGTGGCGGCTTCGAAGCCGTGCGCCGGCTACTGGGGAAGCCGGAAGACCTCGGCTGGTCGTTCACTTCCATCATGAGCGACAACGCTGTGGCGCGGCGGCTGCTGGGCGCCAACCTGCGCGGCATGCCGCTTTACGAGGCCGTAGCCGAGTATTCCACCTACGTGCTTGCTGCGCGCGGCAATGCCGAGTGCGAACACGCCAGTGCAGCCGACTTGCCGGAAATATCCGAGCTGCTGCTGCGGGTCGGAGCGCGGCAGCAGTTCACTCCCGCGTGGACTCTGCCAGCATTGCGTGCCGCGCTGAACGCCGGCCTGCGCCCTGCGGACTTCCTGCTGCTGCGCAGCGGCGGACGGATCCATGCTTGCACCTCGCTCTGGGATCTATCGGCTCATCGACAGCTGATCGTGTCGGGCTACTCGCGCCTGCTGGCTCGCGTGCGACCACTGATCAACGTCGCAACCCGCCTGCGTGGACTGCCGCAGCTGCCCCCGGCAGGTACCCGACTTGCCAATGCCTATCTGTCACACCTGGCCGTGGAGGAAGCGAGTGCCGGCGACTTGCTGAGGCTCGTGTCGGCCGCGTGCTCCGAGGCGCGCCGGCGCGGCATCGCACTCGTGCTCCTGGGCCAGGCCACCCGGCATCGCTTCGCGGCCGTGCTGCGCTCGCGATGCCTGCATCGCGAATATCGATCAACACTGCTCACGGTACGCTGGCCGGAAGACGCGCCGCCACAGCTGGACGCGAGCCTGTGCGTGGCTCCGGAGCTCGCCCTGCTCTAATGCAGGTATTTCCTCATCGATCGGGCGAAGCGGTGCAGGAGGCGCGCACCGCGCCGACCGTGCAGTCCGGCGATCTCTGCATCCACCCGATCGAGCAATGCGCTGGCTGCATGATTGCCCACCGCCAGCCATTGGCGTACCGCAGTGGTTGTCGCAAGCGCCGGCAGCGCTGCACCGGGTTGCTCCAGCTGCGCGGCCATGAAGACGTCTTTGGGAATGCTGACCAGGCCACGGGCCAGATCCGCATGCAGATCACGCACGGTGGAGCACCAGCCCAGTGCGTCCACCAGCAGCGGCACATCGCCATGGCGCAGCGGGGAGTCGGCAGCTAGCATCATGAGATCCAGACTGGGTGCAAATGTCGCGCGTCCCTGCTCCATCAGCTGCTCGCGCGTCCAAAGGGCATGCTCCAGCACGCGGACGCGATCATTGCGCATCGCCCCAATCAAACGCCTGACGATGGCCAGTTGCCCTGCGCCACCGCGCGCCAGCAGCTCACACCGGAAGGCCGCTCCCAGGCGCGCCAAGTCAGAGCCGCCGAATTGTCCGCTAGCGAATGACTGCAGCATCTCGTCAGCGACCTGCAGCGGCTCGCACTCGCAGGAGCGGTCGCCGTCGAGCACATCGTCCAGCGCCTGGAGAAAGCAGAACCCCGTGCGTGCCAACCGGCGTCGTGGCCAGATCGCCAGGACGATCAGCAGGTAGCGGCGATTGCGCCGCACGAAACGCGCGGCGTTGCGCAGGCACAGCAGTTCCACGTCCACGGCGGCGGCCACAGCGGGTCGGCTCGCCCAGCCCCCGGCCACGGGCCAGCTGACCAGGGCAAGCAGCGTGCCGGCGAACACGTCCAGCACAAAATGCTGGCGCGTGACCAGGGTGCTCACATCCAGTGCGAGAACCCAGAGGAACATGATGAGCTTGCCGGGCCGCGAGCTGTGGATGGCGAACGCGAGCGCCAGGGTCGTGGCGAACGCCACGTGCAGCGACGGCAGATTGTTGTTGTGCAGATTGAGGGCGTCGGCGATCTGGAACAGCACACCGGCAAGGCCCTGCGTGCAGCACTGCACGGCTATATCATCGACGGGCAACAGCAGGAAGCACAGCGCACCGGCCGTAGTCTCGATCAAGAGCGCGCAGCACAGCCGCAGCAGGCTAGCCTGGTCGCGCAGCACGAAGGGCGCAACCAGCAGCATGGGCACTATCGTGAGATAGATCGCGGCCGCACCGGGCCAGAACGGGATCTGACTGTCGATGGGAAGTTGCACGGACATGCGCCATGGGATGAACTGCACCAGCGCCGCCGCGCCGCAGTAGCACAGGCCAAACCAGAGCGCAAAGAACAGCGCCAGGATGGCAAGATTGGCAGCCTCGTCCCGCTGCGGCAGCGCCAGGAAACGCCGACGCCTCACGCCGGCGGATACGCCAGACGACGCCGCGGCCCTCGCCACATGCTCAGCCAGACTCGCAGAAAGGACGGTCGGTGTTCGTGCGGATCAACATGCCGGCCCAGGTACAGCCAGGGCGTATCCGGGTGGCGGTGATGCGCCAGGTGATGGAAGTAGTTGAGGAACAGCAGCCGCGACAGCGGGTTGGTACGCAGGTTCCACGCACCCTCCTGGGGATCCAGCGGCGACCAGGCGTGGTCGGCATACTGCAGGCCGGACCAATGGATGGCGAAGGCAGCGTAGCAAATTGCCCAGCCCGCGAAGTTCAGCTGCAGCGCCCGCCACAGTAGTGCCTGCAAGGCCAACGAGCCCAACAGCTCCAGGCGCACGAGACTGCCGTCCACGCGATCGAACACCTGCAGGTAGGCGCGCGAGCTGGACTGGCGGGCGAGGCGGGAGCTCACATGGCGAAGGACCGGGATGCGCAGCACTATTGGCGCCACCAGGTAGGCCAGCAGGCCCAGCTGCGTCACCACCCAATACAGGCCCGTAAGGATGCCATACCAGTGCAGCCGCTTCGCCCAGGCGATGTCACCCGACTCAATGTAGTCAAAACGCTCCTGCGGAGACCGGTTGTTCCTGTGATGCGTAAGATGGAAGCCGCGCTGCAAAGTGAGTGAAGTAGGAAAGAACGCCGCTGCCACGCGTCCCATGCGACGGTTCCAGGTCGCATCCGGCAGCAGCAGGCCGTGCACCGATTCGTGCAGGAGCGAGAACAAGGTGTTTGCCGTGAACGAGAAGGCCAGCGCCGCAAGCCCCCGCAGCCACAGCCCGCTCGCATGCGAGGCCAGCCACAGCAACGCACTGCTCGCAGCACTGGCTGCCATGAGCAGCAGCATGTTGAGGCGCGCGGGAATCCTCATGCCCACGGTCGCAGGGTACGCAGATAGTCGAAGAACCGTTGCAGCACGGCGTCGTCCACGTCGGTGCGCAATTGCATGCCCGCGACAAAGCCCAGATCGCGTTTCAGGAAAGCGGCATACAGCCACCGCGTCAGCCACAGGCGCAGTGCGCCGAACGGCCCCGGGCGGACACCGAAGGACGCGAACAGCCGCGTGCCGCCCTCAATGGGCAGCATGCCCACCATGGCCGCGGTACGCGTGAAACCCAGATCGGCGTCGACCAGGACCATGGGTCCATGGCATTGCATGCGCGCCTGAATGTGATTGCGCGACAGCCACTTCATGATCCTGTCACTGGCGCCGCGGCCACTGACACGCGTCTGGTAGTGCATCTCGAAGTGCTGCCCCGCCTCGAAGCTCACGCTCGGTGGCGCAAGCAACTGGCGCCTGTGCACTGTGGCGAGATGCGGCATATCGAAGGCATTGGCCGTGAGCGCATGCCAGTGCGCCGCCACATCGATGGGCGCGGCCTGCGTCCAGATGAAATCCGCTGCGCCGCTGACAGGCAGCGCGCGACTGCCACCGAACTCCAGCAGCACCAGCCCACTGCTTTCGCGCACAGTCCAGGCGTGCGCACGGCGCGCCTGCCCCGGCACGCCGCCATCTGCCGCAATGCGCCAGCAATGCAGACGACACTCGAGATGTTCGCCGCGCACCCTACCCATGCCGAGGTGCGCACCCATGTGCGGGCAATGTGCATCCAACGCGCCCAGTGTGCCCGACTGGGTACGGAACAACACGATTTCCTGCCCTGCCAGCGTAACGCGCCGCAGCGATGCGGCGCGCATGTCGGCTGAGCGCGCCACTGCGTACCAGCCTTGCGGCCACTCAGGGAGAGCTGCCCGGGTAAATTCGGCCACCGGCGTTGCCAGCCGCTCCCGCAAATTGCTCATCCGGTGCGACGGCCCTTCCTGCGGCCGATGATGAAGCCGAGCACGCCCAGCAACAGCCCACCGCCGACACCTGCCATAACGAGGTATTTGCGCTGCAGGTCGAGAACGGGATTCTTGAACACATTGGTGGAGTAGTGGAACGCCCCCACCAGCCAGCGCCCCTCCTTTTTCACCAGCGTCGCCGTCCAGCGTGCGTGGATATCGAGCTCCCTGCCACTGGTGAGCACATAGTGGTCGTTGGTCTTGCCCACTGCAACCGCTACGTCCGGGCCATAGAAAACCGACAGTGCGTCGGGCACAAAGTGCGCCGTGATGCTGGTGACCACCTTGTCCGGACCCTCCATCATGCGCGTGAAATACTTGCGAATGCCTTCCTTGCCACGCGCCACGTCGCCGTTCATGGTGGTAAACACCACGTTGTCGTCCACATTGGTTAGCAGCGCGTCGAGGTCGCGCTTGTTCAGCGCATCTTCCATCGCGGCCCGTAAGCCGCGAAGCGCTTCGTGCTCGGCAGTGTTGGCGGGCGCGGGCACAGGCTCCGACTGCGTCGGCGGCAACGCGCCCGGCTTGTCTCCGCTGCCAGCCTGCGCGGTCGCAGAACACGCGCACAGCAAGGAACACATGAGTGTAGAGGCCAGGATCAATCGGCTACGATTCATGAACGACCCATCCTTGGCTATCGCTTAGCCAAATCTTTTACACGATCCGCATGCCAGCGACAACTCCGAGGCCGCATGGCCCTTGACCGGCAGTGCGTCAGGTTCGGTGCCTGGCCCGCGGCATCCACCTGGCGACCCTACGGGTATTCATGCACACTCATGGCACGACTGCGCGACGATCTCGCGCGCCGGGATTCATCGAACGCGCGTTGGATTGTTCGGGCTGCACGGTTCTGGAAACTGAAGACCCGCTACTGCAGCCGAGCCACGCCAATCATGTTGATTTGCGTACGATCCGGCGGACTAGCGTCCGGACCAGGATAGATACCACAGCACGCAGGCTACAAGCCCAAGCGCGGGCACGTCGCCCGCGAGATGACCGGTTTCGCTCCCGTCGACCAAAGCCTGCCTGGCCATGATCAATGCGTGCGCGGCGCTCGACCATGCAGTGAACGCAATCAGGCTGCGGTGCGCGGCTGGCTTCCGGGCGGCAATCAGCAGGAAAATGCCAAGCACTGCGTAGATGCCCTGGATCATCTGCAGGTAGTAACCGCCCGCGCCGTGATGCCAGATCCAGCCGGAAGGCCAGATCAATCCCAGCGGATAGCCCAACAGGAAGACTGTTCCGAATACGCGCAGCGCCACGCCCAGCAGTCTGTCCTTATCCATTGATCGCACCAAGGCTCCTGTGCTGCGCCCATTTCATTGCGGCCGCGGCGTCGACCACCTCGGCAAACTCGCCCTGCAGATCGCCCAGTGCCGCGTTGTGCACCTCTGCAGCCAAGCGCAGACGCCCATCGGCACCCTTGCGATCAAACGTCGCCGTCGCGTCGACGACTACGCAGGTGTTGAAACCCAGGTTCCCTGCCATGCGTACCGTCGTAGACACGCAATGGTTGGTAGTAAACCCGACCACCACCAGGCTGGCGATGCCACGCCGCCGCAGGTCAGCTTCGAGGCTGGTGC
>Ga0075018_10000028_pt1 | contig 30224 bp, 23 predicted proteins | sample ColStrG_CSR_2014_FD_71471 | JGI IMG/M metagenome (GOLD analysis project Ga0075018, IMG submission 71471) | Freshwater sediment microbial communities in response to fracking from Pennsylvania, USA - Cold Stream Run_MetaG_CSR_2014 | ecosystem: Environmental > Aquatic > Freshwater > Creek >... | reverse complement strand
GACCGTCCGCATCGCGGACTCCGGGGCAGAACGCCGCACCAATCCCGTGCTCAGTCCTTTGCCCAAACCCTTACTTCAAACACGGCCCCTTGTGTCTAGTTTGAAGGGGTGCACTACACATCTGGTGCAGATATCGCTTGACCCACCAAGTCACCTTCCGGTTCTCTTTGAGGCGTGTGCGGAGGTCGAATTGCCTAACGGTTGACTGAAAAATCCAAAAGCTCACCGGCTATTGGCTCCTCGCGGACAGCAGCCGCCATGATCGAGTTCGCTAGGGATTCTAGCTTATAAGAGGTCTCCTATCCAGCAGTCGAAAGGGCCCCTCCGCAAGCTGCGTAGCCTGCCGGCAGTTGGACTCGAATCACAACCCGCTCTGGAGCAATCCAAAGAGGTTGGTTGCGCGGGCAGGATCTGCACCCTGTGCATAAAGGCTATGGGAATAGCAGCCTGTCTTAGAAACACGTGTTTGAGAGTTCGAATCTCTTCGCTGGCACCAGATTCTCTCAAGATATCCAGATTCTACTCGCCGCATTTCTCGGTAGCGAAGCGGTGACCAGCGCATCGCCCAAAGCTCTATTTTCGGCGCTGTTTCGATAGCACGCGTTTGCTCGTTCGCCGGGAGATCCGCTTAGAGAATCTCGCGGGAAGCTCTTTCGTCCCGTCGGGAGCAAGCAGCGGCTCGAAATCAGGAGGTTTGCTGGCGGCCTCCTGAATCATCACCGCGGATGTTGCTGAAAGTCGCAAGAGCTTGCGGGCGATGTAGTATTTATCCCACTCCATCGTCACTTGGCTCGGATGCTCCATCTCCCGTAGAAGATCACGCGGCGTGGGGTGATCTCTTTTCCAGAGCCGCTTGATCTCCACCGACACGTGTACCTGCTTACTCTCTACCGGCAAGGAGTGAACTTCGTTCAGTGTACCCTCCTTGAGAAAGCGCCCGAGCGCAGAGGCATCGTAAAAGAATGTGCCATTGGGACTCTTGGGAAACGAAAGGAAAGATGCGTTCAACACAACAGCGTGAATATGTTTCCAAGTGGCTTTGGCCCCGAAGTGCTGTTGGACAATCTCAGGGTGTTTCATCAAGTCTTTCGCAATTCTTTCGACTTGCTGCATTGCCTCCACTTGTCTATTCCAGAAGAAGAGACGATCCGCTGGATCGTCGGTAGGAAGACCGTAGTTCTTGCATTCGAACACGAACAAGTGTCCGTCCCACAGGACTGCAACATCGCAATCATATTGGGTAGTCCCAATAGTGAACTTGAACGACTTGGCTGTCAGCCCCGCGTCCGCAAACATCTTTAGCACGGCCTTTTCAAAAACCTTGCCTTTGGAATCCACGTTGAGCTTCTGGGAACCGATTTGCGAAGAGATGATCTGCGCAACATCGATGCCACGATAAAGGGAAGCAACAAAAAAGAGTTGACCGTCGCTCGTCGTTAACAGGGGCGCGTCGTAAAGATCCCTACGCCCTGCCTGAAAGGTCACTCTTTCGACAAATGTATTCACCTTTGATGCGCCGAGACCAGCGCGTTCCAGCGTGGCTCCGAACTCTACAGCGTCGATCTGAATGATTCCGTCGGAAGACTCCGACGAAACGCCGGCGTAGCATTCCTCCAGAACGCAGTATCCGCGGAGCCATTCCAGAATGGTGAGGCCCCCGAACGTGTTGGTGCCTTTTATCGGATTGAAATGCATGTCCAGATCCAGCATGTACAGGGTCACCATCTCTAGTTCCGAAACTAGTTCATTCGGCGCTAGGGCGACTGCTTCCGCTCGTGGATTTTTTATTCGGTTCTTTGCGCTGGATCGGGCTATGTTCTGGAAGACAACGAGCTGCTTCCGCTGCATCCGATTGAACGCGATGTACTCGGAAATCTTAATGTCGTCCCTGCGGTCACGCTCCGTTTTGACGCTCACGATAACGTGTTCAAGACCGGGCAGCACGGTCTTCTGCTCTTCGTCTGGCTCTCGCACCGCAAAATGACCAGCCCAGAAACGGTGACACTTACTTTCATCGACAACGGCTTGCCAGACATCTCCAAGCCGCGCGATACGAGCGGCTGCCAACAAATGTTCCTGACCGGGCTCAATCTTTGGCGGAAGGGTAAAGGTGCCCGAAGCCGTCCAGCCATTTCTGTGACCCAGCATTCGGAGGGTGTTAGCGAGCGTATCCGAGAGCTGATGCACCCTCCCTGCGGCCGATCCGTGTCCGTGTTCTTTGTCCACTCGCAATGTGAGAGGATCGAGGAGCACGACGTCCCCCTCTCGATGGTTCTCAAGGCCCGCCTGCATTTGGCGATGCACGTCCAACATCTCGCCCGCTGCCCACTTTAGAGCCGACCACGCTTGTTGGCTCGGGACCAGCGCAGAATAGTCGTCTTCATTCAGGGTTCCCTCAATCTCGGCAAGAGCGAGTTCTGTGATCTCGACTTGGTGAAGGATGAACTGCATGGCCCTCGTCGCGTGAGTGCCTCCGACGCGGGCGCTCAAGGCGTTGAGTTCGTCGATCATTTTTGACCTGCGCACCTCTTCTTCCGGGCTGAGCGAATGCAGCCGGATTAGGCAACCGCTTCGCGAGACGTCGCTCAGGAGTTTGCGAAGGCTGTCCAAAGTTTGATCGGGAAGCGTTGCCAACGCAACCGCCCAATCAAAGGCTCGTAAAGCCCTATTCATTTTTTCTTCGTTGTACATATACTCAAGAAAAACTTGGTTGCGCGGGCAGGATTTGCACCTGCGTTTAGTGGTCTTTGGGAATAGCAGCCTGTCCTAGAAACAGGTGTTTGAGAGTTCGAATCTCTCCGCTGGCACAAGATTTCCCTAATCTACCCTATGGCCCGCCTGATCTCACTAACCACGTTGTCCAAACCGGTTGAAGTTGAAACTGCTAAGCGGCCAGCAAGAATGGGCGAGTACTTTGCAACATCGCCTCGGGTAACGTTGTGCCAGACCGGCAAAATCACTTTCCGGCCGTCCACTTCCAAAGCAACTAAGCCATCAAGTTCCTTCTTCGGCCAGTCTTTGCTAAAGAAGTGGGGACTGAGCACCACAACGCCAAACCTTGAATAACGAAGTCCGTAATCGATTTTTTCTCGCAGGCTGTCCCCTAGCTTCAGCGTGAACTTGTCGTACCAGACCCGCAGTCCGAGGCGGGTAAGCTCCTCAGCCAGAGGATGGACGAAACTCTCTTTATCCTCGCTCGCATGAGAAATAAAAATATCCCATTCGCTGGCCGGCTTGTCATCCTTATCGCTCGAATCGCTCCCCTTGGTAGTGCTACCAGTTTCCAGTTCGCGTGCGCGCAAAAGAAGTTGCTGTCCCGCTGACCCGAACTCCCGACTCTCCTCGAGACGAACAATGCTCCGCGCTTCGAGAACTTCGGCTTCACGTACCAACTCGGGTGGGGAAATCCCCAAATAATCAGCGTCCCAAGGATCTGCGATCCAGACCAAAGAACCAGCATTGGCTGCCTTAAACCCAAGCCAAAACACTTTCGCCTCCAAAAACGTTTCGAGAGTCTTGGGATCCTGACGTTGATGCTGCCCAAGTCGGAGGTCTACTCGTTGAAGGGTATCGGGGTGGTCGGCCTCAGGGTGGAACACCAGATCTCCAGCATCTACCGCGTCACGCACGCCGTTGATAATCCCACCAAACTCGACAAATGGATTCTCTTTGAGGTCAAAGATCTGTTGCTGGTGTGTCACCACAACAAAGCATTTCGCCAACTTCGAGTCCCTGAGGTCGCGAACGTTGGTCCGAACGAAACTTGCGGCCCTACCAGCCCATGCTTCGTGCGGCCAAAATGACTCAACCTCTATCGGCACGCCGCTCCTGGTCATGAACGCCTGCGGGGATGGATTGCGAAGCCTCTTCTCTATGAACTTGTTGAAAAGTGTGTTTTCGGGATAAGGATTGGTTTGGGTCGCTGGCAAAAGGGTTCGGATTGATGAGGTCGACGGGGGGTGCGATGGCCGCTACGGAGGCTTCTGGGCGGCGTATCCGGGGATGGGTTGGCGTTCAGGCACACTGTGTCCTTAGTTTTGGAATGCGTAACAGGTTGAAGGCAGCGCAACTGAATAAGAACAACCAATCCACTTTGGGTAGGCCCCGCAACTTCACCTTGCGTAGCGGTCCGGTTTGTTTCAGCCAGCCGAAGGCCTTTTCCACCAGCCAGCGTTTGCCCAAACTAATCTCGTATCCCACATGGCGTGTGGTCCTTTCGTCGATGGCACTGCGTCGGTTCTTGTTGTTCTGGATGACATGCGGGGTCACGTTCAACTCGCGCAGCACACGGACCAGCCCGGCGACGTCATAGGCTTTGTCCGCACCCACCGTGATTCTGCTGGAGGACTTGGCGAGATCCTTCAGCATCAGCAGCGCCGCGTCGGCCTCCGCCGTGCCGTCGGCGTGGGTGGTCATCGCCTCGGCAATCAGCCCATGACGATTCTCAGTCACGACGTGCCCCAGATAGCTGAGCCGCGCTTCCTTGCCCTTGGACTTCCTATAGAGCCGGGCATCCGGATCGGTGCTGGAGGCGTGCGTCTGGTTCGTGCGCTTCTCGCCATGGAAGTCCCCGCCAGCGCTGGAGTCATCGCTACCTCCGTCCTTGCGCCGGAAACTCTTGTGACTGGCCCAAGCTTCGATCAGCGTTCCATCCACCGTGAAGTGATCGTCCGACATCAGTCCCGCCGCTTGACTCTTGATGCGCACAAAGAACGACCGCGCCATCTCCTGATTCAAAAGCCGCTCGCGGTTCTTCGAGAACACCGCGTGATTCCACACCCGGTCATCGATCGCCAAGCCGACAAACCAACGGAACAGAAGGTTGTAATCCAGCTGCTCCATCAACACCCGCTCCGAGCGGATCGAGTAGAACACCTGCAATAACAATGCCCGCAGCAAACGCTCGGGAGGAATCGAGCGCCGCCCTCCTTCCGCGTACAGCGCGTCGAACTCCGCCGACATCTCCGCCAGCACGACATCGACTAACTGCCGTACCGCCCGCAGCGGATGATCTGCTGGAATCCGATCTTCCAAGGCAATGTAGCTGAACATCCCTGGCTGTAACTGAGCATCATCTCCACGCATACCTCTTGAGATGTCAACTACTCCATTCCGGCTGCCACGAAGCGTCGATTTTCAACAAGGTCCTATAGCACGCGCAAACTTGTTCGCGTGCTGTTTGTATCCCGGAGTCCCCTCCATGTCTTCAAGTACTTCAGCGGAAAGACAAAAATCAGTGACTTTGTCGTACGCTGTTACCTCGAAATAGTAAGAATATCCGTTGTGAAAGGCACGTGGTTCCTTCACTCGCAGATTGCGGCCTCCCGAGAAGATTTCGGTCAAGATCTCGACTCCGCGCGAACGTTCGTCTTTCGCCGTCATGAATGGCGCTTTGTCTCGAGTGACGGATTGGGCTGCGGCTGGTTGCGAAGATACGCCGAAATCTGCATTGCCCCGCGATTCACCATACCGCGCATTCCTTGAACCCGCGATGACCTCTGATCCGCCCGCATCAGTTCATCTTCCAAATCGATCTTGATATCGAAGTTCAACGTATTCCAAACCGAAATCCAGTAAAGCACGACATTGGGATCCTCCCTGGCAAACAGCCGCCTAACAATGCATCCTGGGCCAAATTCGAACACTTGTGAAGCCGATGCATAGGGCTCAGGCACAAAGTCTGAGGGGCTGACAAAAATCCGCATCCCATAAGGAGGCTCGACAAGCCTGGCCTTAAGCTTGTATTCGCAGCCGCGAACAATTTTCTCAGCGACTATAGCTAATCCCGCCCACGGAATGGGGATCGACCATTGCGACTCTGAATTTTCGGGTGGACCAAGTCCGGGTATCCTTCCGGGCTTACCCACGAGATCGGACCGCGGCATTAGCTCAGAATGGATCTTATCCCTGAACCTCCGTCGGTGAATCTTTTCCCGTTCCGATAGCCCGCTGGCATCTATACCAAGTGAGCGTAACACCTTGGACGCAAGACCCGAGGCTGCTTCAGACTTCGGATTGACGCACAAAACGATCCTGACAAGTAAATCTCGTTCGAGTTTACCTAACTCACGGTTGCATTCGGAACAGCAGGGTACGGTCCAACGCTGTACGGTTGCTGGCGTCGTATCTGGATACCAGGAACTGGGGAAAACATGGTCTGCAGTGATGGAGTCAGTCAGACGAAGGCAGTGAACGCATCGCTCGGAGCTGACGAAGCCTGTTGTCATAGTTCTAAAAATACCGTAAATGGCCCTAGGTTGCGCGGGCAGGATTTGCACCTGCGTTTAGGGGTTATGAGCCTCGTATTGTCCTACGCTACTACCACGCCACAAACGGCGTGGAGCACGTACCCAAGGCATGTGGCTGGCCGGCAGCCATTCCCGTGTAAACTACAGTCTCGGGTCAACTGGTTCGCTCTCCAACGCAAGCACCCCGAATACACACTCATGAACTCGGCGCAGTGGTTCTTGGTGAACGAAACGCTCGAGCGCCTCCAATCCCAAAGCAAACTCGCGAATCGCGAGTGATCGCTTTGCGCCCAGGCCTCGGCTCTTTAGCCGCAGCAGGTTCTCGGGAAGCGTGTATTCGGGGCCATAGATGATCCGCAGGTATTCTCGTCCACGGACCTTCACAGCGGGTTGTACCATTCCCTTCCGACCCTTAGCCACAAACTCCAACGGCTTCACAACCATGCCTTCGCCGCCGGTTGCCGTCAGTTCCTCCCACCATTTGATTCCTTTTCCCTGGTCGGCTCTGTCGGTAAGATCCACGACTTGAAATGGTGTTGCGAGTAGTAGACCAGCATCGGCCTGACAGATTCGACCAATCGTTTCCATGTGCCACAGGTGGTCTTTCGCGGTGTGAACGGCGCCCTCGCTGGCGAGCAAGTGGAAGGGCGCCAGTTTCAGGTCGGCGAGAGAATGCACTATCCAGCAGTACCGTCGGTATGCCTCGACATAGAGACCAGCGGCTTCCTTGCGTTGCTGGTATTGTTCCGCCAGCGCCGCAATCTCAGGATTCTCCGCGGCCGCTCTCAGCGCTGCAATGGCCGTCGGCAAGGCCGCTCGGGCGGACGCCCCGGTTGGAGCATATTGTTGGCGCAACAACTCTTGTGCCTTGGCTGACCACGGCATCAATTCGCAGTCCAGGCAGACCCAGTCAGTTTTCAGCTGTTCCCAAATGCCTGCAACTTCTACAGCCTCGCGGACTTTTTCCAGAAACTCCAACTCAAGAGGCGCGTCATTGAAGAACCGCCGTCCTGTCCGCGTGTAGCAGACTCCGGCCTCTCCTTCCATAATTCCAAACCGTTTGCGCGCAGCATCGGCGTCACGACAGACAACGACTACCGCTCGCGACCCCATGTGTTTCTGTTCGCAAACAACCTTGTGCACGCCCTCGTGCAGGTAGTAGGCAAGGGCTTCTTCAGGATGTTCGAGCAGTCCGTCACGTTTGCTGGTCTCACATGGGGACATCGTGGGCGGCAGATAGATAAGCCACTTTGGATTTACTGCGAATCGGCTCATGACCTCCAGGGCCGTGATCGCGTTCTCTTCTCGAATCGTGATGTTGCGATGCAACCGCGTGTTGATAATCCGCTTGCCGATGACATCTTCGATGTCGAGCAGGTCGTCCAGTTGCTGCTGCGCAGTCAGCGCTGGCGCCGTTTCCTCCTGGGACAAGAACGGCTTGGCCGACTCGTAATAGGTTTGGAGAGCAGAAACCGACAGCAACTCACGTTCGGGATAACGCAGGGCAGTCAGTTTCCCCCCGAACACGCACCCGGTATCTAGGTTGATCGTGCGGTTCAGCCATTCCGGCTCGCCCACCGGCGTATGCCCATAAACCACCATCGCCTTGCCACGGTACTCAGCCGCCCAGTTGTAACGCACTGGAAGCCCGTACTCGTCGGTCTCTCCGGTGGTTTCTCCGTAAAGCGCAAAATCACGCACCTTGCCAGAGCCGCGTCCCTGCATCTCCTCTCTCATGCCGGCGTGTGCGACAACGAGCTTTCCGTCGTCGAAAACGTAGTGACTGACCAGATCGTCAAGAAACTTGATGACCGTCTGCTTGAATTCAGGAGTCTCCTTATCGAGCTGTTCAACGGAGTCGGCCAATCCGTGCGTCAACTGCACATCGCGGCCCTTTAGTTTCCGCATCAGCTTCATGTCGTGGTTTCCGGGAACGCAGAATGCCGTCCCTTGTTCAACCATCTTCATGACCAAGCGCAGCACCTCGGGAATCTTGGGTCCGCGATCCACAAGATCACCGACGAAAACTGCTCTACGTCCATCGGGCGGAGTCACACTAGGTGCTATCGGTCCATCTTCCATCTGGTACCCAAGCTGACCGAGCAGTGCGTTCAACTCCTCGTAGCAACCGTGGACGTCTCCGATGATGTCGAACGGCCCGTGCTCGTGTTTCAGGTTGTTCCAGAGCGGCTGCCGAGTGATCGTGACCGAGGAGACCTCTTCCGGAGTCGACAGAACGAAGACATGACGAAAGCCTTCGCGTTCAAGTCCTCGAAGCGAGCGCCGTAGTTGTTGCGCCTGGTTTCTGATGACGTGAGGACCGAACTGGCGGTCGGGCCGACTTTGGTTGCGCTCGTGGCAGAGCTTTTCTGGCAAGTTCAGAACGATCGCCACCGGCAAAACATGAAACTCGCGAGCGAGCGCCACTAGCGGCTTGCGCGCCTCCGGCTGCACGTTTGTCGCGTCCACCAGGGTCAGTCGGCCAGCAGCAAGCCTCTTGCGGGCGACGTAGTGCAAGACATCGAATGCATCATTCGTCGCCTCTTGGGAATTCTCGTCGTCCGACACAAGGCCGCGACCGAAGTCTGAAGAGAGCACCTCTGTAGATTTGAAGTGCGCCCGAGCGAAGCTCGACTTCCCGCAGCCCGAAGGACCAATGAGAACGACCAGCGAAAGTTCAGGAATGGTTATGTTCATGAGCTGAAGACCCCCATTTGCGTGGGCGCACCGACTTGGGACTCTTCTTCTCCTACCGGCAGAAACCTTACTGCGTACCCAAAGCGTTCAGAGATTCGGCGTGACCACTGCTGGAATTGCTCCCGAGTCCACTCGAACCGGTGATCTTTGTGACGAAGCTTTCCCGCTGGCAGAGTCTCGAACTTCACGTTGTACTCGCAGTTCGGAGTGGTCACGATGATCGTTTTCGGGCGTGCCGCTTCGAAAAGAACGCGCTCGAATGCCGCCAGTCGGGGTGCATCCAGATGCTCGATGACTTCCACGACCGTGGCGGCGTCGTAGCCAGCCAGGCGCTTGTCACGATACATCAGTGAACCGTGTATCAATTTCAACCGCTCCCTCTGCTTTGTTGGCATCCGGTCGACTTTCAAGCGCTGGCTCGCAATTTCAAGACTCCGGTACGAAACGTCCATGCCCACGATTTCTATTAGCGACTTCTCGTCCAACAGGGCGCGCAGGAGTTTTCCTTCTCCGCAGCCCAGGTCTAGGACGCGCTTCGCCTCGACGGATCGAAGCACTGCAACCACCGCTCCCATTCGCTGCTGCCAAAGCCGAATCGGCTCCTCCATTTTTGTTTCTTCTTCAGAGTGGGCTTCCTCTGCTGCGTCGGGATCGGGGTTGTCTTCCTCCGCCAGTCTGGCGAGTGCCTCTCGCGCCAGTTGCCTCTGCCGCGGCAGATATCGTTTTACGATCGCTTCCTTGTTGGGGTGCGATGCCAACCAGCCTTCCCCTTTGCGCAGGAGCTTCTCAACCTCGTCGTTCCCAATCCAATAGTGCTTCTCCGCGTCGAGCACCGGGATCAGTACATAAAGATGATTCAACATGTCCTGCAAGCGGAACGTTCCCGCCAAGGTTACTGAGTAGTACGGTCCCTCACCCCACTCTGGAAATTTCTGGTCAAGCGGATGATGCTCGGCAGTTACGCTGTACCCCAGAGGCTCGAACAGCTCACGGATCAGCCCCTCACCGGCGCGGCAAGCCACAACCGTCAGGGTTGCTATCAACGGAATCGCTTGGTCCGCCAGTTCTTGCCTCCCCTTGCTGCGGCCAGACATGGCTGTCCCGAAGGCGCGGCCCATAGCGACGCTAAGGAAAGAAGAGAGTACGTAGGGCCGATCGTTCACGTACTGATCAAGAGTCCCACCCTCATGCTGACCCCGCTTGCCGCGAACCAGTCCAACCGGATCGACGTCGAGCAGCAAGGCAGCCGTACACCGTTCCGAGGTCGCTTCTGGGTAGAAAACATGTGCTTTCCCAAACGACAGCTCGAACGAATGCAACTTCGCCGGGTTCTTATGTAGCAGGTAACCCAATTCCGTCGCGGGGCTATGCGTAGTTGTGAGCGTCAGCAGCATGGTCGAATTATACGAGTCCCTAATCTTGAGCCTTGGTACGCATTTCGCGCCTCAAAAGCATAAAAAATGGTCCGGGTGGCAGGAGTTGAACCTGCGTGGACATGTGCCCAAGACATGTGGGTGGCCGCTACCCTACACCCGGATTGTGATTGTCGAAATAGGAGAGGGCTTTGCAGCCCTCTCCTGTTCAGCCCTTCACGCAGACGACCTGGCGCAGCGTGTGCACCACGTCCACCAGATCGCGCTGCGCGTCCATCACGGCGTCGATCGATTTGTACGCCATCGGCGTTTCGTCGATGACGTCCGCATCCTTACGGCACTCGACGCCGGCTGTTGCCTTGGCGTGGTCGTCCAGCGTGAAGCGGCGCTTCGCTTCGTTACGCGACATGGCGCGTCCGGCTCCATGGCTACAGCTCATGAAGCTTTCCGGATTGCCCTTGCCGCGCACGATGTACGAACGCGCTCCCATGCTGCCGGGGATGATTCCCATGTCGCCTTCACGCGCACGCACCGCGCCCTTGCGCGTGATGAGCACGTTCTCGCCGTAGTGGTGCTCCCAGGTCACATAGTTGTGATGGCAGCTCACGACTTCCACATTGGCTTCGAACGCCGGAACTTCTCCCGACGCCTTGACCGCCGCGATCAGGTTGCGCATCATCAGCTCGCGGTTGGCCAGGGCGTAGTCCTGCGCCCAGTGCACGGCGCGGACATAGTCGTCGAAGTGCTCCGTGCCCTGTGGCAGATAGGCGAGGTCCTTGTCCGGCAGGTTAATCATCCACTGGCGCATGTCGTTCTTGGCCAGCTCGATGAAAAACGTACCGAAGCGATTGCCCACACCACGCGACCCCGAGTGCAGTAGGAACCACACGTTCTCGTTTTCATCGAGGCAGACCTCGATGAAGTGGTTCCCGGTGCCAAGCGTCCCCAGATGATTCACGCGCTGTTTGTGATCCAGCTTGGGATACTTCTCGACGATCGCCTCGTACGCCGGCTCCATCTTCGCCCACACGTCGGCGTGATGCGACGGAGCATCGCTCCAGGCACCGCGATCGTTCTTGCCCCCGTTGTCGGTACGCCCGTGTGGCACCGCCTTCTCAATTGCCGTTCGGATGCCGTGCAGATTGTCCGGCAGATTGTTGGCATGCAGAGAAGTCTGCACGGCCATCATTCCGCAGCCAATGTCCACGCCAACCGCAGCCGGAATGATTGCGCCGCGCGTCGGAATCACGCTGCCTACCGTCGCACCAATGCCCCAATGCACGTCCGGCATGGCCGCCACCCACTTGTAGATGAACGGCAACTGCGTGACATTCAAGAGTTGCTGGCGTGCGGCATCCTCGAGCTGCACACCCTTGGTCCAGGCCTTGATAGGCACGCCCTTGTCCTGCATCATCACGTTGTAAGTTGTCTCCGTCATCGTCTTTCCCCCAATCGAGCTATCCAGCCGTTGCTTCTGCGTAAAGAATTCGTCCATGCTTGCGCTCATCAGATGCCGCGACGCAGAGCCACTTCTGATCGATGCACCGAAAGCCATAGAGCGTCATTTGGTGAGACGTGGACCACATTGTGTGGATCGCCGCCTGTTTATGTCGCGCAGTGCGCGCCGGGACAGCAACGCGCAACACGATTTGTTTCTTGCCGGAGAATCTATCGACTCGCTTCCAACGTTCACCGTCGAACGAGAGAATTACCGACCAATCAAATTCGGGCAGTCCGTTCGACCAGCCAGCTGCACCCTTGTATCCGATGGGCAAGGCAAACTCGCCTGCCGCAAGCCAGCGGCTTTGGTGCGGCCGCACCCAATGCGAACATGCCCCAATCCGCAGGAACCATGATTCCTTCTCGCCTTGCTCGGCGCGATATCGCTGTAAGAATTCTTCACCCAGCACGGCGAGAATTTCCTTCCAGACTCCGGGATCATCTTGCGCGGTGAGTCGGTCTTCAACATGGCTCACCGAGATCAGTTCGTTCGTCATGATCATCTCCTCGTAAATTACCTTGGCCGGGGAAGCTGCCAAGGCACGCGCCTCGACCAGTTGGAGCACTCCCATACTTGGTGGCTCGGCACGGAATTGAACCGTATCCACTGGCTTTTCAGACCAGCACTCTGCCATCGAGTTCCCGAGCCAAACTTGGTGGACGGTGCGAGACTCGAACTCGCATTTCACGGTTGCAGGCCGTGGGTAATCCCCTTATACGAACCGCCCATTTTGGGGCGAGATGAGAGAATCGAACTCTCGTGACTGGAGCCACAATCCAGCGCCTAAGCCATTCGGCCAATCCCGCCATCGAATTTGGAGCTGGTCGAGTGAATCGAACACTCGTCGGAGAGGCACAAGCTCTCTGCACTCCCACTGTGCTAGACCAGCAAACATTGGAGCTGGCACGCAGACTCGAACTGCGGTCGGGCGCTTACCGTGCGCCTGCACTTCCTGTTGAGCTATACCAGCGGAGCTGGCGCGGCGATTCGAACGCCGATCACGGACTTACGAGGCCCGTGCTCTTCCCACTGAGCTACACCAGCACAAAACTTCTTTGCCACAACCTGGAGGCGGTGGGGAGAATTGCACTCCCGATGATCTGCTTTGCAGGCAGACGCCTTGCTGTCTTGGCTACACCGCCTCGAACATACCTACTAACTTTGGAGCGGAAGGCGGGACTCGAACCCGCGCTCTCGACGTTGGCGACGTCGCGTCTTGGCCACTAGACGACTTCCGCCCTAGGAAAATCTATGGAGCGAGCAGCGAGAGTTGAACTAGCGTCATCAGCTTGGAAGGCTGAGGCACCAGCCGCTATACCATGCTCGCTCTTGGCGGGAGATGAAGGACTCGAACCCTCGTAACTGGCTCTGGAGGCCAGTGTCCTAGCCGCTGGACGAATCTCCCGCAAACTTATGGCGGAGCTAACGGGAATTGAACCCGTCCCTGCTGATAGACAGTCAGCCATCCTGCCGATAGACCATAGCTCCGGCTCCCTCCCGTGGACTCGAACCACGATTTCCGCGTTCAGAGCGCAGCGTCCTGCCATTGGACGAAGGGGGAATTTCGATTGTCAAAGAACCGGCTGCCGGGGAGCGATTCGAACGCCCGTACCCGGATTCAGAATCCAGGGTCCTGCCACTAGACGAGCCGGCATCACGCTTTCAGCGGTATTGCTTTCATGCAGCGCACGCACAACACTGCCGATTCATCGATGTTGTGGCCGAGCCTCCCACGATCCGTACGCGCACGATCCACCAACTCGCGATGATCTCCACCGCGGTCGCAGTAGAGTTCCGTTGCAAGCTCGATTTCAAAACCTTCGAGTTCAATCGTTTGTGTACTCATAACGTGGTAGCAGCGAGGAGAATCGAACTCCCATCTCAGCCTTGAAAGGGCCGCATCCTGGCCGTTAGACGATGCCGCCTCCTGTCTGCGCGTTAGCAAAATGTGCCATAAAAACCAAAAGCCCCCGATTTGTATCGGAGGCTCAGAAAGACTATGCGTTGCTGATGTGCCCCCGCTACATGAACGTACCTTTGCCCGCTCCTTGCCACGTAAACGTGGCTGGTGTCGGGAAGCAATCGGTATGGGGCTTGCGTATCATTGCGTATATCTCAATTATCACTCTGGCATGTCTTCGCGAATTCGTCAATACCCCAAAGTGGGCCCTGAGTGTCGGTAGTCAACTGGGACGGGTTGGGCTGGGTTCTAGCTCGGCGACCTGAGTTATCATGCAACGGATAGAGGGACATGTGCCCATTGATTTCGATCGGATTCAAGGGCCAGCTGTGTCGGACAGCAGCAACTTCGAGAAACTCTGCGCCCAGTTGATAGCTCTCGAATTCCCTAGTTCGCGAGCCGTCGATGGAAGGGGTGGAGATCACGGCGTTGATGCGTTTGTCGGCAACCTAACGGGTACGGGGGAACCTGACGTAGCGTTTCAATTCAAGTTCTTCATTGAGACCCTCACTCCCGGTAGGAGGAAACAAATCGAGGAATCACTATCGTCAGCTCTTGGGCGGTATCGACTCAAACGATGGACCCTTTGCATTCCGAAGGTATTTACACCAGCAGAGCACGCATGGTGGGAACGTATCGCTAGTACCAATCCCTTAATCGAAATACAACTCTGGGATGAGACGGTCCTAGTCAAACTGCTATTAAAGTACCCAGCGGTCCGAGAAGAATTCTTTCCTGATCGCTTCACCGAAGCGCAAGAACGTCAGCTAAGAGATCTCGTCCAGGATCGGGGCCTTGGCGCTGCTGAACGAACCAAGAGACAGCGCTTGGGCGTTCGCTGGAGATTTGCCGCTATTGTCGCGGTTGGTCTCGCTGTCATTCTATTTCCGGTCTTCTGGTTTAGGAGCGATACATATCAGATCCAACAAATCTTCGCCCATGCGCCCGTGGCTGAAGCCATCAAGCTGGACACGTACGGGGACAGCGCAGGCAGGTGGCAGGCGACGACAATTCTTTACGGTGATCCTGCATCGCTTCCTGCGAGCCTGGACAACGCCAGCGTGCGGGGGAAGCCGTTGACATTGGCAAGACTCGCGGCTGCCTCGGCAGAGGTGGGTAGCCTAGGTGATGCGGCACGCTTTACTCAAGAGACCCTGCGAGCCACTTCTCAGTGGCCTGCAGATGGGCATCGGCTAGAGAGTCTGGCGGACGTTGCTGTCCTACTCGGAAGGGCTGGACAGACGGATATAGCGAACAAGTTGGCCCATGATGTTGTTTCACAGGCTGATGCGTTGCCCGCAGTCTTTGGCGACACACACGGTCTCCCTAATTTGGAGGCAATCTCAAGGTTCGACAGCATCGCGCGCGCGGTTCATGCAATGGAAATCGTAGGGAACATCCGGGAGGCGAGGGCAGTAGCCTTTAGTCATCTGGGCCTGAATGCATCAAACTTAGATATGGACGAGTCGCTTAGCATTGCACAACCCCATCGCCTCTTCGACTTGCTAAGCCAAACAGGGTCACCGTACTACAAACAGACTTTGCACGGGATAACGGCCCGCGCTCTCTCTGAGCTTGGAGACTTTGACCGTGCGGTTCAAGAGGCAGAGCAGATTTCGTACACGTCATACCGCGAGGCCATTCTGTCCGAGGTATCAGTGTCGATGGCTAATGCTGGTCTAGTCGAAAAGGCAATCACTATCGAGGGAGAAGGAATCGTACCCCGATTGGCTATCGCCGTGGCGCTAAGCAGAACCGGTCAGCACACGCGTGCGCTGACACAATGGAATGATGCATATTCAAGAATCAAGGATATTCAAGACGCGTCGCCTCGTGATTTCATGTTGTCGAAAGCGGCGATGGCACTTGCGCAGATGAACCAACTGCGTCTGGCCAGGAAGACCGCCGACCAATGCACAGATCCAATCGCTCGATTGGACGCGTACACAGTCATCCTTGCGGAATACACAAAAAAGAAACACACCAACCTAAGCGGCGCTATCGACGCTATCGTCTTCTATCCAGACGACTTTGCACCGGCTCCACCGTGATACCCGACTTCTCCCAAAGAAATCTGGCAAGACATTGACTAAAGCAGACTACTGTCCACTCGGGTTTCGGCTCCTGTTCATGCGTCCCGATCACGCGAAATCGGGAAGTGGCAACCCTAAGGTCCTTCGGACAATTCGGCCACGCGTACCAAATGAAGAACTCTGAGTGACCTAGCAATTGGAGGGCGGGCTGGGAGTCAAACCCGGATTTGCAGCTTCGGACGCTGCCGTGTTGTTCGGTTACACTACCCACCCCTCTGGAACTCGCGCCGGGTTAGGACCGAAGCGTCATCATGCCTTAGACCACGCGAGCCTAACTAATGTGGAGGGGATGCAGAGAATTGAACTCTGATCTCAAGGTTCGTAGCCTTGCGCCCTCATCCGTTGGACCACATCCCCACATTGGAAGCGGCAGAGAGATTTGAACTCTCATCGTCCGAGGTAGAAGCTCGGAGCATTGATCCGTATGCTATGCCGCCTCTTCGCCAAATAACTTGGTGCGGGATGTGGGAATCGAACCCACTTCGTCTCGCTTAAAAGGCGAGTGCATATCCATATCTGCCAATCCCGCAAGATCTGGTGGGTGACGCTGGAATCGAACCAGCCTGGTCTCGCTTAAGAGGCGAGTGCATCTGCCATCTCTGCCAGTCACCCACGTTCCACAACAAACAATTTGGTGCAGGATGTTGGAATCGAACCAACGCCTCGCGGTTATCGACCGCGGGCTCGACCTTCGAGCTAATCCTGCATGGTGCGCCGTTCGGGAGTTGAACCCGCATCTGTTGGATGTAGGCCAACTATTCTGGTCCGTTGAACTACCGGCGCGAAAAAACTTGGTAGAGGGTACAGGGGTCGAACCTGTCTGGCCGCGCTAATCTGGCGCCGAAGTGGGTATAAGCCACTGCCCCTCGCCGGAGGCCCCTCCATGGTGGCTCGCGATGGATTCGAACCATCCGCGACGGCTTTATGAGAGCCGCGTTCTTCCTACTGAACTAGCGAGCCTTGTCTTCCCTCGAAAATTGGCTGGCCGGGCAGGATTCGAACCTGCGCATGGCGTGAGTAACAGTCACGTGCCTTTCCAGCTTGGCTACCGGCCAAAAAAACATCCGTAAAAAGCGAAAGGCCCCGACATTTGTCGGAGCCTCGGAAATCGAATCTGAACTTGGAAATCTAACGAATGATCAGACCAATCCCGAGGGCCGAGCGCGATTGACGCGCCGTCTCATAATGGATTTGGTCTTTATCGTCATTTCGAGGCTCAGTATAGCACGGTCTCAGGGGGAGTCCCAAGCACCATTTCCTCTCCTCATAAGCCCCAAAACCCGCGAGCAGAGCCAGAGTTCGCGATCGGCAGCAAGGAATGTTTTGAAAGCATTGGCCGGAATCACGACCGCGAAAAAGAAAAATGACACTACTAAGCACGGACTGATTCACTATGTATCCACTTCCTTCCGCGTAACTGTAGGGAAGGCACCCAGAGCCACGACGTCCGGCCGGTAAACACCGGCTGTCCTTTGGAGGCCTTACTATGTCCAGCCCGAGACCAATCGCCTGCCTTGCCCGGGATCATCGTACTTGTGATCCTGACAACATTTTCGCGCATTCTGCCCCTGACTTCGGCAGTTAAAGACGGGTGGTGCAGCATGGGCAGCTTTGAAGCTCCGCTTTGGTGGGACAGAGACAGCGACCGAACGGGAAGACCGATTCGGCCGGACGTTCGCGCCGCTGCGCACGGAATTTGGGGCTGTGCCTGCAGGCGGGCACAATCGCTTATCGCCGACTGCAGCCAAGCCGCGGAACTCATGGAGAGCAGCGTAGCGCAAGTATCGCGTTACCTCGATCGAGGAAGTGTCCTGGTGTTCTCACGCGAGCTAGATGGTCTTCTGATGTGTGCATACCGGAGGGCTCTCTATCGTCACGCAGCTAGGCTGAATCGGCTCCAACCCGTCGGCGGGGCGGGAGAACTCTCCAGCCGGGTGGTCGACCGGACGTGGATCCGCCAGATTGACGCCCGCCTTGAGTTTGAACAAGTTGTGCAGCGGCTCTGCGAAAGAAGTCGTACGATTTTGGCGCTGCGCTACGCCGGCTACACTTGGAAGGAAGCCGCACAGATGCTTGGATCATCCGTTCCTGCCTTACGCAGCACTTTCTGGCGTGACGTTACCCGAGTGAAAGGCGAACTCAAGAGCCATCGTGGCACGCGACCCGAAGGCCAAGCTGAAGACCAGCAGAAGAGTTCCCCAAGCAATGACGAACGGTGCTAATCATGCAGTGGTTGCGAAATCCTCGCCGTACTCGTCTTCGTCGAGCTCGAATTCCGGCGACTTCCGCATCTGTTCGTCGTAGGCTGCCCGCTCTTTCTTGCTTTCCCTCACCGGCAACAGTTCTGCGTGGCTTGGCGGAAACACAAAGGACTGGACAAAGTTCAGCCTTTCGACATTAAGCCGTCGACCCACGACCTCCTTGCCGTGGTGCTTGCAAAACGCAGTGAAGTCATCTGCATCGATAATCTCTCTCTGCAGCTTGCCGGTCTGGACTACACGGCACTTCAACCAACCGAGCGTGATCCATCGCTGGACTTCTTGGCTCCGAATGCGAAGCGCCTCTGCAAGGGTGTATTTGGTAAACCAGTCTTGTCCCATCCTGGCGCTGGCGCCGAGCCGGTGCAACATGGACCGGATTGATCCTGGTGACCGTCGCATTGCAATCGCAACTTCTGGAAGGGGCTGCACCGCGATCAAGTCCAGCATCTTCTGTCGTGCTCCTTCTGGCCACTGACGGTATGCCCGCCTGCCCGCAATCCCTGACTGGCGCATAAAACGCCAGCAAGCGTCTCTTGGGTTGCGCGAGACTTCCACCAACTTCGTGACTAGCACTCGTACTTCGTCATCTGAATTCTGCCCACGCGGGTGTGCCCGCTGTGCGTTCAAGTGGATTCTCACCAGTTCTCGGGCTTCCTTTGGCCAGCGGAAGGTGCGGCGCCTCCTACCAGCGTATTCCTCATCCATAAGTGCAAACGCTCTGGACTCACGCTTCCGAGCGTTCCTCCTGCTTGTATATGGCTCCGGGGAAAGAAAGTATCGCGTTCGTGAAACAAGTTTTTGTCAGATTCACGAATTCAGATAGCTTTCCTCCAACGGAAAATCGTATAAGAGGGCAGACAATGCAACTCTGGTCGCAATCGAGACCAAGCTTGCCACAAAGAATCTACTGAGGGGCGGATCGTGGGCCGCAAGGAAGAGCTTGACGATTTGATCGCAACATTCGGGCGCCGGGTGCACGAGGAGCATCCCAATCCCGAACGTGTCGGTTGTCCGGGACGACCCGTGCTGACAACGCTGGCAAGCAAATCAGCGCCCCTTTGTTCTAAATCCATCCTTGAGCACGTTCGGAATTGTGCAGCTTGCCTCGACGAGTTGAAAGAACTGCGGGTGTCCATCAAGGGACTGCATAGTCGATGATCTCGCGATAATATTCCGGAGATCGTTACAGGTGGAACAAGGAAGGCAAAGAAGGCAAGAATTCTACAGGATGCTTAATGCGAGCCTGACGGAGCAGGAATAGGGCGACGGAAGACCGTAAGATGAAGTTGTCTGACAAAATACCTGAGAGATCTCCGAACCTGGCGGGTCTGGCGGGAGTCAAGCGGTTCGGAGGTTGAGAGGTGACATCGGTTGTTTTTGACGCCTTGCCCAGAATGTAGAGTCGGGCCATCTATTCTCTAGATCATAAAACATTTGGTGCACCCGAAGGTATCGAGCAAATGTCTCACGGTTAGTTTGTTCGTAATCCGAGGCACAAATCTCGTCTCCACCAAGAGCCCTCCCGATGAGACGAGAAGCCTCAACCCCTGACCGCATGGCATTCCACAAGCCTTGCGCCGAGAGAGGATCAAAACTTCGGGCCGCGTCTCCCACTGCCAGCCACTTGCGCCTGGCGGATGAGTCCCGAATAGAAGTAACTGCCGAAAACAGCATCACGTGCTCTGACGGCGATTGAACCCTACTACGCGTGTGCGGTGCTTTTTCAAGCTGGCTTTGAAAACACCAATGGGACTGATCACGCCTCGGTGCATAAAGGTCCGCGTCCGTCATGTAGGCTACGATATATTCCCCGCAGGGCAGCAAGGCGGAGTAGAACCAGCCGTCGTCAATGGCTTCCACAAGAGTGTAGTCGGAAGCAGAAGCTGCACGGCACGGATGGCTGAGTCCTGCAACGGCAATCAGGCGGTCATAGACGATGCGCCGAGAAAACCCGGCCGGACAGGAAGAGGCTCGTCCGCCGGCGTCGACGACAAAATGAGACTGCAACTGGATAGAGCGCTTCGCCTGTTCAATGTGTATCAACCAGCCTTGATTGTGCTCTACGCAGCCCTTCACATGTGCTTCCGACAGAAATACAGCCCCTGCACCTTGCGCAGCGTCTGCCAGCATTTGATTAAATGCTGCACGATCTATGTGCCAGCCGCTTCCGTGCAAACCAAAAATGAAGTCGTTGGCATGCAGTTCTGAACTTCCCCATGCGGACAGTATTCCAGGCGAAGGCTTGTGATTTTGCCTTGCAAAAGCCTCGGATAGACCTAACTCTGCTAGCAATTGCGCTGCCTGCGGAGGGAGCGTCTCACCAATCTGAAAACTAGAAGCACTTGATCTGTCGACGATTGCGACCGAATAGCCGCGGCGCGCCAACAGGAGCGCAGTCACACAGCCTGCTGGACCTCCGCCTACCAGGAGAACATCAAACGGATTAGCCATGCTCTTCTCAAGTTTCTCGCCTTTCGGCAAGCAACCCTACAAACGATCTACTTCTTCAAATCTACCGTTGGGTTGCGCCATAACGAATCCAAGCTTGTACCAATCGGTAATCATCTGGTCCACACTCATTCCTGTCGATCCGGATGCTGTCGCACGTCCCCACGGCGCGTAGGCATTGCCACCTCCAGCTTTCAAAATGGCAATCGGTCGCTGAGCGGGCCACCAGACCAGGTCATCCCCAAAGTTCCCACTTTCAACCGAACAATCGAGAAAGTCTGACTGCCACGGCAATGACATCTGGCTGCTGATGTCACCCGGACTTACCTTCGCAGAGTCAAGCCTGAACGGTTCCACAAAGGCGTACACATCTCGAAGTTTCCAGCTTGCCTCGATTCCCGGATAGAAAGCGGCTCCGACGCAGGGTTCCAGTGCTGCTCGCGTTAAGCCCGCCGGGTTGATCGAGCTGTCAGCACCTGTTGCTGGTACAAAGTCCCCATCTTTCCACATTTGCATCATCTTGTATTGCGTTTGCGTCAACGTACCGTTGGGACCGTCGGGATACAAGTCTGACCACATTTTCGGCATATCGCCAGAGCCCGAGCCGGGATTGCCTGGAGTGTTAGACGGTATAGCAAGTCGGTTGAAAATCACCGTTCGATCGGCGGGCGGGAGTTGATTGAAGGAGTGATGAAAGCCCGTAGCAGCAAACTGTCCCGTACCGTTGTCATACACCCACCGCATGTTGGCTGCGCGCAGCAAGATGGGAAGGATGTCGGCGTTCAACGACGGCTTGAAGCTTGGATCATTGAATGGGTCGGGAATCAAGCCGCGGACGATAGCCGCTTGGTAGAGCGTATCGTAAAGAGAGACCACGCTCTGCAATCCCGGCGCATATTTTGGCGGTCCCACGATAACCCAAGCGCTGGAAACTGCGGGCGCACTCCCATCGTTGAATTTCACGGTAGCACTGACCAATCCGTCGGAAACGTCGTCGTACCAGCCATCATGATTGGCAAAGTCGCCTCCTGACAAAGAGGCTCCCACTGGAGATTTTGATTCGCCGTGTCCACCCAACACCAATAGCAGTCCGCGGTCGTCTGTTGTGATGGTCCCCAAAACCAATTGCACCTGCTTGTTCAGAAAGAGCTGATTGATCTGCAAGTCTTTGGCCGCGCCCGAAGCTCGGGATTTCCCCAGTTCCACGAAGTCAGGATTTTTCCCGCTAACGGTGAGCGGACCGGGATCGAGCCTCAATTGCTGGCGATCGCCAGCGAAGGCTGAATTCCGCTGCTTTGGATGGATTTCACTCTTCGGATGAAACCACTCCGCGGCTGCTTTGGTATTGGCGAGGTGTACCGTCCAGCGGATGTCAGCGTCATCGCTTGTGATTTCCTTCACCAAGTTGTCACTTTCGTCAAAGGCAAAAAGATGGAAACGGGCCGCTTGCCTTTTAATGAGTTTTGCGGCATCCCGGAAACCGTCACTGGGAATAACAACCTCACCGGGTCTCTCGGGACCGATGAAATAACCATCTTTACTGTTGCCGAGCCGAGCAATCCCAATCGGTGGATAAATTTTTATGGTCTTTATCATTGTTCTCTCTCCAGAATTCAGACTTTACTGGGCCCGGGGGTCTTAGCCAACCTCATGGTTCCAAAGTGGCGTGCGTTCTACGAAGAGACGCAGAGCTCCTTGAGCTTTTGGTCGACGACCGACTGTCGACCCTGATCAAACGCACTCATGGAGTCCAATAACTGCTTCTCATCAGCGGTTATGCCGGAAGATGTTCTTAAGGCCCCAATCGTGACGGCACATTTCTGAATCAATGTGTTCTGCTTTTTCCAACGGTCACAAGGAGGAGTGGGGATTTCATCATCAAGCTCAAAGGGAGCACCGGCAAACAGTGGTCTATCGCCAACTGAGGTACGCGTCTTGCCGGTCAGACCGATGGCAATGGGCGAAATAAATTGTGCCATCTCACTACCGACAGCCCACGTCTTAAGGACGGTTCGACGTAGTCCGCTCTCCTTAGAGCGGTCGAGAGACATCCCGATAGCAATGTCCAACAGCAATATCTGATAGCGCATATTCAAGAGCTGGGCCCAAAGAGCAGTTATTGCGTCAGTTATGGCATTCAGAGGTGCCGGCGAAGCAACATGGGAGGGACCTGCCGTTGGATTGACCGGGATGTCCTTAACGGCGTTGGCAGGAAATTGAGGAAAGGCACGATAGAGATCAAGGAAGATTTGGAAATGACTCTTGATGCCGCTGCTACCGTTGGGGCCTTCTCCCTGCGCCGTGATCGTCGCAATTGCTGCTAAGGCGCTGGGTCGCGGATAACTTGGATCCACGTGCACCGAGGGATCTCCGCCCCATTCTCCTTTGATCGCAGCAAAGTTGTTGATCGTCGCGGAACTGACGAACTCGTTATCTTTGATGTGAAAACCTGTGCCATATTTTGTGACGAATTCTTCGATCGCGTCAGCGGGCAACATCCAAGGGCCTTGCGGTTGATCGCCATCCTGAAAGAGCCAGTACAGTTTCATATAGATGGTTCCTACTTGGTTCACTTTTGTCTGAATTACCTCTGCAGCCCGTGCAGCAGCCGCTTGCGCGATTTTCTTATCGCCTGGATCAAGAATCTGATCTAAGGTGGGACTCTCCGCGGTCACATACTTGGCTAGCGAGTCCATGCTGAGCGGTTCAACAGCGGCCGGAAAAGGATACAGGTCAGGATGTTCAGGGAAGTTTTCTCGATTGAGATCGACACTCTTGCCCAGCGCAATCAGTAGGTTCTGCACCGTGATCAGGTGTGCCATTTCCTGCTTGGCAACTTCGATGATGTCGGCAAAAGCGTCCGAAACTGGCTGACCAGCAGACGGATTCAGGGAGTATGCCGCATATAGATACTGAAGCAGAAAGGCGTGCTCGACCTCTGACGCGACTTGGAGCGTGAACACAGCTTCGTCAAGTGGGGAAGGAGCGGCCTCGCCTTTCGGTACGGTCAGGGTAGGTATTCCCTCATCGCGGAGCATTTGTGCTAACGGACTCAGGCGCGGGACAGTCTCCGCTTCCAGGATGGTAGTCTCGGCGTCCGCAAGGTCTGCCACCGTCGCGACGCCGAAGGTCGCATGAGCGGATAGTTCTTCCAACGATGGTTCGCGAGGTAACCACTTAAGCTGGCGCATCCGGCTAACGAAAGCCATCGGTTTCTCCAAAGACGCTTGATCTTGTCCAGCGGGTAGTTAAGAACGATTTCTTCGTTATTTTCTGTCGAGTAGCAGTCTAACTCCCCAAGATCGTGGAAATCGCGGATATTGAGGGTGCAAAAAAATAACCCCCGCCGGTCGGAATGACCCAGTCCTTGAGGTTCGCACTCTGGTTCGTGACCGGGATATCGATCGCCCCAGAGGGAGCAAACCGCAAATAAGCGCTCCGAATACGCCCAAATTGCTGTTGTCCCACGATCATGTCGAATCCGAGTCCTTCGAGATGGTTGCTGGGATTTCTGGGCAAGGAGGCGCTGTTCATCCAACGACTACATAGGAACTCAAATTGGTTCGCTATCGAGGATTGGTAAGAGAGGAAGAGTAGACCGCGGTCTACAAATGACTCGTCAGCCATACCAGGTCGAACTGGCGGACCGTAGGGGATCCCGCGTCTGAGTATCCGCTTCGTGAGTGCGGCAGATGCTTGCCCGATATCCGTATCTCCATCGCGTGGGTTCACTTTTCTGATGTGAGCGGCGACCGGGCAAACGAGTCCTTCGGAATCATTCGGCAGATTCAATGGTTCGTTGTCGTCTCCGTATGCAAAAGCATTTACCAAAGAGGGATCTGCTGAATGTGGGTCGTCGTGTGTAGAGGCCCGGATGATTGGAGCTCCGCTGGGCCAACGACCAACAAGCATTGCTGCCAAACGCCCCGCTGCTAGATCTGCTCGTCCTATCGCAGAGGCATTCTCAGCGATAAACTCGTAGAATCCTGCCACATCTTGGCGCAATCGTCGAAACACAAGAAATGATCCGTTTGCGGCCCAAGTTGGACCGACGGAGTTCGGTTGAGCGCCCAAGGGCCTAGGAGCACCGGGCTGGCGGGCGGCGTAATCAATTTGCTGGGCATAGCCGAGGACAAACTGGCCAGCGCACACCAGTGGCTTACCCTTCTCGGCATACTCGGGACCGCTGTCGTTCGGGTCGACTGGTTCTACGCGCTTCGTCAGAGACTCACCGGTCGGGAATACTCCTCGGACACCAGGTTGCGACACACCATCCTTGAATCCGAAATGCTCATGCCCTTTAGGAAACAGATGCTGTTCGTCAGAGTAATAACTCAGATCGTGACCTGTTTCTTCGTAAATCTTCTCAATACCAAGGGACTCAGCAGATTGACGGATGACTCTGAAAGTCTCGACCAACTCCTCAGGGTCGTCCGCAGCGACGATGACCAGCACATCTGGAATGTTGCCAGGACTGCCAATTACCCATTCTGAGAAGTCGGTTTCTCCAGCACTGTTGAGCGGATCACCAAGACGGGAAGCGGACTTGGGCAGGCCTTCCCGGAATTCGACGTCAGTGAACGCGCTGGCCTCAGGGGTCAGAGCTTGCAGACCCTTGTACGAGAATGCGACTGCCGTCCAAGTCGCTTTCAAGTCTTCCGGCTCGACGCCGAACTGCTGTAAGTAGTTGGCCCTCGCTGCCTTGTGAGGCACTATTTCCTTCAGGCTTGTAACACGCTTCGACAAAAAAGACACGAAGCTCTTGTTCTTGAATACATCCGTACCGAGGCGGAATCCCCCCAGCATTTGGTGGTCTTTGTTGAACCCGGCAAGAATGTTTCCCTGAATGTCTTGCCAATCCAGCACGGGCTCCAGTTTGGGATCAAGGGTCATAAATAATGCACCGCTCGGGAATACACACCTTTCAGAGGCGCACTCATTTTGGCCCGGACATTTACAACGTGAGCAGCGAGAGCGCCTTGAGCCGGCTGGCAAGGCGTCCCGATCGGCGTCGGAATCACATATCCGGGATGAGTTGAATCGAAGCAGGGGTGCGCTCCACATTTCTGCGGCTGTTGATGAGGGGCGCCATCGAGGGCTTCAGCAAATAAGTGCATGGTAATCGCGTTTGCGACTTGGCCTCCGCTAGAGATCGGCACCCCTAAGTATTTGAGATCTCCCGCTCGGGCTTGTTGGCCGTTTTTCATAACACCGTCTGGCACTTTGAACGTTGCTCGCAAAACTAGAGACCCATCCTCGCTTTTTCGAAGCGGAATGAAATAGGTGGTTTCAAGATTCGGGATCGGTTTGTCGTTCCAATCGGTGAAGTCATTGGGGCGAATGGACGCGATGTACAACCCAACCGGGTCGCGGAGAGTAACGTACATGCCTTTACGAGCGAGGTCGTTCACCTCTTTACCAATCGTAGGATCACTGAATCGATTTGGTTCACCGTATAACGCGCAACAGACCAAGTCGGGGTCACTCGTCTTAGGGGGGGTTCCCCAGAGTAAAGAGCCTGCCATAGCCAGGCCGATCTCCGCTCCAAGCGTATTGGCGCCCTGAGTCAGGTGAATCGCCGCACCGATGTTGTATTCGTTGTAGGGGTTATAGTCATCCTTGTGAAAGGTAAGGGTTTTTCCCCGTGCGAATGGCTCAACGTGGGTCAAGGTTTCGGGAAAGTAAAGCTTTTGCGGATCAATGGCACTTCTTCCCTTTCCAGTGATCTCACCGTACAACGTCAGAAGCAGATCTCGATCTTCCTCAGCGATCAAGTTCCAGTATTCTGGACCTTCACAAGTAAACCAAATCTCGCGAACCACGCCGTCGGGATCACGAAGAGTCACCCACTCAAGGTATTCATCCTGGGGGCGATACTTAACGCCTGGATATCGACTACCGTCTGAAGTTAGGAACGGAGGCTGACTAACCATCAGAGCATCCGGTCCGGTTCCGTATTCGACCGGATTTTCGACAGCCTTCGCTGCGGAGAGGACATCATTACCGTTTAATAAGAGTGCAGTGCGAGGAAGACCTTGCCAGGGCGGAGCAGCAGTCGCGGGAGCGGAGTTCTTCGGTGGGTGCGTAGATTCATACCATGCGGGCGCGTCGTCGCTTGGTGCCATTTGGCCGGCGAGCCAGCTATCCCATTCTTGGTACAGACTGGTTGGGTTTGTTCCGCGATCAAAGTCTTTAATATTCGCGGGTGGCGTGTGCGTAGAAGGCATATCGAAAGTCCTCCGTTTCCCAGGTCGCCGTAAAGTGTATCAGGGGCGACCGTCAGAGACGCATCGGTCCCTACTAACAGTGAGAAACGAGTTTTACCTAGATTCTCCTTTTCTGGCTTTCCGCGACTCTGTGAGCAAAGGGGCTCCCCGTCCGTGATCGCTGAATCACAAACGGGGAGACGGTTGGCTATGCTGAGAGTTGGGCCAGGAATGAGCCCAATTTCGCGGTGGCCTTGAATTGGGGAACTGGATCCAGTTCCTTGAACGCGCTGGTAAACGCATTCGACAAGCTCCACATCGTCCGCGGCGAGAACTCCTCGTACTCCGGCTGAAAGTACAACCGGTGAACGTCGGAGAGAAGACTCCGTGGCGCTTCCAACTTGCCATCGACGAACGCGGAATAGAGGATCAGCTTTGCCCGTTCGTCGCTGATTTGCGCCTGCCGCCACTCCTCCACCTGGCGCCGCATCGGTTCGAAGCTTCTTTGAATCCGGTCAACACCTACTGCCAGCGTGTCGATCAGGTTGAAGCTCTTGGTGTGCTTCGCCAGGACGGGAGTGAATTCCCCGCTGAATGCCATGTTCGAACAGACGAACACACACAAGCCAGCGGTCAGTCCCAGGCGCAAGGACTTGTCATGCGAATTGCGGATGCCAATCGAGAATCGGCACCCTTCCATCTGGGTCTCGAGGTCGAGGACACCAAACATTTTCATGCCATCGAAAGAGACTGCGTACTCTTCATTCACCACGCCGATGTGGCGAAAGCTTAGGGTTTCAGCCAGCGCCTCAACGATGATGTGATGGGGCACTGGCTTGTGGGTTAACGTTGCTTCGGGGACGGGGATTTGTGCCAGTTCCATCCGCCCGATCTTGGGCAGCGGGCCGGCAACAAGAGTTCCAGTAGTCGTGGATTTCCTCCTTTAGGTTGTGAGTTGTTGAGTTGTGACGGGGGTGTGAAGGGGAAAGAACGAAGAACTGCGCTTCATCACGCGCCTTCCGACGCGGTTAGCTGAAGCTGAATAGCGACGCCTGCTCGGGGACAGCCGGCCTCGCTCGCCGTCTTCTTCCCGACAGTGATTCCGGCTGCTGTCCGAAGGCAACGATCGTGGGAGTGCTAATAGCTCCTTCCACCAAACAAGCCGGGTCGAATTGAGGCTCGATCAGAACGTCCGGCAATTCGGCCGGAGAAGCAGCCGCATTGGAACGGGAAGGCGTCGTCGGAAACAGCTTTCGATGTTCTGTATTCAGGGCTTTCCAGACGGCATCTGCTGTTTCGCCAATTCCATTTCTTTCGACCAATTCCCGTGCCATAGCTGACAGCATGTCGTCATCTTCATCGATGTTTTGGAGTCCTTCGCCGGCAAACTTGCCCTCCATGGTGAGCGCGACCAGAAGCTTCTTTCCCATCAGGCGTAAGCAAGCCGTCTGCATGGTCCCTTCGTAGCAGAGGAACTTCACCCGCACCGGCCGCCTCTGTCCGATGCGCCAGGATCGCCTGCTGGCTTGCCGTAAGGTGTGTAGCGAGTATCCCGATTCGTAGAAGAGGATGGTTGGGAAATCCAGCAAATCCAAGCCTGTTTCCACCAGTTTGGGATGAGAGATCACGACTTGTACGCCATCTTTGACTTGTCTCGCGTACCAGGCTTCCCGCTTCGATGTATCCACACTCGAACGCAGAACTGCCGTGCGGATTCCTTCATTGCTCAGAATCCGTTGCAGCCGAGCCGTGACATCGTGTTTCTGTGTGTAAACTGCGAATACCTGACAGCGACGCCCTTCCGCCAGTTCCCTCTTGATCTCTTCGATCAGCCTGCGTTCTTTGGAGTACACCTGGTCTTGAGGAAGGTCGCGCGTGTCTGCAATGACGAATCGGACGTTGCGCTTGAGTTCATGATCGAACTCGGCGCCGTACAGCGTTCCCAGACCATAGGGGTGATCCGGATACAACAACAGGGTGTTCAGCATCGTGCTTAGCACGGACCGGTTGCCCTTGTGAGCCTTCAATGCCTTCCGAATGTCATCTTCCAATTTGCGGTACGCTTCCAGCATCGGAGCGTCCATGGCGATGCTCAGATAGGTTTCTTCGTAGGGTGGAAGCTCTAGGGAGATGTCCTCAAGGAAAAGGAAGGCGCACAACTGCATGAGGAATTCTCCAAAGAGCAACGGAGAAGCTCCCGGCTTTCGGCGAACCATGCTGGTGGTCTTGGCCTTGGAGCAGGCGTTATTGGCAGGTTCTACTTTCGTAATGGTCTCGAGGACTCCGTAGTCCTGGGTGAAGGAGGTTCTTCCCATCGTGCCCCATTCGTATCCGTGTTCCTTCATCCTCCCTGCTTCGAGTCGAAACAACGTGTTGAACAAATCGTCCGCGTACCCACCTAAGAGAGTGCCAGTCAGACCCACGATCCGATCGGTGCACGACGCTAATGTTCCGAGAGCATTCCCTTGGGCTGTATCGCCTGCCAGTTGGTGAATCTCGTCACAGATGGCGTAGTCAAACCATCCCGGCATGTAGCGCCCGATAAACTCAATCGGAGCCATGCGGCGAATTTTGTCAGAATCGGCCTGCCACAACGAGCTGTGGACAGAACGGCAGGACTTCCCTTCCCTCGTTTCGATGGTCTCGCCAATCTTGACCTTCTCAAATTCAGCCGCAGTCAATCGGCTGTCATCCACGATCACTGGCTTGCCCGTGTCCGCGTTTACGGCGCAGCCCAGGTACGGGCCAGAGTGTGCTACCCGGTAAGCATGGCGCCAGAAGTACCCTAGCTTGGCCCGCTCACGACCGACGATGAACAATGTGGGTTTCCCGCACAGCGACGACCAGCGTTTTCGAGAGCTTGCCGAATCCCGGCGCAGACGCAGTTCACTGAGGGTAGTTTGCATCCCGTCCCGCACGATCCGCCCATGCCTCAGCCGCACTTCGTTCACGCCATGCGATTTGTTTGCGTCGCCGCCATTCCGTAGATCGTCGATCAAAAACACGCGTATTCCCGGCAGAGTGAAAAACGCTTCACGCGCCCACTTTTCGACCAAGTGCGGTGGAACCATTGCCAAAGAAGTGAACGGACTTCCCGCACTGCGGACATGCATGGCCCCCAGCGAGATAAGTGTCTTGCCGGTGCCACACTCCGCGATCACCGTGGCGGTCTTCGCCTGCTGCCAACGTTTGGCCACTCCCATGATGGCGATGGTCTGCGCCGGAAAAGGCTTTCGCAGCAACCCCGAGATCAGAGGTGAAACGGGATCCTCGAATGGGTGGAGCGCTGGATACTCCTGAAGAATTCGCTCTCCTAGCAGGCTGCGGAAAAAGGGACGCTGCGACTTAGATTCTCTCCAGTCTGCGGGATTGTGTGACGCAGGGAAGGATTTTGGCGGCATCCGCTGGTGTCCCGCGGATTCATTGTCGGGCCTGCA
>Ga0075018_10000027_pt1 | contig 30756 bp, 31 predicted proteins | sample ColStrG_CSR_2014_FD_71471 | JGI IMG/M metagenome (GOLD analysis project Ga0075018, IMG submission 71471) | Freshwater sediment microbial communities in response to fracking from Pennsylvania, USA - Cold Stream Run_MetaG_CSR_2014 | ecosystem: Environmental > Aquatic > Freshwater > Creek >... | reverse complement strand
GGCGCCTCCAGCAATCTCGCGACCGAAGTGGTCGTGAATGCGCCCCCGGACGGCTATACACTCCTTGTGGCGACTGCGGCGAATGCAATCAACGCCACGCTCTACACCAAGCTCAATTTCAATATCATCAGCGATATCGCCCCGATCGGGGGCATTATGCGCGTTCCCCACATCATGGCGGTGAATCCGTCGTTTCCGGCCAAGACGGTTCCCGAGTTCATCGCCTATGCAAAGGCCAATCCTGGCAGGATCAACTATGCGTCGGCAGGCACCGGGAGCACGCCGCATGTTTCCGGCGAGCTCTTCAACATGATGGCCGGAACCAAGATGGTTCATGTGCCGTATCGGGGCGGGGGCCCCGCGATCAGCGATCTGTTGGGCGGGCAGGTGCAGGTCATGTTCGAATCGATGTCTACGACAATCGAGTACGTCAGGGCCGGCACGCTTCGCGCGCTTGCCGTAACGACCGCGAAGCGCTCGGACGCGCTGCAGCAAGTCCCGACCGTAAGCGAAACCGTGCCAGGCTACGAGACGACCTTCTGGGGCGGACTCTCCGCTCCAAAGAACGTGTCCGTCGAGATCGTCGACAAGCTCAACAAAGAGATCAATGCGGGGCTCGCCGACCCCAAGCTCATGGCACGGCTCGCCGACCTGGGTGGAGTTGCTCTCGCAGGTCCGCCGGCCGAGTTTGGAAAGCTCATGGCGGAAGAAACCGATAAGTGGGGCAAGGTCGTCAAGTTCTCCGGCGCCAGGGCGGACTGATCTTTGCCGCCGGCAAGCCCGTCGACGTCACCATGGCGCGGATCACGGACGCGGGACAGCGGGCGTGGCGGGTAGCCGGCATCGGGACCCTTGATTGGATTAGGAAACAGACCGGTGCTCATTTGCATCGATCTGTTGACCACTCCGCATGAGCACGAATGCATCAAGAAGCTACTTGGCTCGTTTATACACCGCATTGATTTGACCAGCATTAGCCACCGCCGTGATGTTGGTGTACTTCAGCTCATCCGCGGTGAGAGAAGTGATAACTCGCTTTTGATCAATTCCTAGTTGGTTCGGCAGTGAACTAGACTCGATTTTAAGCATGATTGTCTTGGTTGGCTCGTCCACTGTGTACGTTCCGAAGTAGGCGACTGATCCGACGGTTATGGCCTTGGCTTCCTCCGGCGTTGGGTTTGTCGGATCGTTGGACGCGAGCTTTGGAAGGTCTGGGCGCGCGAACATGATAGAGAAATGACCGTTCGCATCGAACATGTTGACGCCCTTCGGGTTGGCGCCAAATCGCTGAACCTTGGTCCCATCCTTGTTAGTCTGTTCCCATGAGATGACCGTCCAGGTTCCGACGAGTTGGTCCTTAAGTGACTTTGTTTGGGCGAGGGCGTTGCTCAGCGAGAAAGCCAAGCCCAGCGCTGTGATCGCCGAAGATGTGAGAATGCTACGTTGATTCATTGTATTCCTCCCAGTTTTTATGTTTCCCCGCGCGCAACGGAATGCGCGCGGTAGGCCGCGAAGATGAGAGTACGGTGACTGTAAATGCCCGCCGACGGCATGTTCGCTGCCTGCTCGAGAGGAGTTCGGCACGTCCCCGTTTCTGGCAGCTCAAAAACTAAGCTACACTACTTTACCGCGGGCGGAAGGGGGGAATTGCCAGTTTTGGCGCTGCCGATGCTGTCGATTCTACTCAATTCGGCTAGTAACAATGGGCCCGGTTTGACCCTGCCCGCAGGCTGCTGCGACTAACCTGCGGGAGGCTGTCGGACCGCATCAAGTCCGGGTCTAATAAAAACAACATCCGAGGGTGCCGTGAAAGTGCGTGTCACGGCTGATGGTCGATTGCTTGGCTTTGATTTCGGGGACTGGTCGCTGCTGGTGGTGGAGTTCACTGTGGTCGGGCTGCTTGTTTTACTGATCTGAACTTCGCGACAAGCTCCCTGAACCCAACCAGTCTCAATAGTTGAGCCAACGAGGAGGTAGACCGCCAATCGTCCTCCTCCCGCGCCCCTTCGCCCTCGTCCCTGCCCGCTGGCCCATGGCGAGCGGGCAGCAAGGCCCCGTTGGCGCTCGCCTCAGCTTTGGTGTGATGCGATACGCTTCGCTATTGCGCCTAACCTCTTACGGCGGCTCAAAAATCAAATTCTCTCAGCTTGGAGAATGTGGCATTGAGCGGACCCAGTGGAGTTTGAATACCTACAACGATCTCTTCGGCGAAATTCTCTGGCAAGTCGAAGGTCAGGTTCACATTTGTTGGAGTGGCTACCGGACCGCTGCCTGTGATCAAAACTGTTCCTGGCGGCACCGTATATTGCACATGACATGAGAATCCACTTTCGCCAGGCTTTTTTTCGAGACGTCCGTCGTATTTCGTCCCCCCGACGTCGGCTCCGATCAAGCGTCCTTCCTTCACCGCGAAGAGCACCATACTCGAGCCGCCGCTGCCGGTGAGGTAAGCGATGTAGAATCCATCCATGCGCGCTAATTCCCTAAGGTGGTGGCGGATAGGGGAGCGAAAAGCATAGCACGGTGGCGTTGCGCCGGTCCTTGAGATTCGCCAAATGAATCCCCAGACTACACCGCGTACTCGTCGACGCTGAAGAGCGAGACGTAAGCGGCAGGGGCGACAGATTGAAATCCTCTTGGAGTGCCGATGCCGACAACAAGTATCCGGACGATCTGAAACGTCGCATCCCTGCTCCTGACCGTGGCGAGCTCGGGTCCACGCACAAAGGCCACGGTCACGACGGCGCATGCATTGGGGTCGTGCTCCTCGGCATTTACTGCCCTCAAGGCCGCGCCTACGTCTCCATCTAAGTGCCTGACAAGGCGCTCGGCCTGCTGCCGCGTGTCGCAGATGAGACCCTTGCCGTATTCGATTTCCTGGGCCTGAGCCGGGAGGCAGAGGAGCAGGGACACCAATGCGAAATGTAATAGTTTCATGCGAACCTCCTCTTAATGCCTCCATCGTCGTTTGGCTGATGGAAGTCACCCTGGTGGTTGAGGGCACCGTCCGTCCGCGCGCACGCACGCGGCATGTCATCCTCATTTCTGTCGAGCGGATAGAAGCGTGTCAGGTGTGACGCTCTGGACAATGCCGTCGTAAATCGCCATGGCGTCCATGACGCGTCCTTCATAATAAACGAGCCGCGCCTCCAACATCGCGAGCATCGCATCGCTCAGTTTATCCGCGCTGACGGCGTTGGTGTTTTCGCGTTCCTCGATCACCATGAGGATCTGCAGGTCACGCGCCGCACATCCCCGGGTAAACGAGCCGGCTGTCGTGCTGTTGATCATCGTGCAGAGACAAACCGAGACGAGACCCCATCGAACAGAGTGTTTAAACAGGTTCTTGTGCATGGCTTATCTCCTTAAGGATCGTGGCCTACGTTGTGACATCCGGCTTGGTCCGGCACGCTATTCGGGACGCAAACGGCCACCTCTGCGTCCGCGTCACCAACAAAACGAGTTTGCGTTCCGATGACGTTTGCGCGGGACGCCCACCTACCCCTCCCCCACACTTTGGGGGAGGAAAGGGGTCGTATTCTCCAGGCGAACGGGACCCACTTTGCCGGAAAATGCTTTGGCGCATAGGCCAGCTCTACGCTCACATTCGACCTGGCGGCCTAGCGGTTGCGGTTTTTCTTGCCGGATTGAGAAACGTCATCCTGCGATTGCGATCCGAAGTAACCATAGCTGGTGCCGGCATTGCCCATGTGTTTCTGGTTCTGGCCCAGATTCTCTTGCCATTCTCGCACGCTCTGGGCGGTGCTTGGGTTAACATCAATATCGTTCGCCAGAGCCGCGGAAGCGGCGCCGAGGACGAGGGCTGTCGCGAGGGCGATCTTCGTGCTGGTGAACATCGTCGTGTCTCCTGTGATTTGCTGCTCACACCCTGCTGGTGTGCGTGCGTATCTTGTTGGTATGAACGCGTAAGGTAAATCAGCCTGATGAACTGGGAAAATCGATTTCTGAAAGGTCGGCATGATGCGTGAAAGGCCCATGGGCGATGGACTTGTGCAGCTTGCCCAGCCTGCGGAAGGCCAGTGCTTTACTCCCCGGACTGGAGTATTCTGCCGGCACGGATGAGCGGAAGGTCCGTGTTTCATGAAGATCCTTGTAGTTGATGATCACCTCTTGATTCGCGAGGCATTGCGCGGCGTCCTCAAGGAATTGAGGTCCGATGCAGCCGTCCTGGAGAGCGCGGATAGCGGCCAAGCGATGCAACTTATCGCGGAGCACGCCGACATCGGCCTCATTCTGCTTGATTTGAACTTGCCGGATCGGGACGGACTCTCCCTGCTTGCCGAGCTGCGCGAGAGGTATCCGGCGACCTCCGTCGTCCTGTCGGCTCAGCAGGACCGCGGCAGTGTCGTCAAAGCCCTCGACCTCGGCGCGCTCGGCTTCATCCCGAAATCCGCCGAACGTGAAGTCATGCTTGCTGCCCTGGAGCTGGTGTTCGCCGGCGGCATCTACATTCCCCCCGAAATCCTCTCCCGCCAGGAGCCGGTGCTGTCGAAATCCGTACCGCAGCCGCCCGTCCCGCCGCGCGATCTCGGACTGACGGAACGACAACTCGAAGTGCTCGCCCTTATGATGCGGGCGAAGAGCAACAAGGCGATTTCCCGTGTGCTCGACTTGGCCGAACCGACGGTAAAGAATCACATCACCGCCATTCTCAGAACATTGAAAGTCACCAACCGGACCGAGGCCGTGATTTCCGTCATCGAATCTGGATGGGAATTGCCTCCCGCATCGTAGGGCACCGGGACATCATTGTTCGTCCGCTATCACGAAATATCGATTGACGGGGTCGCACGGCAACGGCGAGGCCTTGCGCTGCCTACCGCTCCGAGCGAGCGTTGTTCTTGAGCACCAGATTCAGCATGGCGCGCAGCGTCTTCGGGTTCACCGGCCTGTGCAGTATGTGATAGCCGCGGCCGTGGGCTTCACGAAGAAGCTCGGGGGCGGCGTCGCCACTGATCAGAAAGGCCGGGATATGGAATGCATTGCGTAACCGCTCGATCACCTCGATGCCGGTCGTCCCCTCTGACAGGTTATAATCGCAGATGATCAAATGGGGTGACTGCCGGAGTTCCGCGAGCTGAGCCAGCGCGGCATCGTCCGAAGCGGCGGTCACTACCGGGAAGCCCCAGCTGCGGAGCAACCCTCCGATCGCGTCCAGAAACCAGAGGATCATCATCTATGATCACAACAAGTTTGAACGCGGACGCACCATGCACCGTTTGCATGCTCGTAAACACTCCTCACCCGCCAAAAATATAGGCGGCGTTCATGCGGAGGTGAATCACCCGGAAGTATTGCAACTTGATCAGTGAGAAATCGGCACCGCGGTAAAATTCCTTGTCCGCGGAAAGGGTTGCGCGTCTGTCGCCGCATCGCCAGCAACAGTACTTTGGTCCTGGGGGCGACTATTGGGCGGCTTCACTCATCGCTGGCAGGCGATCGACGCTTCCCTTCTTCAATAACTGGTTGAACATGGCGCGCAGCAGCATCGGGTCGACCGGCTTGTGCTGCAGATGATAGCCGCTGGCGCGGGCTTCTCGCAGACGCTCGGGACTGATATCGCCGCTGATGAGAAAGGCCGGAATTGGGCTCTGAAAGGCGCGGCGCAGTCGCTCGATGGCTTCGATGCCGGTTTTCCCATCCGACAGACGATAATCCGAAATGATCAGATCGGGCGGGTGGTCATGCGCGGCGAGGCCGATCAGCGCCGCACCGTCGGTGGCGCCGGTAACGACACGGCAGCCCCAGCCTCGAAACAGTCCGCGCATCCCGTCCAACACCAGCCGGTCATCGTCGATGACGACGACGAGCTTGCCGAGGGAAATATCAAGCGGGGCGCGGACCGGCGCTCGCAGTTCGACAACTTCGGCACCTGCGGCTACCAAGGGCACCGCCACCGAAAATCGGGAGCCCTTGCCCAAAGTCGAAGTCAGCGCGATCGGATGGTCGAGAAGGCGGCATAGGCGGTCGACGATGGCAAGCCCGAGCCCAAGTCCGGCACGCCGGTCTCGGTCGGGTTCGCCGAGACGATAGAACTCGCCAAATATGTTGTGCCGTTGGTCCGGCGGAATCCCAACTCCGGTATCCCATACCTCGATCCGCAACTCTGCGCCGCGCTTGCGGCAGCCGACGATCAGACCCCCATGGGACGTGTAGCGCACCGCGTTGGACACCAGATTGAACAGGATGCGCTCGAGCAGGATGAAGTCGGTGCGCACCCATGCACCGCTCGCGACGACACGCAGCGACAATTTCTGTGCCTGTGCCGCTTCGGCGAAAGTCGATTCGATTCTCTTGAGCAGACGTGCGATCGGAAATTCGCTGACGACCGGCGTCAGAACTCCGGCGTCGAGCTTGGAAACGTCCAGCAGCGCATTGAACAGCTCATTCATGGCGGCGAGCGCAGCATCGATGCGCTCGATGACCCGACCACGTTCAACCGCGCTCATGCGAGCGCGCAGTTGCGCGACAAACAGGCCCAAGGCATGCAGCGGCTGTCGCAAATCGTGGCTCGCCGCTGCCAGAAAGCGGGATTTGGCCTGGTTGGCGAGCTCGAGCTGATGCGTGCGCTCCTCGACTTTGCGCTCCAGCGTCGCATGCGAATCCTGGAGCCGGTGCGACATCCGGTTGAAGTCCTCGGCCAATTCCTCGAATTCATCTCCGGTCTTCAACTCGAGACGGGCATCCAGCTCCCCGGCCTCCAGGCGCGCCGCCCCCCGGCGTAGCACCTCGATCGGCCCCACCACGCGCCGACCGAGCAGCACGGCCGCGCCGACCGCCATGACGCACACCAGCAACAGGATTCCACCTGTCCGGGCCAGCGATGCCAGCAGGGGCGCGTAGACTTCCGTCAATGGCCGTTCGACGAACACCGTCCACCCGACGTTTGGAATACGCATATGAGAGACCAGAACCCACTGGCCGTCGAGATTCCGGTAAACACCGGTGGCCCCGTCTCCATCATCGGGATCGCGAAGGGCCGCGATCTGGGGAAGGTCGGACAGGTCCTTGCGCTGCAGCACCAGGTGGAGATCCGGATGGGCGACAAGGCTTCCGGCCGCGTCCACGACATAGGCGTAGCCCGATTTTCCCACCTGGATTTCTTGCACCACATCCCAGACGTAGCGCACGTTGACTTCGGCCACGAGCACGCCGATCACTTCACCGGCGAAAGGCTCGATCGGCGTGGCTATGACAATGCGGGGTTCGAAGGAATCCGGAGGAAAAATGACCGGCCCGAAATAGGTCGCGCCGGCTCGAGCTTTTGCGAAATATGCCGCGGAGGAATGATCCGCGGCGGCGTCGCGCACGGACCTGCCGATCCGCGACTGGCGAAGCTCTTCGTGCCCGTCCGGGTCAAGCGCAACGACGTTGCGGATCGCGGGCACGTTCTTCAGGAGATCGCGAAGGTCCGTGCTGTAGTCGTCCCCAACCCGCCCCCGGGTTACATTCCTGGGCTGGGCGGCCAGACGGACTGCTCGCGCCACGTCTTCGACATAATTCCGTATCCGAAGAGCGGCCAACTCGGCCATTTGGCGGTGCACGACTTCGAGATTTTGGCGGGCCTCTTGGAATCGGAACCCCATCTCCACCAGGATGCCGGCAACAAGCGAGCCGCCAACCAGGGTGGCGCAGATAAGGAAATACCTGCGGACAAGGCGGCCCCGCCGGCCGGCACCCGAGGCCGCAAACTGGGCTACGCTCTGCGCCTCCACCATGTTGCAAACCTCTCGCTGCCGAAGGCCCTGCCCATTGTTCAGATCACGTGCCCGCTTATGCCGCCAAGAGGTATGTTCAGGGCGTCGGCCGCAACACGGCTGACCACCCACTCGAAATCATCGTCGATGGCGTCCACCACCTTGAGATCCTTGGCAATGAGGCTGCCCCAAAGGATCCGATCGACGGGCAAGGCCGTGCGTTCGCCGCACTTGTATTGCGAGACACCGAAGCCTCCCAGCGCGCTGTAAGGCGGCTTCACCCAATCGGACACCGAGAAGAAAGCGGGAAGAAGCTTATCTTTTTGCACCCATTTGATGATGTCTGGCGCTGTCCCGAAGAACAGATCAACTGGAAGGACCTGTATGCCGACGCTGGCCGGCCTTCCACGATCCCTTGCGGGCATTTTCCCGAGCTTGTCCTTCAAGTCCTGATGGGACACGATGGTTACGAGCGTCGGCGTCAGCCCTCTTTTCGCGGCGGCGCTCATGACGAGCTCCTTGGCATGGTCCGAGGGATCATGATCGTCCTTGTGCAGGATGATCACCTCTTTGAGGGTAGGGACTGTCGCAAAAAAGCACTCAAAGCACCTGTCAGCCGTTTGGGTGCGTTTCGCGGAGAAACCAGTCGCACGTCCGGCGCTGACGTATTTTTCTTGCGTAGGGTCGGAGACGTTCGGAAATACGATCGGGATATTCTCAGCGGCATATTTTCCGGCGGCCCGGATCACGGTCGTCGACATGGCGTAAATTAGGTCGTGATTGCTCAGCTTCTCCTTGATCGCCTTTCCCGATACGACGTCCTCATACCAGGCTTGGCTGTAGTCGATGACGAAGTCGGTGCCGAGGGGGCGCCCGCGACCGGCCAACGCGTCTATCAGACCCTCGATGTAAGGGCGCACCCCGTCCAATTGAGTCTTGTTGCTGATGGTTACATTCATCGGGGCCCCAACCGCCAAGGCCAGAATTCTCTTCATAACTCCGACTCCTCTTGCCCTCTGTTCCTCTACCTGATGACACGATCCGCCTGGTGCAACACCTCGAGGGGTAGGGGGACCCCAAGGCACTCCGCGGCCTTCAGATTGATAACGAAGGTGGGATCGACGGGCTCGACCGGCAAATCGCCAGGCTTCGCCCCTTTGCTGATCTTGTCCACATAGAGGGCATCGCGCCCGCCCGCCTGGTAGGCGCTGGGTCCATAAGCACCAAGCGCGCCCCAATCGGCCATGAAATCCTGCAGGCCGATGGCGGGGACGCGCTGCTCGAGGCTGGTTTCCAGGATCAGATCGACATTGCTGATGATGAGCGAATCCGGGAGGATCATGATCCCGTCCCCGGCTTCCCACTGCGCCTTCGCCAGCGCGGTCTGCACCTCCTCCCGGCTGGTAACGATCCAGTCGAGGACTTCGATCTTCAACTGCTCGGCGACCGCTCGAACCTCCTCCATGCTTTTCTCGGACGGCCCGTAGGCGGGCTGGCGCAACGTAATCAACCGCCGCAGACCGGGTACCATCTCCCGGAACAGCTCTACCCGTTTACCGCTTCCCTGCACCAACTGATGGCTCACCCCGGTAATGAAGCCGCCCGGCCGCGCGAGCGATCGCACAAAACCGTCTCCCACCGGATCGCTAACTCCGGTCATGAGGATCGGAATCGCGCTGTCGCGCGTCTCCTCCTGAGCCACGCGGACCGCCAAGCTGGCGACGCCGACGATCATGTCGACATGCCTGCGCACAAACTCGCGGGCGTACTCCCGTATCTCCTTTATCGTACCCATCCGAACGTCGAGGGCGAAACGGCGGCCGGGCTTTCCCGCGTTCTCCGGCCGATCTTCCACGTATTTGAGCTTCTCGAGCTCATCGCGCAGACCCAGGACATAGAACGGCATGGTCTCACGCGGTCGCTCTGCAGAGGCCAGCCGATAGTCCGGGGGCCCGCAATGCCAGACCGGCACGGTGCGGGGGCCCAGCGCCAGCACGCCGATCTCGATCCGCTTTTCCTGGGCCGTCCCAAGCGTCGGAATGGTGATCAACAGGCCTACGATGGTCAAATACAACGTGCACCGCAGCCAGCCCCGATCAATCCTAGGCCCGCCGCGAGATCTGCCGATTCCATCGACTCCCTCGAACGTCTCCGCCGCTTTGGCTGGGATCATCGTTGCCTCCATCCACCCGAACTTACGAGGAACGAACGAGGATAAGCAGAGTTTATCCCTTGGTATGCCTGGCCCCGGACATCCTTTATTTTCGAATATTGAAGAAGCCGTCGCAATTGCTTCGTGCAAATGAGAGTCTCGCTCAGCCTTGCCTTCGGCTCCTTGCAAGCGGCACGTCGTTGGTGCGCGCGCGCATCTTGTGGACGTGAACCCGAGGAGTAAATCAGCCTGAGGTACTGCCGATTTATCGCTGAAAACGTCGGCGAATGTGGAAAAGCGTTGTCGGCCATGGACATTCGCTGCTCCGGGCGAGACGCGGCAAGTCCCGGTACTAAAGTATCTCACAGTACAGCCGAACAGAAGCGATAGTTCATCTGCCTCCTCTTGGCTTGAAGATCGCGCCAGGAACAAAGAAAGCCTATCGCGATCAGGGCGTAGGCGAGCCGGATTACGTTCAGCCCTCTGCCTCGATCGCAATCTACCCAATGATACCGGCAGGGCTCGCAGCGGGCCTATCTTGGCTATTGGCAGATATCGCCCGGGTCAGTCCGGCTTAATGCCCGCGAACACGACCACTTTGGCCCACTTCTGGATTTCGTCAGCGACAAGCTTTCCAAAGTCGGCGGCCGACCCGGGAAGCACCGTGCCGCCCAGGTCGGCAAGTCGTGCCTTCAACTTGGGATCGGCGAGGGCCGCATTGATCTCCTTGTTGAGCTTGTCGACGATCTCAGCCGGCGTGTTCTTGGGCACACCGACGCCATGCCACGAGCTCGCCTCGTAGCCCGGCACGAAATCGCCCAGGGCGGGAATGTTCGGCAGCGCCTCCGAGCGCATCGCGGTCGTCACCGCCAGTGCGCGCAGTTCACCCGCCCTAATGTGCCCGATCGACTGGGGCATGACGTCGAACATGACCTGCATCTGTCCGCCGAGCAGATCCGTAATCGCCTGTGGGGAGCCGCGATACGGCACGTGGAGCATATTGACGCCGGTCATCATCTTGAACAACTCGCCGGCCAAGTGAGGCGTGGTTCCGGTGCCGCCCGACGCCAAATTGATCATGCCCGGATTGGCCTTGGCGTAGGCGATGAACTCCGGAACCGTCTTGGCCGCGAGCGATGGATTCACCTCCATGACGTTGGGCACCCGAACGATCCCGGCGACCGGCGCGATGTCACGAATGAAGTTGAAACTAAGGCTGTCGTAAAGCGTCGCGTTTATCGCGTTCGCCGTAGTCGCCCAAAGAAGCGTATAGCCGTCGGGAGCCGCACCCACGACCGCCTTGGTGCCGATATCGCTGCCGGCACCCGATCGGTTATCGATAATGAATGGTTGGCCGAGCCGCTCCGACAACCATTGGCCCACGAGGCGCGCGGTGATGTCGGGGGAGGCGCCCGGTGGGAATCCGACGATGATACGAACCGGCCGCGTCGGATAGGTTCGCGCCCGCGCGAAGTGCGGGACGGCGGGCAGCACGGTGATACACGCTGCCAGATGCAGAAATCGCCGACGCGGAAATTTCATGACGCCCCCAAAAGGGTTGCGACAGCAGACTATCAGTGTGTCGCAGGCATCGCGAGCGGCTTGTCACACGCCCCTCCGCCCACGTCCCGGCCCGCTGACTGTCGCAATCGCCACTCCGGCACACGGTTTGGTCGCGCTGCGCGGGTCGGCGTGAAGATTTGAGTCCGACGGTCGTCACGAATTCCGATGGTTGTCGCCTGCGACCGGCGCTAAGCCCCGAGGGCACCGCGCACACGGTCCGGCGCAAACGGCAATTCGCGCAGGCACACACCCGTTAGTGCTGCGACCGCATTGCCGATTGCACCACCGACCAGCGGAAGTCCGTCCTCGCCGGCCCCGGTCGGCGGATTGTTCCTCACCTCGATACTCGGCATGTCCGACATACGGGGCACTTGATAGTCGTTGAAGTTGGACTCCTGCACGCGGCCATCGCGCACGAGATTGCCCTTCAAGTCGGTCAATCGATGGAGATCGCCCTCATGGCAGTCGAGGATGCGCAGCGCGCCGATGTCATTGTTCAGATGCTGGCCGCCGGTTCACGATTTGGTAAGCTGCTTCCCAGAATCGAGGAGCGGCATCACATGAAGACCATTCTCGTTCCCATCGAGGCTCACAACACTATCCAGTCCGTGCTGGAGACCGCGCTGCTGGCGGGCCAGAAATTTGATGCTCACATAGAGGGGTTCGCTTTGCGGCCGGCTATCGGGAATGTTGTGACCATGGATCCGGTCAACAGCCTGACCGTGGTCAGCTTGCGGGAGAACGATCTGGAAATGGCCCATGAGGCGCGAGGCATTTTTGACACCTTCATGCGGGACCAGCGAGTGCCGCTTTTAGATGGAACCAACACCTCCGTTTCTTATGGATGGTTCGATGGGGCCCCCAGCGGCGATGACTTCGTTGGCAGTTATGGCCGTGTCTTCGACCTCATTATATTGGGCAGGCCGGCAAAAGGCCCGCAAGGTCCGCGCATGACGACGTTGGAAACCGCATTGTTCGAGAGCGGCCGTCCAGTGCTCTTGGCGCCCCCGGCCCCACCGCACAGCATCGGCGACAAAATACTGATTGCATGGAACTGCAGCACGGAGCAGTCGCGTGCGACGGCATTTGCCATGCCGCTGTTGCGAAAAGCCACCTCTGTCATCATATCCACGGTGGAAGGCGCTACCGTGCCCGGACCGAGCGGCGAGCAGATGGCCCGCAATCTATTAATGAACGGCGTGCGCGCTGAATCCGTGATCGTTGCCCCTGGGCAGCGCCGCGCCGGGGAGGTGATATTGGCCCAAGCACAAACCCTCGGTTGCGATCTCATCGTCAAGGGCGCCTACACCCAAAGCCGGTTGCGTCAAATGATCTTCGGCGGGACCACACAACACATTCTCACCCACGCGACAGTGCCGGTATTGTTGGCACATTGAATGCAAAGTTCGACCTCTGATTAGAGTGGGAGCGAGGATAGTGTGTGACCTGTGAGCGCCCCTAACCAGTTCTCGTTCCTGCGCGTTTTTCCGTCCATCATGCTGCCAATGTTTCTGGCAGCCGTCGACCAGACCATCGTGGCAACCGCGCTGCCGGCGATCGTTGCGTCGACTGGTGAGGTAGAACGGGCATCGTGGATCGTGGTGTCGTACCTGATCGCCTCGACGGTAGCGGCTCCCATCTATGGCCGGTTGGGCGACGAATATGGCCGCCGCCGCCTGATGATCGTGGGACTATTCATCTTCGTCGCCGCTTCCCTCCTTTGCGCCGTTTGTACCAGCATCGAGACGCTCACCGCCGCCCGAGTCCTGCAGGGGCTCGGCGGCGGCGGCCTGATGACGTTGTCGCAAGCGCTGGTTGGAGAGGCCATTCCACCGCGGGAGCGTGCTCGTTACCAAGGCTATCTCGCCGCGGTCGGAATTTCTGCGAATGCCTTCGGGCCGGTGGCCGGCGGCTTCATGGCGCAACATCTGGGTTGGCAGTCGATTTTCGTGATCAACCTGCCGCTCGGCCTGATTGCCGGAGTTCTGACGCTACGGCTTCCGTCACATCCGAACCCCTCGGGGCGTTGGCAGATCGATGGCTGGGGCATCTTGCTATTTACATTCCTGGTCGCCCCACTGATTCTGGCGCTGGAACGGGCGCAGCATTTGGATCCATCCGCTCTGCCGACCATTCTCGGCCTCGTGGCACTCGCTATTCTCGCTCTGGTGCTGCTGATACGTCGCGAGCAGCGTACCTCGTCCCCGCTGCTGCCGATTTCGTTGCTGCGGCAGGCTACGATTTGGCGGAGCGATGCGCTGGCGGCGTGCCACGGCGCAGCCCTGGTCTCGCTCATCACCTTCCTGCCGATCTATCTGATCGTGGTCCGTGGAATTTCGCCGTCTCAAACAGGCCTGTTGTTGCTGCCGCTGATGATCGGAATCGGAATTGGCTCGATGGTGACCGGTCGCATGGTCACCAGGTGGGGGCGAACCGCAATCTTTCCGTCCTACGGACTGGTCCTGGTCACATTGAACCTGCTTTTGCTGGCGCTCGCGGCCCCTCATATCGGGACCGCGCAACTGGCGTGGGTATTCCTTTGGAATGGACTCTGCATGGGAACCGTCATGGGCGTGGTTCAGGTGACGGTTCAGTCCGCATCTGGCCCGCGGATGCTGGGGGAAGCTGCGGCGTCAGTCCAGTTTTCGCGCTCCATCGGTGCGGCCTTCGGCACTGCGACCGTGGCCTCGGTTCTTTTCGCGGTGTTGTCGGCGACGGATCGGGAGACCGCGGCGCTGTTCGGGAGCATGATGGAGCAAGGTGCCAGCGTCCTGTCCTCGCTTCCCCTTGTCCGGCAGGCGGTCGTGCAGTCCGAGATCGCGGAGGCGTTTCGGGCTGCTTTTCTGGTCATTGCCGGGTTCGCGGGTGCAGGAGCTTTGCTCGCAATGTCGATACCGTTGCGCCGGATTTAGGATTATGCCGCAATATCGTAAAATTCGCCGCAGGGGAGCGGAAGCCCAAGCTTAGCCCTCCTCCCAATCGGCGCGCGGTGGGACGCGGGGCTTGCTCAGGCAGCTGGCGAGGAGTCAGTTGCGGGCCGCGCTATTAGGCGCCCTCCGCCTTCTAATCCTTTCGGTCGGGTCGCTTCACGAGTTTGTAGGATGGCTCCCGGGAGGAATTCCACTGGATCATTTGCCGTCGGCAATCATCACAATAGACGCCGCCCGCAACGGCGCTCGGCCTCACCGTCCCGCGCTCGCTACTCGCCGGCGAGGTGATCAAATGAGGCTAACACTTTGATGCTGTAGACGGCTCCTTCACCGTAAGCGGATCGCACTACTGCCAGGCGCGATTGTCAACAACGTTCTCATAGGTGACTCCAGGCACCACCATGTTCCACTTGACCGTCCAATTGTAGGTGTCGTCGAACCGCTCGCGCGTGTAGGGCTGCGGCGCGGCGTGAAGGAGGCGCCACATCTGAAATTCATGGGGCTCTAAGAGGCCGCCAGTTTCCGCAATAAAGTAGTGGACGTACGGCGTGGGATCTCTTTCTATCTCCTTGACCGCCCGCGCCTGCGCCTGCGCCTGGAACATTTTCGCGAGCGTCTTTCCGTCGAGATCGTCGCCGGCTGCCTCGCTGCGGGTCGAGTGCGACTCGATCAGGATGCGCAGACCCTGCTTCTGCGCCACGCTGATCCAGGGCTCCATCAGGCTCGCCGCTGCGACCTTGCCGCTGCGCACCGCCTCGAGCCTCTTGAGCATCGATCCTGCATTGGTGGTCTTGATGTGCTCCGGCGCCAGGAAGCCTTCCATGATCTTCAGCGTGGTGAAGTGGGAGCCGTTGTTCGGCGTAACCGCGATCTCCTTGTCCTTGAGCATCTCGGGCTCATAGAATTTGGAGTCGCTGGCAACAACGACGGCGAACTTCGACATGGAGGCGCCGAGCGCCACGATCTTGCGCCCGCGGAGTCCGCCGCACTCGGCCTCGATGGCGCGCTTCATGATGCCCCATTCGCACATGCGATATTGGTCGATGCCGCCGTCGTTGTAGACCGAGTCGAGCGGGCGCTCGAAGACGGAATCGAACTTGACGAGGTGGGACGTCGTGACCTGGGCCATCCCCGGCGTAGTCACAAACTCAATGTCCAGGCCCTCGTCCTTGAAATACCCTTTGTCGCGGGCGACCAGCACCGGCAGGTCGTGGACCGCGTTCATGATCGCGACCTGAGGTTTCTTCGATGTCGGCTGAATATTCATGTGCATCCTCCCGGTAGGAGCGGATCGCTGCCGATGATCTCCTTCGTCTGCTTGGCTGTCAACGGCGACCTCAGTCGGCATTTACCTCGGACCGCATACGAGCAGCCAGCTGACCTGCCGGTGCTGCAGCCTATCAAGTTCAAGTTGGTGATCAATCTCAGGATCGCCAAGGCGCCCGGCCTCACCGTGCCGTTCCCGCTGCTCGGCCGCGCCGACGAGGTGATCGAATGAGACAAGGTGGTGCGCCAATTTGACGCCTCCGTTCTCCTCCCGCGCCCCTCCGCCCTCGTCCCAGCCCGCTGGCCCGTGGACGAGCGGCCGGCGCCAGGGCGACCAGCGCGCAAGATTAGGCGCGTATCTCCGCGATTGCAGGACCTGCGATCCGCGCTGGCATGCATCAACTGGACGTGACGGCAAGAAGTATTCGACGACGCCAATTGACAACGCATGAGCCCATTCGGGAAGCGTCTCATCGCACCTGAAATACAAGCTTGCCCCTAAAATGACGCGATTCGCTTAGTCGATGGGCGTCGGCGGCATCAGATAGGCGATAGAGCTTGATCGCGGGAGGACGTATGGCTCCGGTCTGAATCATCTTAGCAATGCGATCGAGAGAAAGGCGAGAGCGTCCGACCGGAGGCCGGAGCGACGTGACATCGTTGCGATTGGGCTTTGGCGCCTGCGCGCCCGAAGCAATAAAGGCTGCGCGGCCGCCCGGCTTGAGTACCGCGAAGCATTTCTGCGCCACGTCACCTCCGACAGTATCGAAAACGGCAGCGCAACCGGTCACAACCTGGGTGAAATCTTGTGCGTTGTAGTCAATGATTTCATCGGCTCCAAGGTCGCGCACATAGTCACGGTTCGCCGCGCTCGTCGTCGTGATCACACGGGCGCCGATATGCTTGGCAAATTGAATGGCGAAGCTGGCGACTCCTCCCGCACCGCCCTGTATCAAAATCGTCTCACCGGTCTGCAGTTTCAACGTGTCCTCTACGGAATTGATTGCCGTGAGACCGGTGAGCGCCAAGGCGGCGGCGTTAATATGTGATAGTCCTTCAGGCTTCTTCGCGACGATCGCAGCCTTGACTGCGATCTTTTCGGCATACGTCCCCTCCTTGCCTGCCTCGAGGACGCCGAAGACCGCATCCCCCGTCTTGAGATCCTCGACGCCATGACCGACAGCGCTGATCACCCCGGAAAAATCCCGCCCTGGAATTAATGGAAATTTCGACTGCGCATGTCGCGTATATTCGCCGGCGCGAAACTTCCAATCGGCGGCGTTGACGCTGGCGGCGACCACATCGATGATCACCTCGCCCGGCCCGGCGACAGGATCCGGCAAATCGCCATACATCAAGACTTCCGGACCGCCAAATTGTTCAATGAAAACAGCCTTCATCGTGTTATTGCCTCTGCAATCCGGAGCGGATGCGTTGATCGCCAGACGGAGCGTTCGTCGAATGGTACACCGGGCCCGCAATCAGGCAATGGCCGCATCTTGAAGGTTTCTGCAACGGAGCGTCTTTGATGACATCTCCTCGGCGCATGCCGATCTTTGACGGCCATAATGACGTGCTGTTGCGTCTTTACCGGCGCAGCGGCACTGACGCCCCTCGGGCGTTCCTCGAAGGCGAGGCCAAAGGCCATTTGGATCTTCCTATGGCGCAGCAAGGAGGATTCGCTGGAGGGTTGTTCGCGATCTTCGTCCCGTCGACTAATGAAGCAAGTAGCCCCAATGGCGAAACACCTTCCCAAGGCGTCAGTAGTGACGCCCTGTTGGCGCCTGCGGTTGAATTGGTGGCAGCGCAAAAGGCTGTGTTCAGCATGGTGTCTCTTCTTCTGCGTATCGAGCGAGAGTCGCAGGGCCGCGTTCGCATCTGTCGTAATGTCAATGATATTCAACAAGGCCTGAAGGACGGCGTATTGGTGCCTGTTCTTCATGTCGAAGGTGCGGAAGCAATCGACCCGAATTTCGAACTCCTGGACGTATTATATGAGGCGGGACTTCGCTCTCTCGGCCCGGTTTGGAGCCGGTCCAATGCGTTCGGGCATGGCGTGCCGTTTCGTTGTCCATCTTCGCCCGACACGGGACCCGGTCTGACGGACCTCGGTAAGGAGCTGATCCGCGCCTGCAACCGGCTGAGGATTTTGATTGATCTGTCGCACCTCAATGAACGCGGGTTCTGGGATGTTGCCGCTATCAGCAATGCGCCCCTCGTCGCCACGCATTCCAACGCGCATGCTTTGAGCCCGCATTCTCGGAATCTCACCGACATTCAATTGGTTGCGATCGGTGAAACCAGCGGTATTGTCGGCGTCAACTTCTCTACGAGCTTCCTCCGGCCAGATGGCCGCCGGGATGCCGATACATCCGTTGAACTGGTGATCGACCACCTCGAGCACATCCTCAAACAGGTCGGCGAGGACGGCGTCGGCTTTGGATCCGATTTCGATGGCGCGAAGATCCCGGCAGGAATAGGAAATGCTGCCGGATTGCAAAATCTGGTGGAGGTCATGCGTACGCGTGGTTACAGCGAGCCGCTGATCGAGAAGTTGTGCTACAAAAATTGGTTACGTGTGCTTGGACAAACCTGGGGAAGACCGTGACAGCACCGATTGCCGGCTCTAAATCCGCGCCGACATCCTACGCCTTACCCGTAAAGGACTTGCAACTCATATTTTTAGCCAGCTTCCTGCGCACTCCGGTCTCGGTCATGCACATTACCCTTCTGCTGTTAAATGCCCTCATCTTTACCGACGCCAGACGCTGGCTAGATACGGCTGTTTTTCGCGCGGCAGTCCAGCGGGGCGGTAATAGTGGTTAAGCTCAACGAATCCCGTAGCTGACACATACTCGCTTCGCTTCCTCCGCGCCCCTCCGCCCTCGTCCTAGCCCGCTGGCCCTAGGGCGAACGGCCGTCGCCAGCGTAACCCGTGCGAATGATTCGGGCAGGTGGAGAGGTGCGGCCGTGTGCGACTCCGCCCCAAGCCCGCAGGTGGCGCGGGCTTGTCGGTCTCTGGAGCGCGTCAAATACTAACTCACAATGTCCCCGCATTGCCAACGGCTTTTCGTCCAGCCTGCAAAGCAGGCCAAGTCCTATTGTTCGTTGCAAATACGTCACAGGTTAAACTCTTCTTTGAAAGTAGCGTAGGTTTAATGAGGCACGCCCCCGATGCCGTGTTACAGCGCGATCGAGCCAAGCTGGCAGAGGCGTTTTGGAGTGGACGGCGATGAGTGAACGTGGCCAAAGCCAATCCGAAAACATCATTCCTTTTGCGCCAACGCCGAAGGATAACCATCCGAATGACCGCGACGCGTTGGATAATGCCGGGCAGACTATAATGGGATTGCTTCAGCAGGCGGCGAACACCGCGAAAGGGAACTGCAGCCGTGCTTTGAGTATCGCACATGGTCTTTCTTTGCAACTTCGAGCAGCCGAAGACCGCATCAAGGAACTGGAGGCGGATCTTCGGCATTTTCAGGACCGCGCTCTTCGTGCCGAGAATTGGCTGCAGCGCATTTCCCGAGAGATCGAGAATAGATTTTTCGAGCCAAGAGAGACCGACCATTCTCGCCCAATGACTCGACAGCCCACACTCCGTGGCTAACCGACGGCCTTGATCGGCCAACCCGTTCCCTCCCGCGGCTCAACCAAGCCGCGGCACACACCACCAAACCCTCCAAAATCCGTGACGTGAACTTCACCGCCAAAAGCGCCCCTCACGGGGTGCGATCGATCCACGCGTCTGGCCTGCTGCGGCGCCGTGCTCACACTCTTGCGACTACCCTAGTGGCCCAGTCTTGCAAACCAAGCCCTGAACACACTGAATTGGTCCGGATAGGACAGAAAATACGTAATGGCCGCTACCGGAGCCAGCACAAGAAGCAGTCTCGCATGGGCGCACCCCGCAAGTTCTCTCCCTCAATTCATTATGCGCCTGATTCGGGCGCTTACCGCCAGTCTGAGGGCTAATCCTCGTCGGCTCCGAGCACCTTGCCGCTGGCGGGTTCACAAGATGGACTTGCTGGCACGCGGCGCAGGTCACCGTTTCGCATGTTTCGTCCTTGCTGTCCGGGGTGGTGTCGTCGTGGGCGGGCCAGCCCTGCACGCGGAGCGCAGTTCCGGGGCATCGATTAGGAAGGCGACCATTGCACGCTAATGGCAGATGCAAAGCGAAGCTCCTTGAGAAATCTCAATTCAAAGGAGACTCAGGCCTTCCCTCGCCCAAAGTGTCGACGGCCGCTGATCAGTCTTCGTCGAGCGGGGCGTCGTCATCGTCGAGCGGGGCGTAAGGGTCGCGCTTCGGCGGAGGCTTCATTGCCTCATCACGTGCGGCCTTCGCCGCCGCTTTCGCCGTGCTCTCCCTTGCTTCCTCCGTCTCGTCATCAATTGCCCGCTCTACGGCCTCGAAATCCTCCTGCAGGGCCGTAAGCTTATCGAAGCTATTGGGCATGTTCTGGCCGGTCGCCATCTTCTCGGCAAGCTTGCGTCTCTCGGCCAGCAGGTGGGCGCGCAGCTTCTCGAGGTGGGTGAGATGCTTGGTCGCCATCGCTGCCTCCCGATCGCGGCATCAGCCCCCGAAGACAATCATAGCAGAAATTCCCAGCGGCGAGCCGAAGACTGACCGCACGATCCCAATGTGCAGGACTGTGCCATCGGCGACGCGGCGCGTGGCTGGGCGCAAGCGGGCCTAAAAGACGGCCCCGCACCGTGATGGGCGAGGCCGAAGTGACGTGGGTAGTCAAAAAAGGCTCGGCCATGATCAAGGCGGGTTTAGGGCCTAAAAGAAAAGCCCCGGCCAAAAGAAAAGAGCCCCAGCGAAGGCTTAATCGCACCGGGGCTCAAAGTTTGGCGGACACGCGAGTTGGCGAAGGGGAATGCATCCAACCCGGATCCACAGCCACCATTAAGTTGACGCTATTCGGAAAAGCCAATTACAAAACCGTAATAAGTGGTGCCTGGGTAACTTGGGAAGACGCTTCTGGCTCACGTCCTGTAAACGGTGCTGCCGAACATGGCTGATACTCATTCTGAGCGACCATACTTAGCCCCTCGCCCGTTTGATGATGGGTCCGGATGGTATGTTGAAGCTCAGTGGATCAATGGCGCCAGAGAAACAATCGGACATTTCGCCACCTATGCTGAAGCCCGTAACTGGATAACCCTCGAATCGACCTCCTACTTTGTGCTTCGCGAGATTGGATCGATAGTCAAGCACACCCGACAATCGCCAAGCTGATCCGGCGGATCGAGCGCGGGATCCCGGCGGCGCAGCGCTATTCTTGGCCTGCGATCAGCTTGACAAGTTCGAGTTTGCGTCGCCAGAGCTTGGACTCCTTTTAAACAATGACAGACACTTCGTCGCCGCTCGTTACTGAGATCCAGCCGTTGTGAAGTCGGCCGAACCCGCCAGGAAGCCGGAGCACGTCATGGAGCATGATAGGGAGTCCATTGAAACGATTTCGATTTCCGCCAATTCGCACGGAATTCGCACGTCTAGCGCCAAGTTGGCATTGTCCCTTCGTTTCTAGTGAGGACCTAATGTCCGCTTACGGCATCCGCCCAACCAAACCGATGGCATGGAATAAGGCGATTCCTGACGATCTTGGTCTCGCGTTTGAGGTCGCCCGAAGGTACCTAGTGGAGCAACCCTTTTCCACGAATGGAGGCCGTGCGGAGTCGCGGGAGCGGGCGCTTTCTCGCGGCGCGGCGATCCGAACCTTGGCGAGGACCCCGCGATCCTGAAAACGTTCGGCGATGTCTCGTCGGCCGCGTAGTCAATCAGCCGCGAGGGCTGGGTACATGGCCACGCGAAGGCTATCCACCGTTTCCTTGGCGCTTGCTCGCGCAAGCACCGGGGATACGGCATTACCGATCGGCCGAAATGCAGGGTTCATTGTGCCTGCAAACTTGAACCCGTCGGGGAAAGATTGAAGTCGGGCCGTCATCTTTCTTGCATCATAGTAGTAACACAGCATCTAAGTTTCGCCACCCGAGCAAGGCGAAAATCGAGGCGAAACCCTGATTGAGCAATGCTGGAGTGGTTGTCACTCCTCGACGATGGGCAGTTTCATGGAGAGGAGTATTTTGAGAGAAACGTTCGCTGTGCCGCCGATGCGGTCATAGATGGCGGTCGTTTCGCTCGAATTTAGAACGCGAGTCATGTTTCTCAGGTTTTGCATTGACGAGCACCGGAGGGGTGGCGTCAAAACAATAACGTGATTTTCGGTCACGAATGGCCCGATCGCATCGAGCACCCGCCGATCGACTACGGCGGCATTTATGCGCCGCATTTGCTTTCGGTTTGACGTGCGTTGGACGAGGACGCAAGGACGGCGTACGATGTAAGAAACTTCAGGATCGACAAGAGCGCGGCATCCGCTGACGCGCTTTCGCATGTGATCGTAGTCGACGCGACCGTCTGGCCTTATGGCGGCAGCCCATACCAACGGCACCGAGCCGGTGCGGCGTTCCGAAAATACGCGTTCTTTCCACCGATGCGGAACGACGGCTCCGACCTTGCCTTTCCATCCCAGATCGGAAAGCGATTTCCCCGTTGCGATGGTCCTTCCGTTCGGGAGTTGCCAAGGCCCGCCGCTTATCGGCAGCCGAAGTCTACCCAGATGCGTCTCGCTGCCGTCGCCGGCCAAATTGCTCACGGGCACCGAATGGCGCTGGGAGCATCTGCGTTTCATTGTGAGGATTACGCAATCTTGGATTACGTCAAGGAAGACGCCTTCGCGCTTTTCGAGGCGGTCGATCGCCACCACGTCCGAAGCGATCGACTTTCTGAATGCTCTGAACGAGGGCCCTCCGATGAATCCGGCGGGCATCACGAACGAGAGCAATCCGCCCGGCTTGAGGAAGGCGAGGCAGTGACAAACGAAAGCCATGGATAGATTGAGGTACCCACCCTTATCCGTCAGCGACGGCCAACGTTCGACGAACTCCTCGTATCTGTCCTTTCCGATCCGGGCATAGGGCGGATTGCCGACCACGACGTCGTAATCGGCCCTCGGCGCGATCTTCAGTGTGTCGGCGACGACGACGCGGCGACGTGCGGTCGCAAAATCGGCTTTGTTGGGCTTCTCGGTCCCGCGCAGGGCAGCAAGACGCCAGGCGAGCAGGTCGGTACTAACATTTGCGAGCCGGCGATCGATCTCGATGCCGTCAAGCAATTCGAGGCCCTTCGACGTTCTGGTGAAGCCGCCGTCGCTAGCATCTGCAATAAGTCCGTAGAGTGGCGCAAGGAACGCCGCGCCGCCGGCCGCCGGATCGATGATTCGATGCCGATCGGGCTTGTAGCCGTAAGTCATGAGCCGCCGCAGGACTTGTGCGGCCAGACGCGGTGGCGTGAAATATGCGCCGAGTCTCTCGCGTTCGCCGTCTTTGAGCTGGAGCGCGACTACGACCGCAGCGGCATGTTCACGCCACTCCAGGGGCACCCGCCTCAGAGCCTCGTGCGCCGCCAGAAGATATGAAGGGGCCCCGCCGAGAGTCCCGTAGGTGATGGACGCGACCGGGTTCCTGCACCGCGGCAGCTGCTGACCGCCAGGAGACCACCATGCGCAAGCTCATCCTTCTTGTCGGCCTCGCCTTTGCGCTTGCCGCCGGCACCGTGATGACGATTTATTCCCAGCCTGCTCTAACAGACACCTGTAGCGGCAGCGGCTGCTGACCGCAGATAGCTACTCGCTGCCCGCTGGAATGCAGAAACCATCGCGGGCTTAGAAGGCCGCGTAGCGGCGCCTCTAAGCGAACGTGTCACTGACGTTTTTTCCTCGCCCTGCCCCTCAAGTATCCGCACGGGGTAGGCTCGCGAGGCTCCCTCGCCCTAGGGCAAGCGGGTTGATCATGGTTGAGTGCCACCACGGTCCCTTATCAGGATTGACCACTGAGCCGGTGCCATCTTCTACTTCGACGCCGGATCGAGGGAAAATTATGAATGACGAGGCTGCGGTCCATCCGCCTGGATTTCTCATCAAGCCGACCCATTTTGTATTCTTCACGGGCAAGGGTGGCGTCGGCAAAACCTCGATCGCCTGCGCTACCGCCTTGGCGCTGGCCGATAGCGGCAAGTCGGTCTTGATAGTGAGTACCGATCCGGCATCCAATCTCGACGAGATACTGAACGTGCCCTTGGGCAATTTGCCAGTCGCGGTTCCCGGTACCGTGCGCTTGCACGTCCTCAATATCGATCCCACCGCCGCTTCGGATGCCTATCGCATGCGCGTGTTGGCCCAGATGGGGCCGGACGCGAGCGATCAAGACAGGAAAACGGTTGAGGAACAACTGTCGGGCGCCTGCACGACGGAGATCGCGGCGTTCGATGAATTTGTCGGTCATGTGGCCAGCGACGGCGGGCTCTATGATCATATTGTCTTCGATACAGCGCCCACCGGACATACGCTTCGTCTGCTCAGCCTGCCGAAGGCGTGGAGTGGCTTTCTGGAGGTCAATGAGCAAGGCGCCTCCTGCTTGGGGCCCCATTCCGGGCTCAAGATGCAAGAAGCGCGCTTCAGGACGGCTTTGACTACGCTCAGCGATCCGTCATCGACGACCGTCATCCTAGTAGCGCGGCCCGAAACCAGTGCTCTCACCGAGGCGGCGCGAACCTCGGCGGAGCTTCGAACTCTCGGGCTCTCTAACCAGCGTCTGGTCGTGAACGGCGTGTTCCGCGCCAGCGACCGATCGGACGCTACGGCTGTGTCGCTGGAAGACCAGGGTAAGCAAGCGCTCTCTGATCTTCCGCCGGCGCTCCAGGCGCTCCCGCGAGACGATATTCCGCTCCGACCATTTGATATGTTGGGAGTAAGCACGTTGCGCTCTTTGTTCGACGATGCCCAGGCAAGAGCCGTGCTGACATCACCCTGTCCGGCCGTGATATTCGCCGGCGACCTTCCCCACCTGGATCGGCTGATCGACCTTCTGGCGGCAGATGGAAGAGGCCTGATCATGGTGATGGGAAAGGGTGGCGTCGGCAAAACCACTATCGCCGCCGCCATCGCCATTGGTTTGGTGCAACGCGGTCATACCGCCCACCTCAGCACGACCGATCCCGCAGCCCATCTTGCGATGACCCTCACGGGAGAGGTTCCTGGTTTGCGCGTCGACAGAATTGACCCGAAAGCTGAGACGGAACGCTACGTCGAGAAAATAATGGCGGATCGCGGTCGCGACCTTGATGCACAGGCACAGGCTTTGCTGCGCGAGGATTTGCGCTCTCCCTGCACAGAAGAGATCGCGGTTTTCCATGCCTTCTCGCGGATTGTGCAGGAAGCGCGGGGCGCGTTCGTGGTGCTCGATACCGCGCCGACAGGTCATACCCTCTTACTGATGGATGCTACCGGCGCCTACCATCGTCAGGTGACCCGACACATGCCTTCGCCCGCGCCGGGCCTTCATTTCATTACGCCGCTGATGCGTCTCCAGGATCCAGCTTATACGCGTGTCCTGTTGGTCACCTTGGCAGAAACTACTCCTGTGTCCCAGGCCAATGCCCTGCAAGAAGACCTGCGGCGCGCGCGCATCGAGCCGTACGCCTGGGTCGTCAACAAGAGTTTGCTTGCCGCCGGCACCCTCGACCCGCTTCTTCGGCAGCGATTGCTGGGTGAGCAAAGACAGATCGATCGTGTGCGTGGATCGATGGCGAAGAGAGTGTTCTTCGTACCTTGGCAGGCGACTCCGCCAGTTGGTTTGGCGGCACTCCAGGAATTGGCGCGCGTCCGACCCTCAGCGCCGACGATCCCCTAAACAGGACGTTAGGACCATTCAGCGACGACTCGAAGGACCGACAAAGGTCCGCTCAGGGTCCGACTGAGAAAGCCTCACATCGAGCAATTCTTGACCGCTTCACCACCGAAAGCGGCCATACTTCGCACCGAGCCGACTGGCGGCTCAGGGCCAGGAGGAGACGTTCGCCGCGACGCAGCATCGCCAATGCCGAACCTCCATGACCTTTGCTAGAAGTGGTCTTCCTTTGTTCGGTCGCTTCCTCGTTACTCCGGCCTCAGGCTGGCTGCCACCGCCCCTCTTGCAGCTGAAAAGAAAGAACGCGACTTTCGCAGAATCCGCGGTTTGCAAAACGTGCCATCACACTTATCGACAGGCGGCTCCCGGCTATTCGGATCAAATTATATGAATTGCCCTCCGTGTCCCGGATCCGCGTGGAAATAGCCGTCCCGGCGTGCAAGACAATGACAGATCCTTTAGCACCCATTCCAATTTCCCTGTCGCCACCCAATGCGCGATGATGGTGACCTGACATCAACAGGTGAACGCCCTCTCCAGCGATGGCTTCGAGGGCCGGCGCAGATCGCCCGGCCAGCTCCAGCGGCCGCTCGCCGCTCGGAAACCCGAGCGGATGATGCGTCGCCAGCGCCTTGAAAACTTCACGAGGCACATCGGAAAACGTGCGCCGAATTTGTGATATCTGTTCTATCGAGATTCGCCCGCTCTTGCGCGTGAACCGGCGGGCCGTGTTGACGCCGAGCACGGCGATCTCTTCATCCCGAAAGAGGCCGCCCGTCAAGCCGGCGGGCGAAATATAACGATCGTACTTTACAAACGGAGTCATAAAGCGGCGGAACAAATCATACAGTGGTATGTCGTGATTGCCGGGCACCACCAATTTCGGTTGCGGAATTTGATCGAGGAAATGTCGCGCCTGAATGAATTCGGCACGGCGCGCCCGCTGTGTAAAATCGCCGCTGACCACAACGAGGTCGGGATCATCGGCCTGTAGGCTGGCCAGTAGGTCCTCTTCGGCGGCAGCGCTATGCCGTCCAAAATGCAAGTCGGAAATTTGAGCAATCGTGCGCATGCGATTGTGTAGTCATCCGTTGGTCGGAGCCGGAGCGAAGACGCGTAGCGCCCCCGGCCGCGTCCGGTATTGCAGCGGCGAACGCAGGGTCTTGATCTCCCCATCGACCGCAACGAGCAACCAGTGCCTGCGCGCACTGATTTCGGCGGTGCCGCCCTTGAAGACGCGCAGGTCGCGCTGTTGGTCGACAAACCCAAGAATACAGCGGCAGGCGAGCCAAAGTAGTGAGAGCCGGTATTGTGCCTTGGCGGCATAAAGGCAAAGCTCACCGCTATCCAGCCTCTCGCGCCTGCCGAACGCCGGTAGCGTGAAATTATACGCGTTGTTCCCCACGAAGACGCAGGGGCTACGGATTAGTTCGCTCCTACCCTCAACTCGAAGCCTGAGGCGGAACAAAGGCAGGTAACGAAGCACTCGCAACCCGGAAAAAATCATCGCCGTCCATTTTGACAGGCGCTCTCGCCGCCGCTCGCGCTCACGCTCGAACACCATGTACGGATAAATCCCGATCGAGGAATTGTTGACAAAGACCTCTCCATTCACCTCTCCAAGGTCGACCGAACGCACCGCTTCCGTTGCAATCACTCTGATGGCCGCTTCCAGGGTGAAAGGTATCCCGATGTCCTTGGCGAAGTGATTCAAAGTGCCGAGCGGGAGGATCCCGAGTGCGACGCCGCTTCCGGCGAGGACGCTCGCGACGGCCTGAATACTGCCGTCTCCGCCGCCGACTATGACGGCATCGAGTTCCCGGTTTAGGACTTGCTTCAGCGCACGCTCGGCGGCAGCACCCAGCTCCGCACTCGGCAAGAATTCCAGATTCGCCGATATTCCATGCTTCTCGAACGCAGACGTCAGGCGGTCGCGCAGTGCAGCCTCACCTTGGCCCGCGATGGCGCCCGCGGACACGTTCAGAAGGGCGGCAAATCTCTTTCGGTTAAGAGATGGCATTTAAATCGCCTTGGGATAGCGGCTAACGCCTCATTGGGTGAAATGTTTCACCGTCAGAGATTCGTTACGATACTCCTCATGCACGTCCGGGCGGCGCGATTCCACCCGGGCGCTGCAGCCACGTCATCAGCGCCCAGCATTCCATGGCCCACGCCATGCCGACGCACCACCCGGCGAGAACGTCTGTTGGGTAGTGAACGCCGAGGTAAACGCGGCTGACGCCTACGAGCCCCATGACAATCGCGGCAAGCGACATGAGGTAGATGCGAATCCGAACAGAGGTGTGGGTCCGGGCAAGAATCGCACCCAGCGTCAGATAGGTAATGGCCGACAAAGCTGCATGCCCGCTTGGAAAGCTCGACGTGAAGACCTGCACTGCAGGAGTCGCCAAATCGGGCCGCGGCCGAGCGAACGCGAATTTGAGGAAGTCGTTTAGCGCGACGCCGCCCAGGACCGCCCCCAGCATCAGCCATGCAGCGGTGCGTTTGCGATCCAACAGAAGATATCCTACCACAGCAAATAATATGATCCCGAGGACTATGGTACTGCCCAGACTCGTGACGTCGCGCGCTGCTTCCAGCAGCCAGGGCGGTCCGATGGGAATGGATGGATCGGCCGCATCGCGAAAAGCAAGCATGACGGTTCGATCGAACGCAAGCGGCTCGCCTTCGACGACCTCCTGCGCGATGAGACCGAATGCGAAAAGAAGCGCCGCAATACTCAGAACGGAGATCGTAAGCCAGCTGTCCGAATGCCCGGCTCTCGCGATACCTTGCCTCATAAGTCCCATTTTGCTCCTTCCGCCCGACCGAACACCTTTGCCAGGGATCGTACACAATCGCCCGCCTTCGCCGTAGACACAAGAAACGGCAAGAGGTCAGGTTCGGCCATGCTGGCGCTTGCGGGCTCGCCCTCTGATATTGGCACGCTCATCGCCGAGGAGACCGAAAGGTGGGGCAAGGTCGTGAAGTTCGCGGGCTTGAAGACCGACTGACCAGCGGAGCTGGCGGGATATTCCATAACATGTCGCATTCGGGCCAGAAACGAACGTTACGGCCGCCGCATCGACGCGCGGCCGGTGTCCGAATTGGCGACTTTGCGCGTGCACTCGATAAATCGCTCCGCCAGCGGAGTGAGCGTACGATCCTTGACCGTGATGAACCCGACCGGCGCGGGAGGCGACGACACTTTGACCGGTAGAATTTTGAGGTGCATTCCCTTGCCGCCAAAACGCATGACGGAGGCAGGGACGAAACCAAGCCAACGCCCCGTTTCGATCATGCGCATGTAAAGATGGAGCGACACTGTCGCTACCGCGACGTGACGGTGAAGCTCGTCACACTCGATAGCGCCAACCTCGAGAACGCCATCCTGAGCGACGCGCAGACCGAAGGCGCCAAGTTCGACGCCGCCATCATGCCGGACGGCCATCGGATGCCGTAAGGCGCGCGAGGCGTCGTTGAGCCTATTCTTTCGCCGTTGCGGATGCGCTATTGTTCGCGCGGCTGCAAGGCCGGCCGGTATCCGAGTGTCCGCGTCATCGCGACAACCGCAAGCCAACACGCACCAATAATCAATTCCGCAAGGGAGGAAGACCATGAAGCACGCAATTCGACTGACATTGTTGATCGGGGTCGCGGCCGCCGCGCTCGTCGCGACGGCGGGACATCGGGTCCAGGCGCAGGCCACCGATCCCAATGCGGCGCCCAATCCGTACAAGATGCAGGAGAACTGGGCGCAGCTCGCGGCCGGCCGCAAGTTCGGCGCCGCGATCAAGGTGCAGGTCGACCACAGCGACGGCAAGAGCATGTGGGTGTTCGACCGCTGCGGCGGCACCGAATGCACCAATTCGCTGGTCGCGCCGCTGCAGAAGTTCGACGCGTCCGGCAAGTTCGAGAAGGCTTTCGGCGGCGGCCTGTTCGCGGTTCCGCACAGCCTCTACGTGGACCGCGAGGGCAATGTCTGGGCCGGCGACCAGATCGCCCGCAACGGCAAGGGTGCCGATCTCATCAAGTTCAGCCCCGACGGCAAGACGTTGATGACCTTGGGCAAGCCCGGAATGCCCGGCAATGACGAGGAGCATCTGAGCGCGGTGAGCGCCGTCGTGGTCGCCCCCAATGGCGACATCTATGTGGACGACGGGCATGGCGCGGGGACCAACGACCGCATCGTGAAGTTCAACAAGGACGGCAAGTTCGTCACCGCATGGGCCAAGCACGGCAAGACGGCGGGCGATACCGACACGCCGCACGGCATCGCCCTCGATTCGGCCGGACGGGTCTATGTGGCCGACCGCGCCAACAACCGCATTCAAATCTTCGAGCCGGACGGAAAATTCGTCGCCGAATGGAAGCAGTTCGGCCGGCCGAGCGATGTCGTCATCGACAAGAACGACATGATCTATGTGGCGGATTCGCAATCGAACGCGACCACCAATCCGGGCTTCAAGCAGGGCATCCGGATCGGCAGCGTCAAGGACGGCAAGGTCACCGCCTTCATCACCGACACCTCGGCGCCGGACGGTGCCGGTGCGGAAGCGGTCGGCGTGGATGATGCCGGCAACGTCTACGGCGGCTGGACCGACAAGATGACGGTCAAGCGCTTCGCGAAGTAGCGGAGCTTCCAGCCACGCTTGGGAGCGGCCGCGGTCTGGATCAAGACGGCGACCGCTCGCCTATCCGATCGCGCGCCGCGTTTGTGTCCCAGTCTTTTTCGCGGGAGCGACGGCTCCTCCTTGATGATCCGGCGCTCATGATTGCACCGCCTGATCGCTCGATATCGCCAAGCGCCGTTGCAGAACAAGTGACCCACTTCGATGGACAGCGTGAGTCAATTAAAGCGAAGTCGCGGCAGCTGTTCTCGGCCGATTAGGCGTCCGTTGATTCCTCGCTTGCCCGGTCGCGGCGGAGGAGTGGAAGGAATACCAGTCTCCCGATGCTTCCTTCACAGTCCACTTTCCGACCGATCCCAACATCGAGACGATGACTTATCACACGCCTGACGGCCGCTCGTTCGGCGCACGCGTTTTTTCCGTGGCGCAAGAGCGCGGCGTATTCACGCTGACGGTCGCGGACGTCCCCGAAACGGGAAACCAAGTCCAGGAAGACGCTCTGATGAGAGATGCGGTCAGGAAGATGACGGAAGGAGGCCTGATCAAGTGCGACATCCAGCACCGAATCCGCTGGTTCTACGGCCGCCAGCTCGGGATCGCGGGGGTGAACGGTGGTTACTCGTACGTCGCGGTGTTTCATCATAACAATCGGCTGTACCAGATCGAGGGCAAGGCGTTTGTTGCGGGCGGACAGGCGGAAGTCGATGCCATGCATTTTCAACAATCGCTCGATTTCCCGTGAA
>Ga0075018_10000024_pt1 | contig 32003 bp, 28 predicted proteins | sample ColStrG_CSR_2014_FD_71471 | JGI IMG/M metagenome (GOLD analysis project Ga0075018, IMG submission 71471) | Freshwater sediment microbial communities in response to fracking from Pennsylvania, USA - Cold Stream Run_MetaG_CSR_2014 | ecosystem: Environmental > Aquatic > Freshwater > Creek >... | reverse complement strand
CCCATCAGCCGTCGGATCGCCGTCGGCGATCGCCGGCTCCTGCCCGCCGCGCAGCAAACCGTCCTGGGGGATTGGGCCGGGCGCCGGTTCGCCTAGCACGCCGTCCTGACTTGTTCTGAGGGCGGGCGCATCGGTCTGGCCGTCCTGACCGCTGGTGTTGGCGCCAGCCCTTAGCTCGGCAATTATCCGGTCGGTCACCGGCGACGTCGCGCCGCCGCGCAGGCCCGCGTTCTGGGCAATAGCTTCCGTGCCACCGCACAGGAGCGCGATGGCAGCCACGGCGGCGAGCCGCAAGGCGGATGGGTCAATGCGCACGGACATCGCCTTCAGCGGCGGCTAAACGGGGAACGCATGACGGATCGCGACCCGAAGCTAGGCCAAAAGCGTTAAGGCCCTGTTGCGGGGCGTCCACGCATGGGATGCCGCACCCCGCCGCAAGTGCTGGACATTGGCTCCGGCCTCTTCGACAACAGGCCAATATCGCGGGAAATCAGCGGAGCTCCAAGGCATGGCAGGCAGCGGCCGCTCGAAGCGCCAGGCGCCGGATAAACCCGAGGCGGCTTGGCGAACCGACCCCCTCGCCTCGGCGCTGCGCACGGTCGCGCTCGAAACCGAGGGGCTGGGCGTGTTGCAGGCCACCATCCGGACCGTGATGGCCGGGGCCTTCGGGGCGGCGGTGACGCTGATGGCCGGCGCCAAGGGCCGGGTGATCGTGACCGGGATCGGCAAGAGCGGCCTCATCGCCCGCAAGGTTGCGGCCACGCTGTCTTCCACCGGCACGCCCGCCTATTTCGTCCATCCGACCGAGGCCAGCCACGGCGATCTCGGCATGGTGTCGCGCGAGGATGTGGTGCTGGCGCTGTCCTGGTCCGGCGAGACAGCGGAGCTCGGTGCCATCATCACCTATTCGCGCCGATTTGCGGTGCCGCTGATCGCGGTGACCTCGCGCGAGGACTCAACGCTGGCCAGGGCGTCCGAGGTGGTGCTGGTGCTGCCGCGCGCCGCCGAAGCCTGCCCGCATGGGTTGGCGCCGACCACCTCGACCACGATGCAGATGGTGCTGGGCGACTGCCTGGCCATCGCGCTGCTGGAGGGCAAGGGGTTTTCGGCGTCCGACTTCAAGGCCATCCACCCCGGCGGGCAGCTCGGCGCGAGCCTGCGGCATGTCGGCGACGTGATGCACAAGGGCGATGGGTTGCCGCTGGCGCGCGAGGCGACGCCGATGGCCGAGGCGCTGGTGACGATGACGGGAAAGAGCCTCGGCTGCCTCGGCGTGGTGGATGGGCGGGGCCGGCTGGTGGGGGTGATCACCGACGGCGACTTGCGGCGCAACATGGGCGATGGGTTGCTGGCGCGTCCGTGCGCGGACATCATGAACCGGCGGCCACGGACGGTCGGCCCCGAGCTGCTGGCCTCGGCCGCGCTGGAGATGATGAACGCGGCCAAGATCACCGCGCTGTTCGTGGTCGAAGCCGCGCGGCCGGTGGGCGTGGTGCACGTGCATGATCTGTTGCGTCTGGGGGTGGTGTAGGGGAGCGACACCCCAACGCCGACATTTGCCGAATCTCGATACGGGCCAGAACCCGTCATTCGGGTTTGGGCGTATTGCGATCGCCCCGTCGCCAAAGGCATGGAGCCTCCAACGACGGGAGAAGACGCAGATCAATTTCCAGCCGCCTTCACTGTCTCGGCGGCGGCTTCGATGAGTTCGGCGACCGCACCGGGCTGAGACACATAAATCGCGTGGCTGCCCGCGATCTCGACGACGGTGGAGCTGGCGCGCTTTGACATGGCGCGCTGGGCGTCGGGCGGAATCATTTTGTCGTCTGTCGCAACAAGATACCAGCTCGGCTTCGCTTTCCAGGCCGGTTTGCTTACCGCGCCGTTTAGCGCATCCAAGCCCCACGGTAGCTGCGAGTCCGCCATAAAGGCGGCCTTGCCGGGCTCGACGTCGGCCGCGAAAGACGCCGGGAACTTCTGCTTGTCCAGCAAGAGCATGCCGTTCTGGGGTGGCATGATCGGGGGCACTGGAGCGCCGGGCGCCGGACTGGCAATCAAGCTGGCGACGGACTCTCCGGTATCCGGGGCGAAGGCAGCAATATAGACCACGCCGGCAACCTTCGGATGATTGCCAGCTTCAGTCACAACTGCGCCGCCATACGAATGGCCGACCAGAATGACAGGTTTGTCCTGCTTATCGATGATTGCAAGCGTCGCCGCAACATCCCCGGCAAGGGATTGAGTGGGGTTCTGGACGATGCTGACGTCGTACCCGCCCTTCTTCAAGATCCGATAGACACCTTCCCAGCCAGACCCATCGACAAAGCCGCCATGGACGAGCACAATGGCCTTGGACGACACGCCGCCCGCAAAGGCAGGCGTCGCTGCGATCAAGCTCGCGACGGACACTGCGAGCAGCGAAGATACGATAGTCATTGGGCTACTCCTTTTTCCAACGTTGACGCAGATTATTCTGCAACGCCGTAGAAGGTATCTAGACCGGCCTCTGGTGTATTGAAGGAATGCCGAATAGTCTCCGAACAGTTTCCTAAGCCGAAATTGGGCACTCGCGATGCTCGTCTTTGGCCCATTTGCACTCGATCCCGACAAGGGGACGCTTCTACGCCGGGGCGAGCCAGTAGCTTTGGGTCGTCGTGGCGTCCGTCTCCTCGATGCACTCCTCAAGCGCCCGGGTGAAATTCTTACCAAAACCGAACTCATGGACGCCGGCTGGCACGGTAGTGCCGTTGAGGAGAGCAATCTCTCGGTTCAAATAGCGCTGCTGCGCAGGGCGCTTGGGTCGCCGCCGGATGGCGGAGAGTGGATCGCCACGATCCCGCGAATTGGCTATCGGTTCCTTGGCTCATCCCATGAGCGGGGAGGTCAGACCGCCCAGCGCGAAACGCAGCCGTCTCTCGCGGTTCTTCCTCTCACAAACCTGAGCAGCGATCTCGAGCAAGCGTACTTCGCGGATGGGCTTGTGGATGACGTAATAACCATGCTGTCGAAGCTTTCCGGCTTGGTCGTCATCGCCAGAAGCTCGAGTTTTTCTTACAAAGGGCTGTCAACTGACATACGCCTTGTCGCCAGGGATTTGGGCGTTCGTTTCGTCATGGCAGGAAGCGTCCGGAGAAACGGCAACCGTCTTCGAATCGTCGCGCAGTTGAACGACGGAGAGACGGGGGTCCAGTTGTGGGCCGAAAGCTATGATCGAGAATTCGCGGATATATTCGGCGTTCAGGAAGAGGTCGCGCGTAAAATTGTCGGCGAGCTCAGCATCGCGTTGAGCCCGACCGGGGCAGCTCAGTGGCCCGGAATAGCATCGACAGGAACTTCCAGTATCGATGCGTACAATTGCTTTCTACGCGGACGCGCCATGCAGCGAGGCGCCACCCAAAATGCCCAAGTCCTCAAGCGCACAACCGAATTGTTTCGACAAGCGATCGTCCACGATCCGGCGTATGCGGCACCCTACGCGGCGCTAGGAATGTCTTGCGCACACGCCTTTTGCAATCGCTGGACGGACGATCCCGATGGCTCGCTTGCCGAGGCCGGCACGCTGGTCGACGAAGCGATCAACCGTGATCCGAACGATCCGTTTTCGCATGGCGTCGCGGCTTTGGTGTCGATGTACCGCAAAGACTATGAACGATGGGCATTCGAGGTCGAGACGTCGCTTTCGCTCAATCCTAATTTTGCCCCATCCATATCGCTCCGGGGAATACTCAATATGTATTCTGGAAGGGCTCAAGCGGCAATCGACGATATAGAGCGGGCGATGCGCCTGGACCCTCTTTTCACGCATGTGTACATCCACCACCTAGGTGTCGCGTACTTTTTTGCGCGGAAATACGAAACAGCGGCCGCACTCTTGCGGGAGCGCATCCTTCTGGCCCCCGACACCGACATCAGCCGCGCCTGCCTCGCGGCGGTGCTGGGCTTATTGGGTGACGTCGACGGAGCGCGGCAAGTCTGGAGCGAATTGATGGCGATAAATCCAGACTATTCGTTTGCAGAGGGCATCGGCCGAATGCCATTCAAGAATCCGGAGGATCTAGGCAGGATCAGGAGCGGGCTCCTGATGGCGGGTTTGCCTATTGAACGCTCCGCCTAGACAAATATCTGTGTACATTCACAGTTAAACCCGGAGCAACAGCCTCGTATGATGAACTTCCGCTTTGTCACTCGCGCCGCTCGCCGACCCTATCGTGGAAGGATCGATCGAACGCCGGTCGCGGACTCCAGTCCTAGCGGTTCAACTGCTGATCCAGCTCGGGCCGGAAGCGGCTCAGCTGTTCCTGCGCGAACTTGGCCCGGAACTCGCGTGGACAGACTCCGAAGTGGTCCCGGAAGGTGCGGGAAAACACTTCTGGCGAAGCGAACCCGCAGGCGGTTGCAACATCCTGGATGGGAACATCGCTGTAGAACAGTACATTGCGCGCCGCCTGCAGGCGCAGCTTGCGATAATAGCGCATCGGTGAGGCCCCCACCCGCTCCTTCAGGGCACGTCCGAGCGCGCGCACCGAAATGCCTGCCCTCTCGGCCAGTTCCTCTGCACTCAGTGGATTGGCCAGATGCTCTTCCATGTCGTGCAGAACTCGGGTGAACGGGGACCGCGAGTCGCCGGAAATATGCTGTGCATCGAGCCTTTGGCTCTCGACGTCGCGGCGTATCTTCTGCGCCACGAACGCGTTGGCGACGATCTGGGCTAGGCCCGTCCCGTGCCGGCGCGCGATCAGATGCAGCATAAGATCCAGTGTGGCATGTCCACCCGCGCAGGTGATGCGATCACGGTCGATCACATAGAGCTGCTCGGTGACCGCAAGGTCCGGGAATTGATCACGGAACATGGTGATCGCTTCCCAATGCAGGGTCACCCGGTAGCCGTCGAGCAAACCGGCGCGCGCCAACGCGAACGCCCCGGTATCAACCGCGCCGATCACGCTGCCGTGGCGGGCAAGCTTGCGCAGCCAGCTCATGACCCGCCTGTTGACATGGCTGATGGGATGGTTGCCGGCAAACACGAACGCAGTTGGAACCCAGGGTATATCGGCGAGGCTTCCGTCGACCGATAGCGTCATGCCGTTGCCAGCCCTGACCGGCTTGCCGTCGACCGAGATCAATTGCCAATCGAACAGGCGCCGGTCGCTGTTCTGGTTGGCGATGCGCAAGGCTTCAATGGCCGGGGTGAGGGCGTAAAGCGGGAACTCCGGCAGGAGCAGCAAGCCAAACCTGGTGATCTCAATGTCACCACGATCGGTTCCAGTTGCGGGCATGACGTCCTCCAAACGCTGGCCAGTCAGGCGCTCCGTCGCAAATCGTCAAGTTCATAGCCCGGACTGTCAACTCCAATCGGACGATGAAGTGCCAGAATTTGCCGTCAAAGAGGAAACTGCAATGGACTACGCACGCGCCAAGAAACGACTTGAGGGATGTTACATCACCGTCCCGACTATGTTCCTGGATCCCGATCTGGACCTCGACTTGCCGGCCATCCGGCGCAATGTCGAGTTCCTGCTCGCGCGCGGCATCAACGCCAAATACGGCACGCTGCTGGCAGGTGGTGCAGCCGGTGACTTCTCGGTGATGACGTTCGATGAGCGGTTGACGGTCGCCGAGACCGTCGTGGCCGCGGCCGATGGCAAGGTACCGGTGGCGATGGGCGCACAAACCACCAGCACCCTTGAGCTGAAACGTCTGGCCAAGGGGGCCAAGAAGCTCGGATGCGAGTTCATCCAGGTGTCATGCCCGTTCTATTTCACGCATACCGAGGGCGACTTCCACGAGCATGTGGTCGCCGCGGCCGAGGCGGCCGATATCGGCATCATCATCTACAACACCTTCTGGACCTCCTCGGGTGTGTCGTTTGGCATGGTCGAGAAGCTTGCCGACATTCCCAATGTGGTCGGACTGAAATGGGCGACACCCAGAACCGACGCGATGGAATTCGAGGACGTGGTTTCGCACTTCTCCGAGCGCTTCACGGTGATCGACAACAATTTGTCCTTTGCCACGAGCCATATGATGGGAGCACGCGGCTTTGAGGTGCACCTGGCCAACTATTGGCCAGAATGGGGTATTCAGCTTATCGATAATCTGAATGCGGAGCGGTACAGAATGGTGCAGCACGCGCTCGTTCGCGAGGCGATGCCGTTCTACAAGCTCTGGGTCGAGATTGAAAAGACCTACACAAGCGGCGACGGCTATCTCGACAAGCTGTGCATGGAACTGGTCGGCCTGGACTCCAGCCGCTGCCGTCCGCCGACCCGCGACATCCGCGAGACATACCGCGATCGCTGTCGCCAGATGCTGATCGATACCGGCGTGCCGGGCGTCATCGGAGGAAAGTCAGAAGCAGCCGCCGGTGCCAAGCCGCGCGCCAAGACGCCTGGCGGATCGCGTAAATGACGATGGCGACCCCAGCGCCCCTTCCGGCGGGAGTCAAGCACTACAGTGCCGTTGAACTTGTGGCCTTCGCCACGCGCTTGTTCGAAGCGGCCGGCTGCGACGGCGACAAGGCGCCCATCGTCGCCAGCTTGCTGGTCGAGGCCGACCTGCTGGGCCATACCACCCACGGCCTGCATCTGGCTGCGCCCTATCTCGAAGAGCTGGCGCAAGGCGCGATGTTGGCCACCGGTATGCCCGAGGTTGTCGCTGACCGGGGTGCTGCGATCACTTGGGACGGGCGGCGACTGCCAGGCGTCTGGCTGACGGCAAAAGCCGTGGACCTCGCCGTTGAGCGTTCGGACAAGTTTGGCATTGCCTCGGTCGCCATCCGCAACAGCCACCACATTGCGTGCCTCGCCGTCTATCTTGAGCGCGCCACCCGGCACGGCCGCATGGTGATGATTGCAAGTTCCGATCCCTCCGATGCCAGCATTGCGCCCTTTGGCGGGTTGAGAGCGGTGTTCACGCCTGATCCGCTCGCGGTGGGCATTCCGACCACTGACGGCCCGATCCTGATCGACATGAGCGCATCAATTACCACCAACGGCATGACCGGCCGGTTGCGCACGGAAGGGCGGCGTTTTCCAGGCCCCTGGGCCATGACGGCCGATGGCAAGGCAAGCGACGATCCGAATGTGCTCTTTACCGATCCGCCAGGCACGCTGCTGCCGACCGGCGGCAAGGACCATGGTCACAAAGGCTACGGACAGGCCCTTACCGTGGAAGCCCTGTCGCAAGGTCTGTCGGGCTGGGGTCGCGCCGACAAGCCCAAGGACTGGGGCGCCGCGCTTTACGTCCAGGTGATGGACCCAGAGCTGTTTGGTGGCTCTCAGGCCTTCCTGCGCCAGACAACATTCCTGGCCACGACCTGCCGCGACACGCCGCCGGCACCCGGTGCCGAGGCTGTGCGCTTGCCGGGCGACGCGGCGCTCGCGCGCAAGGTGGCGGCGCTCAAGGACGGAGTCTCACTCTATCCGGGAATCATGGACGCCCTGGGGGGCTGGGGCCGCGAATTCGGCGTCGAAGTACCCGCCGCCGTGCGATGAGGGCAGTCGGTTGCAATCAGACGGGGTTTTATCGATCCCAGCTCAACGGGACACAACCAGGAGAAAAACAGATGAAATTGCTTGCAAGACTGTTGGCTTTTGGAACAGCCGCTGCTGTCATCGCGGCCGCTGGCACTCTGGCAGCACGCGCCGACGATGACGTCCGACTGCGCCTCAACTGGATGTATTACGGTTCTCATGCCGGCTTCGCGCTCGGCAAGGACAAGGGCTACTACAAGGAGCAGGGCATCAATCTCGACATCCGTTCGGGCAACGGCTCGGGCTCGGCGCATCGCCTCGTCGCCAATGGCGATAGCCAATTTGACTACGGCTCCTGCGCCTCGATGGTGAATCTTGCGGCCAAGGGCGCGCCGTTGGTTGCGATCGGTGTGATCGACGCCATGGGCACCGAGGCAATCCTGGTCAAGCCGGATGCCGGGGTGAAGACCATCGCTGACCTCAAGGGCAAGACCATTCTCACCACGGCCAATGCTGGCGTGAACACCTTCTTCCCGCTCGTCCTCAAGAATGCCGGACTGGCCGAGGGCGACATCAAGGTCGTGAACGTGGCCGAAAGCGCGCTGGTGTCGAGCTATCTGCAGGGCTCGGGCGGCGCCGTCGGCATCCTGGGCGGTTTCGACGACAAGCCGGCCGAGATCAAGACCGCCGGTGGCAAGGATCCGCTGATCTTCGCCTATTCCGACTTCGGCGTGAACCAGGTCGGCTACTGCATCGCGACCCACGCCGATACCATCAAGAACAAGCCGGATCTGGTGAAACGCTTCATGGCCGCCACGCTCAAGGCCTACAAGGAAACCGAGAAGAACCCCGATGCGGCCGTCGCCTCAATGGGTGACATTGTCGGCGGCACCATGAACGAGGACCAGGGCAAGGCGCAGGTCCGCGCCGTGCTTGGCGTCACCCTTGGCGTGCTTTATTCCAAGGCTAACAAAGACAAGAAGCTGGGGATGAATGTGCCTGCGGACTGGGACGATATGATCGCCCTGATGAAGAAGTACAATGGACTGGAGACGGATAAACCGGCAACCGCTTTCTACACCAACGACTTCGTGCAGTAGTCGCATGGAGGTGCGCGGCGCAAGGTGCTCGAAGTGGCGATGAACCAGCCCACCGCCAGCGCCTCCATTAACATCAGAGGTGTTGAAAAGACGTTCGAAACCGAGGACGGTCCTGTGCACGCTTTCGGCCCGGCCGATCTCGCGATCGCGCCGGGCGCTTTTGTGTCGTTGCTTGGACCCTCCGGCTGCGGCAAATCCACGCTTATGCTGATGATCGCGGGACTGCTCAAACCAAGCAAGGGCGAGATTGCGCTTTCCGGCATACCCGTCGCTGGGCCACAGACCTCGATCGGCATCATGTTTCAGGATAACACGCTGGTGCCGTGGCGCAGTGTTCGCGGCAACATCGCGCTTCAGCTCGAATTGCGTGGTCGCGACCCGGCCCACTATTCCGAGCGCATTGACGCGCTGATTAGCTCGGTGAAACTGGACGGTTTTGCCCGCCGAATGCCCTATGAGCTTTCCGGCGGTATGCAGCAGCGCGCCGCATTCTGCCAAGCGCTGGTGCACGGGCCCGCGACGCTGCTACTCGACGAACCGCTGGGCAAGCTCGATGCCATGACGCGCGAAACCATTCGGCGCGATCTGCAGAGGTTGTGGCTGGAGCAACGGCCGACCGTCGTGTTCGTCACCCATTCCATCGAGGAGGCGGTGCAGCTGTCCACCGACATCTGCGTCATCACTCCGCGTCCGGGCCGCATCGAACGCGTCATCACAGTCGATTTGCCGTTCCCGCGCGATCTGGAGGTCAAGCGCAGCGCCGCTTTCCGCACGCTTGTGGCAGAGATCGAGGAGGTGTTCCATGGCTATGGCGTCCTCTGAGCAAGGTGCGCCCGCCGATGCGCCGCGCCGCGCCACCTCCCTGCAACGGATCCTTCTGCGGATCGTTCGCGCCTGGCCGCTGCTCGCCTTCTTCGTCTTCTTCTTCTGGTTCTGGGAGCACGCCATCGACTGGTTCAGCGTGCCCGCTTACATCCTGCCCAAGCCCTCGACCATCGTCATCAAGAGCTGGCCCGACATGCCGCGCCTGCTTGCGGACACCTGGGTCACCGGCATGGAAAGCGTGCTCGGTTATGCCGTGGCGCTGTTCATTGCCGTGCCCCTGGGCCTGGCCATCGCATTCTCGTCGATCCTGCGACGGACCATCTATCCGTTCTGTGTCTCGATCGAGATGACGCCGAAGATCGCTTTCGCGCCGCTGTTCATCTCCTGGCTTGGTTTCGGCGTGCTGCCCAAGGTGATCATCGTCTTTCTCGTCTGCTTCTTCCCGATCGTGCTCAACGCGGTGCTGGCCTTTGGTTCGCTCAGCGAGGAGCTCACGGGCTTTCTGCGCGCGACCGGCGCCAATCCGCTCACGGCCTTTCTGAAGGTGCGCCTTCCGGCGGCCCTGCCGCAATGTTTTGTCGGCTTCAAATATGCCGCCATCAACGCCACCGTCGGTGCCACCATCGGCGAGTTCATCGGCTCGGATCAAGGGCTTGGCTTCTACATTCACATCCAGACCGGCAACATGCGGCCGGACCTCGCGTTTGCTGGAATCTTTCTGTTGACGCTGCTGGGCCTGGCCGTGTTCGGCGTGGTGACGCTGGCCGAGCGGCTGCTGATCCCCTGGCACATCTCATTGCGCCGGACGCGCTGAGGTCAGTCCGGCACCGGCCACCGCGTGCTCATGATGCACGTGACGCCCTCCAAATTCTCACCATAGTAGACGGTCAGCAGCTTGCCGTCCTCGGCGGACAAAGTCGCTGGGTAGCCGAGGTTCTTGCTTGGCAGTCCGGCGCGGATGCGGATCGTGTGCTCCGTGTCCCAGCTCTCACCGCCATCGCGCGAGAGAACACCACGGATGCCAAGATCGGGGAAGCGCCAGCCGTAGGTCATCAGCAAGCGACCATCGGCCAAACGCAGAAGTTGGGCCGGATAGCCCCCGATCGGCAGTCTACGCGGCTCTGACCAGCTCTCACCGCCGTCCCGGGACATCACTTGGTGCAGCCAGCGTGTGCCGTTATCGCGCAGTACCATGAGCAGGCGGCCCGGTGCGGTCTCGATGAGCGTCGGCTCTTCGAATTCGGAGCCCGGCTGCTCGGCGACCTTGACGGGAGGCTCCCATGTCAGCCCGCCATCGTGCGAACGCACCGTAAAGACCACGCGCCAATTCGGGATATCGGACAAGGGTAGAAGGACGTCGCCGTTGGCCAATTCGCAAGCGCCGCGCATACCGTAGCCGCCACTGAACGGCGCGGTGTCGAGCCGCACCGAGCGTGTGAAGCTCACGCCATGATCGTCCGACAGATGCACGAGCGTCTCGCCGGGTCCGCGCGCCCATGGGGCCAGTTGCTCAACCGGAATGCTTCGGTAAGCTGCCGTATCGTGTTCGGGTGAACTCAGCCAACCGCGCATGAAGCGATCCGGGAAATCAATCGGCATCGTGCCTGCAAGACGCCGCGCGAGGCCGAGCGGCAGCCAGCGAAAGCGCCACTGATTGAGCAGCACAGTGCCGTTGCGCAAGGTCGTGAGGCCCGCGCATTCGGTCCCGTGGACGTCATAGGACGGCACGATTTCCGGCGCGCTCCAGCTTGCTCCGTCGTCGGATGAGCGCATCAGCAGGTTCTGGTATTGCGGGTCCTCGGGCGGATGCAGAATAAAGGGCCGGCGCGGTGCGCGATTGAAAACGACCAGGAGATCGCCGTTCGCCGCGCGGGTAACGTGCGGGTGCGCACAATAGCTGTGTGCGTCCTCGTAAAGCACCGTGTGCCGCGCGCCGGTCGCCTCGATCATTCGGGCCTACAGCGTAAACCGGGTGCAGCGCACATATTGCAGCGGCTTTTCCTGATCATCCCATTCGTGATATGCCGCTACGATCGTCCCATCCGGCATCTGGGCGACGCTCGGATAGCCGATATGCTGGTAGATGCCGGGATTGGACCAATCGATGCCGCCGGCCCGCATCTTGCCGCTCGACGGCGTCATGCGGCTGGAGCCAGGCGTCTCGGTAATAGTGGCGCCAGGCACACCGCCCTCGCGGATGACGAACTCGTTCTTTTTGTCCCAGGTGATGCCGTCCTCGGAAATGCAGCCGCGCGTGCCATAGGGCGGGCGGCGATAACCGTAGACGCATAGATAGCGGCCGTCCTGCAACGGGATCGCCTCATGGGGATAGCCCCAGATATTGGTCCATTTCGGCGGCGTCCAGCTGAAGCCGTCATCGTCCGAGAAGATGACGACAGTGTTCTTGGCGTCGCTGGTGGGATTGACGTGGGTGCGCAGGAAGCAAACGAGTCTGCCGTCCTTGAGCCGCAGGATCGCCGGCTCCTCGTAGTCGATGATGCTGGCAGGATCATAGGCCAGCGTCGAATAGTATTCCCAGTTGAAGCCGCCATCGTCCGAGCGCATCAGCGCTGAGCGCGTGCTTTCGCCCTCACCTTCCTCCTCGTAGCCGTGAATGCGGCCGTAAAGCCCCATCAGCAGCGATCCGTTCGGCATTTCCCAGCAGCCGACGCGACAGCCGCCATGCTTCAGGGGCCGGATGTTCACGGGCATCGGCTTGGACCATGTGGCACCGTCATCGGTCGAGCGGGTCACGAAGGTGCCAAGGCACCCTTGCATCTTGTAGGCCCAGCTCCAGTCACCCCATTCCTTGGTTACGGGATGGCTCGACCACGAAACGCCTTCAGGCCTGATGCCGCGCTTGAAAAAGCCCGCTATCGTCATATTGACGATCAGTGTGCCGTCTTTCAGCTGGCAGATGCCGCAATCCCAATTGCCCTCGGTGTCGCTCCAAGGCAGCACGACCTTAGACTTGCTCCAGGTCTTACCGCCGTCCTTGGAACGGATGATCAGCGTCTGGCCGCTGTCGTGGTGGAACGAATAGCGCTCCTCGTTGATCACGGCGGCAAGCTCGCCATTCCGCAACAACCGCATGGCGACCTGATTCACGCAATGTTCGGGATGCTTCAGCATGGTGTGGTGAGCGATATGTTTTGGCTGGATCATGGGTTTCGACGCCTCTGAAAGGAGCGCCTAGTTTGCCGGCAACTGGCGAGGGATCAACTGACGGTTTCGGCCAGAAACTTGACCGATCCGGATATCTGCTCGCCGCTGGCAAGACGCAAACCGCTTGCCGCATCGAACATATGCACATGCTCGGGCCGCACGCACAGCCGGAGTGCCGAGCCGATCGCCGGCAGCACACGCTCATTGAGCAGTACCGTGATCTTCATTCCGGCAAGGTCGGTGACCAGCTGCACCTGGGCACCCAGCGGCTCGACCGTTTCCACCCGGCTTTCGAATCCGCCGGAGCCGGCGGCCAGCTCCAGATGCTCGGGACGGATGCCAACGATCACGGACTGCGATGCGGGACCTGGCGGCCGCGCTGCGAGGGCGATCCGAACCTCGCCGACCATGGCGGCCGCCGCGCCGCCATTGCGCATCAGTTCGCCCGGAAGCAAGTTCATGGCCGGCGAGCCAATGAACTCGGCGACAAACCTGTTGGCCGGTCGATCGTAGAGATCAAGCGGCGCGCCTATTTGTTCAATTGATCCGGCCCGCATGACCACAATCCGGTCAGCCATCGTCATGGCCTCGACCTGATCGTGCGTGACATAGATCGTCGTCGTCTTCAGCCGCTGATGCAGCGATTTGATCTCGCTGCGCATGGCCACACGCAGTTTGGCATCGAGGTTCGACAACGGCTCATCGAACAAGAACACCTTGGGATCGCGCACAATCGCCCGGCCCATCGCGACCCGCTGGCGCTGGCCGCCCGACAGCGCTGCCGGTTTGCGGTCGAGCAATTCCGACAAGGCAAGAATGGCGGCGGCATCACGCACGCGATTATCGATCACATCGCGCGGAGCACCGCGCAGGCGAAGCGAGAAGCCCATGTTTTCGGCAACAGTCATGTGCGGATAGAGCGCGTAGCTCTGGAACACCATGGCAATGTCGCGCGCCTTGGCCGGAAGATCGGTCACGTCGCGGCCGCCGATGCGGATGGTGCCGATTGACACAGGCTCCAGGCCGGCGATTGATCGCAGCAAGGTCGACTTACCGCAACCCGACGGCCCGACCAGTGCAACAAACTCGCCGTCGGCGATCGCCAGCGAAATGTCTTTCAGGACCTCGACAACGCCGAACGACTTTCCGAGATGCTCGACATCGACATGAGCCATGGGAAACGCCCTGAAATTCGCGTGTTCTTATCTCCGTCAACGTTACAGAAGCGCGTGGTCAGTGCAAGCGTTTGGCCAAAAGCATCAAGTTGCTGTCTGATTTGACTAACCGATCGCCGGTCATGGCGTTGATGATTTGGGTTGCGGCCATCGTGCCGCAGCGCGATCGCGGAAGGACCCAAGGTGGCCCGGACCGATCGTCAACAAGATTGTACTCGTGGGAGGATCGTCATGTCGAACATTCGCTTAACGCGGCGCGATGCGGCCAAGTTGGTTGGTACCGCGGCACTCGCAGGGGCGGTCAACATGCCCTGGGTCCGGCGTGCCTCGGCCGCCGTCGAGATCAATCATTGGAGCTGGCTCGCTGCCTCGGACGGCGAAGTGTGGGGTCAGATGATCAAGGACTTCAATGCCGCCAACAAGGATGTCCAGATCAAAATGGATCTGGTGCCAGAGGATCAGTATACGACCAAAATCCTGACGGCGGCGGCCGCCGGCAAGGCACCGGATTTCGGCTGGGGTACCGCCGGCCAACGCGCGCAATGGGCCTCCGACGGGGTGATTCAGCCGCTCGACGATTTGGCCAAGAAAGCTGGCCTCGATCTCGGCGATTTTTCCGAGTTCTCCATCAAGCAGGCCCGGTACCCCAAATACGACAACAAGATATTCATGGTGCCCATGGACTTGATGAGCCTGCAGCCGGAAGTGAACATCGATCACGTCAAGGCGGCCGGCCTCGACCCTGAGAAGTTCCCGACCGATGGCGCGGGGCTCATCGAATGGGCCAAGAAGATGACCAAGATGGACGGCGACAAGGTTGCGCGCTCGGGCATCATGATGACGGCGTCCGGCGTGCAGCCGACCGTCACCTGGGGCATTGTCGCGGCACAGATGGGTTTCCAGCGCGCCAGCGACGATTTCAAGACCGCTTGCGTCAACGAGGACGCCGGCAAGGCCGCCATGCAGTGGGTGCTCGACCTGTTCGACAAGCACAAGGTCTCGACCCGCGACGTCACCGACCGCTACAAGGCTTTCGGCACCGGTCAAGGCTCGATCTTCTGGACCGGCCCCTGGACCATCAATGGCTATGTGACGCAGAAGCTGCCGTTCCGGACCTATCCCTTCCCGAACATCGGCGGCAAGCAGAAGACCTATTTCGAAATGGGCGGCCTTGAATTGTATGTCCAGGCGGACAAGGCGCGCTATGAAGGGACGATGATGGCGGTCAAGTGGCTGTCGGACAACAGCAAACTGTGGACCACCAAGGGCCGCGGCGCGTCGCCCAGGAAGTCGATCCTGAGCCTGCCCGACTACAAGACGGCCGGCGCCGACTGGTCGGCCCGTGGCGCCTTTGTCGATGGCATGGCGTTTGCGACCGAAGGCGAGATCCCGGTCCTGGCGGGGCCCGACTTCACCATCTATTCTGGCGGCAACTTCCTTGCCAAGACGCTGGAAGGTGTCTGGGCCAAGTCAAAGACCATCGATCAGGCGATGAAGGAGATCAAGGCGCAGTGGCAGAAGGGCCTCGACGCAGGTTGAGCCAAAGGTACAGCATCCCGTGCCGGTCTCCTTCTGCCGGGGCGGGATACCCTTTTTCACGATGGCGATCACGGTGCCGACAGAGCTTCCGATCCGTCGCGGCGACCAGTCCCAGATCGACTGGGTCGCCTATCTGTTTGTGGCGTTCTTCACGCTGCCATTTCTGCTCTTCAACATGCTTCCTATACTGTTTGGCGCCTATCTGTCCTTCACCAAATGGGGCATCTTTGGCGCGCCGAAATGGATCGGCTGGCAGAACTATATCGATGCCCTCCAGGATGAGTTCGTCTACATCGCGTTCCGCAATGTGCTGCTCTACGCGCTCATCATCGTTCCCAGTGTCGTCGTCCTGGGCCTCTCCTTCGCCATCTACGTCAACCAGCGCTGGCCGCTGGCCGGGCTCGTGCGCGTGCTGTTCTTTTCACCCTACGTCGTCTCGGCGACGGTGATCGGCCTGGTCTGGGTTTGGATCCTCGATACCCAGTTCGGTATCGTGAACAGTTATCTGAAGGCCGTCGGCATCGGCGCAATACCCTGGCTGACAAGCATGAATTGGTCGCTGATCGGCGTCAGTATCGCATCGGTCTGGTGGGACCTGGGGCTTGCCTTCATCCTCTTCCTGGCCGCGCTGCAGGATGTGCCCAAGGACCTTTACGATGCCGCCGAGGTCGACGGCGCGAGCCTCTGGCAGCGCCTGTGGTTCGTGACCCTGCCGCAGTTGCGCCCCGTCATCAGCATGGTCGTCACGCTGCAGCTGATCGCGTCCATGCGCATCTTCAGCCAAGTCTATGTGATGACCAATGGCGGGCCGGCCTCGTCCTCCTCGTCGGTGATCTACTACATCTATTCGACGGCCATCAATCGCCAGCTGTTCGGCTATTCGGCGGCCGTATCCATGATGCTGTTCGTGGTCATTCTGGTCGTCACCATGACGCAGCGCTTGTTGATCAGGGAGCGCTGATATCTTGGCGATCGATACCATCCACACACCCGAGCTGACGCTCCTCACCCGGCGCGTCAACCGTTGGCTCCGGCGCTACAACATGCAGATCGCGGACATTCCGGTATGGCTTCTCGGCCTCGCCTTCGCTCTGCTGTGGGCCATGCCGTTCGTATGGATGATCTCGACCTCGCTGAAATTCCCGCAGGACGTGATGACGGTCGACATTGAATGGTTCCCGCGGCGCATCACCTTCGGCAACTATGAAAAGATGTTCACGGACTACCCGGTGCTGAGGTGGACCCTGAACAGCATTATCGTCGTGACGGCAAGCACCGCCATGTGCGTGGGCTTTGGCGCACTTGCCGGCTATGCACTCGCACGTATGCGCTTTCCCGGCAGCGGCTTGCTGTTCCTGCTCTATGTCGCCTCGCTGATGGTGCCGATCGAGGTCTATATCGTGCCCTTGCTGCTGGCTGTCACCAAGCTCGGCTGGACCGACACCTATGCGGCGCTGATCTTTCCGACCGTCGGGAATGTGCTCAGCGTCTTCATCTTCCGGCAGTTCTTCCTCAACTTTCCAAAGGACCTCGAAGATGCCGCCAAGATGGATGGCGCCAGCCATCAGCGCATCTTCTGGACCATCGCGCTGCCGATGGCGCGCGCGCCGCTGATCGCTGCGACGGTGATCATTTTCACGCTCAACTGGAACAATTTCCTCTGGCCGCTGTTAGCGACCTTCAGCGAGGACATGAAGGTCTTGCCGGTTGGCCTGGCCGCCTTCACGCCAGTGCTGGGGACGCACACGCAGCTTGAGGGTTTTGCCCTCTCCATGGCGGGCGTAACACTGCTCAGTATGCCCAGCGTGTTGCTGTTTTTCTTCCTGCAGCGCTATTTCATCCAAGGCATCGCCTCCGGCGCTGTCCGGGGCTGATGCGGGACTTAGCGGAGCCTGTAAGCGATGCCGATACCTCGACACCATCTGTTCGTCGACAACGCGTTCGTGCCCGCCGCCAGCGGCGAGACCTTCACGACCATCGATCCGGCGACGGAGGAGGTCATCGGCGACGTGGCTCGCGGCGGCGCTGCCGATGTCGACCGCGCCGTCAAGGCCGCCGCCGCTGCCCTGCGCGGACCCTGGCGCGAGATCACGCCCTACGAGCGCGGCCGGCTGCTGTTCGGCTTTGCCGACCTCATTGCTTTCCACCGCGACGAGCTGGCCCGGCTCGAAACGCTCGACGTCGGCAAACCGTTGAAGGACTCCCTCGGCGACATCGACGGCGTCGTTACGACATTGCGTTACAATGCCGGGGCCGCCGACAAACTCCAGGGTGAGACCATCCCGCTCGGGCCCAAATTCGTCGACTTCACCGTGCTTGAGCCGCTTGGCGTCACGGCGCACATCGTACCCTGGAATTTTCCCCTCGGCATGGCGATGCGTGGCATGGCACCGGCCCTCGCCGCCGGTTGCACCGTGGTACTGAAACCTGCGGAGCAATCACCCTTGTCGGCCTTGAAAATGGCCGAACTCGTTGCCGAGGCTGGTTTGCCTAAAGGCGTCATCAACGTCGTCACGGGGCTCGGTGCCGAGGCCGGCGACGCCCTCGTCCGCCATCCAATGGTGCGCGGCATCACCTTCACCGGTTCGGTCGCGACCGGCCGCAAGATCCTCGCCGCCGCTGCCGATGGCATCAAGCCGAGCGTGCTGGAGCTAGGCGGCAAGAACCCGATGATCGTGTTTGCTGACGCTGATATCGGCCGCGCGGTGGACGATGCGCTGGCCGGCTCGTTTGAGAATTGCGGTCAGGTGTGCTCGTCGTCATCACGCTACTTGCTCCACCCGAAAATCCGCGACGAATTCATCGATCGGCTCGGCGCCAAGGCCGCCGAGCTCTCGATCGGTCCTGGCATCGACAATCACGATCTCGGGCCGATCGTGTCGGCGGCACAATATGCCAAGGTGCTCGGCTATCTCGAACGCGGCCGCTCAGAGGGCTCCCGGACCCGTTTTGGTGGAAGCCGCCCGCGCCATCTGCAGCGCGGCTACTTCGTCGAGCCGACCGTTCTTGATCGCGTCGACCCAGCCAGCGCGGTCGCGCGCGAGGAGATTTTCGGCCCGGTGGGCGTCGCCATCGACATTGCCGACGAGGCCGAGGCACTGCACATTGCCAATGGTCTCGGCTACGGCCTGTGCGCGGGCATCTACACGCAGGACATCTCGCGTGCCCTTGCCATGGCCGGCAAGCTGGAAGCCGGCTCGGTCTGGATCAACGGCTGGTGGATGGGAGGCGTGCAGGCCCCGACCGGCGGCACCAAGGACAGCGGCATCGGCCGCGAACGAGGCCTTGCCGGTTTGCGCAACTATGTGCAAGTCAAGAACATCGCCGTTCGCCTCTAACCGGCACTGGAAACACAAGCATGGCCGGCCGCCTGAATCGTCCGAGCACCCTGCATCTCAACCCCACCGATCCGCTGGTGGTGGCGCTGGATGACCTGCAGCCTGGAGCGCCACTTGGCCCGCTGGGCGTGACGGCGGCTGAGCCGATAGCCAAAGGCCACAAGGTGGCGATCACCGCCATCGCTGCCGGCGACCATGTACGCAAATACGGCCAGATCATCGGCACGGCCACAGCGCCGATAGCGGTCGGACGGCATATTCATAGCCACAACCTCGCCTTCGAGCCGAGCACGGTCGACCACAGCATCGGCGGTCACCGGGTCAAGCATCCCCTGCTGCCCGAGGCGAAGCGCGCGACTTTCCAGGGCATCGTGCGCGCCGACGGGAGCGTCGCCACGCGCAACTACATCGGTGTGTTGACGACCGTGAACTGCTCGGCGACCGTGGCCCGCCTGATCGCCGATCAATTCCGTGGCCCCGAGGCACTTTCGGCGTTCCCCAACGTCGACGGTGTCGTCGCGCTCACCCACGCGCTTGGCTGCGCTGCCGCCGAAACGAGCGAGGCGACCGAGCTGTTGCGCCGAACACTCGGCGGCTATGCGCGGCACCCGAATTTCGCCGCCGTGATCATTGTCGGCCTCGGCTGCGAGACCAACCCGATTGACCGTCTTATGGCAGAGGAAGGGCTCGACGTGAAAGGGCGTGTCCTGCCTTACGTCATCCAGGAGATGGGCGGCACCAACGCGACCGTGCGAGCGGGCGTCGAGCAGATTCGTGCCATTCTCCCCGCGGCCAACAAGGCAACGCGCACGACCGTTTCGGCTGCCCACCTCAAGCTCGGCCTGCAATGCGGCGGCTCGGACGGATTTTCCGGCATTACCGCCAATCCCGCCCTCGGGCGTGCCTCCGACCTGCTGGTCGCCAGCGGCGGCACATCGATCCTCAGCGAAACCCCGGAGATTTACGGTGCTGAGCACATGCTGCTCGGTCGCGCCGTCGATGCCAATGTCGGCAACAAGCTCATCGACCTCATCACATGGTGGGAAGCCTATGCGGCCAAGCACGGCGACACGCTCGACAACAACCCGGCGCCCGGCAACAAGGCGGGTGGGCTGACGACGATCCTGGAGAAGTCACTCGGGGCGGCGGCCAAGGGCGGCACCAGCGATCTGGTCGAGGTCTATCGCTATGCCGAACCGGTCACCAAGCCAGGTTTCGTGTTCATGGACACACCCGGCTACGATCCTGTCTCGGTCACCGGCCAGGTCGCGGGCGGCGCCAATCTCATCTGCTTCACCACGGGCCGCGGTTCTTGCTTCGGCTGCAAGCCGGCACCAAGCCTGAAACTGGCGACCAACACCACCATGTTCAACCGTATGCGCGAGGACATGGATCTCAATTGCGGCGAGATCGCCGACGGTGCCGTTACGATCGAGGAAATGGGGACGCGCATTTTCGCGGCCCTGCTGGCAACCGCATCAGGCGTCAAGTCCAAAAGCGAAGCCTTCGGCTACGGCGGCGACGAGTTCGCGCCGTGGCATTTCGGTGCGACGCTATAGATCGCGGAACCCCGGGGCGCCGTGGGCCGCTTGCTTTGCCAACAGCGGCCATTCGATTGCAGACCCGCTTATACCGAATAACCGATGTCCCGACGTGTGAAGCCCCTTCAGCCTGTCCTTCTCCCCATAGCGGGAGAAAGACAAGGTGAGGGAGTGAATGCGGGTCCGACCTGCTGTGGCTGTGATGGGTCGCAGGCGATCTGCATCGTATTCTGAGATGTCATGGCCGAGCGACTGGTTACTTTTTCGGCGATGACGACAACCGCTCTTCCAGAATTATCGTGACCGTGTCTCCCGCCTTCTTCTGGAGCATTTTGCAGAGTGCGGCCTTGACGGGTAGTTTGTGCGTGCCGTCGCCAAGCGCCATGAACGAGCTTGCGAATGTGTGTCCGTCAACGGTCCCCTTAACTTTCACGAGACCTCGGGTGCCGAAATATTCGGCTGAACCATCCATGATCACATAAGTCCAGCCGCCCTTGTTCGGACTCTTGCGCAAGACGGCGGTGAACATCTTGTTCAGCCTGGTCATGCCAGCTGTCCTTTCGCGCCGCTCTACCAACAAATCAGGAACGCGCGGCCTACACCCCCTCGACCAGCAGCACCGCGCCTTTGGCGCCCTTCACCCGCACCCGCGCGCCGGCCGCCGTGTCGGGGCCGACCGCGTTCCAGAAGGTATCGCCGATTTTCACCTTGCCGCGGCCGTTGACAATCGGCTCGGCGACTTCGACCACCTGGCCCGCGAAGCGGTTGCCGGCCTTGTTGAGCGTGCCACGGTCGGTGATCGACACCCCGTAGCGCAGCACCAGCCGCGCGAACAAGCCCAGCACTAGCGAGGCCAGCGCGAACAGGACGAGCTGAAAGCCGACATCGAGATGCACAAAAAACAGCGTGAGGCCGACCAGCCCCGCGGCGAGCCCGAGCCACAGCAGGAAGGCGCCGGGCGCCAGGATTTCCAGCATCAGCAGCAGCGCGCCCGCGCCGAGCCACACCCAGACCGCGCTGGCGCCATTGAGGATGTCCAGTGACATGAGGGTCTCCCTTAAAGGCCAAGTCCACTGTTCTTCCTCCTCTCCCCGCAAAGAACGGGGAGAGGAGAAAAGTCAGCTCCCGACTTTTGGCACCGTGCCGTCGCGCCGGCCCGCGCCGTTGGCCGCCGCCGGCCCGCCGCCGAACGTTTCCTTGGCGATCTCGCCGATGCCGGCGATCGAGCCGATGAGACTGGCTGCCTCCAGCGGCATCATCAGGATTTTCTGGTTGGGCGAGCGGGCGATCGACTCCAGCGCCTTCACATAGTTGTTGGCGACGAAATAGTTGATCGCCTGCACGCTGCCATTGGCGATGGCCAGCGACACCACCTCGGTCGCCTTGGCCTCGGCCCCGGCCGACCGCTCGCGGGCCTCGGCGTCACGGAAGGCGGCTTCCTTGCGGCCCTCGGCGGACAGAATGTTGGCCTGCTTCTCGCCCTCGGCCTTGAGGATGGCGGCTTGCCGCAGGCCCTCGGCCTCAAGAATTTGCGCCCGCTTGTCGCGCTCGGCCTTCATCTGCCGGCCCATGCTTTCAACGAGGTCGCGGGGCGGGGCGATATCCTTGATCTCGATGCGGGTGACCTTGAGGCCCCAGGGCTGCGTTGCGTCGTCGATGATTTTGAGCAATCGGTGGTTGATGGCATCGCGGTTGGACAAGAGCTCGTCCAGGTCCATCGAGCCCATCACGGTACGGATGTTGGTGAGGGCAAGATTGGTGATGCCCTGCTGCACGTTGTTGACCTCGTAGGCCGACTGGGCGGCGTCCAGCACCTGGTAGAACGAGATGCCGTCCACCCGCACCTGCGCGTTGTCCTTGGTGATGACCTCCTGGCTGGGGATGTCGAGCACCTGCTCCTTCATGTTGATCCGGTAGCCGATGCGATCCATGAACGGGGTGAGGATATGCAGGCCCGGTTGCAACGTGCGCGTGTAGCGGCCGAACCGCTCGACAGTCCAGTTCGAGCCCTGCGGCACGACCTTGACCGTCGACCAGAAGATGATGAAGAGAAACAGGACGAGCAGCGCGATCGGCAGCGTGGTGAAGAGAACAGTGGGGTCCATGAGGGCCTCCGGGGTTGGAATTCATTGGTCGAATTCACGCGGCAAATGTGGGGATCGGAAGGGTCGAATACCAGAGTGCGGCGTGGCGGATTGGTGAACTGAGGGTTCCCCTGTAGGTTGCAATAGCCTTGGTCGCTGACAGGGCCGAAGAAGTTCAAATCCACCAGGGCCAGTCCCCGGCAGGCCAGAATAGCCCGTATTGCCATGGCTGGTACGGCCTAGCGCTGCGGTTCCAGCAACCCCTCTCCTTCTCCCCGAGGGAGAAGGGACGATGGAGCATCGTCCGTCCCGCCTGCGCCCCCTCTCCCTTGGCGAGAGGGTTGGGGTGAGGGGTTGCTCAATTCGCTGAGGGTGAGCCGCCATCCGTGATCGCCCCCGATCGCCTTCGGGATGACGCGCACCACCCCGTCGTGCTCTTATGCCTACACCCAAGACCTGCTCGGGCATAGGAGGCTCCTCATGGTCGATACCCGCGCGCTGTTGGACCAGACACCCGTCGCCGCCGGCAGCGCCCACCGGGCGGGCGGGCGCGCGGGCCGCAAGCAGTTGCGCGCCATCCCGGTCCCGTCGTTCAAGACGCTGGTGCGCAACATCCCGGTCTACGACATCCTGCCCGACGAGGCCGTCGAGCTGATCCACGAGGAGTCCTGCCGCATTCTTGAGGACGTCGGCATCGAGTTCCGCGACGATGAGGCGGCCGTCATGTGGAAGGCGGCGGGCGCCTCGGTCACCGGCTACCGGGTGCGCATCGACCGCGCGCAGCTGATGGAGCTGGTGGGCAAAATCCCGCCCGAGTTCACCATGCACGCCCGCAACCCCGAGCGGACGGTGCGGGTGGGCGGCAAGAATTCCATCTTCGTGCCGATGTATGGCGCGCCCTATGTGCGCGACTTCGAGGGCAAGCGGCGCTATTCCACCCGCGAGGATCTCTACAATTTCCACAAGCTCGCCTATCTCTCGCCGCAGCTCCACTCGACGTCCTCGATCATCTGTGAGCCGATGGATGTGGCCGTGCCCAAGCGGCACCTCTCGATCATGTATGGCTGCCTGCGCTGGTCGGATAAGCCGTTCATGGGGATCGTCACGGCCAAGGAGCGCGCCGAGGACGTGATGAAGATGGCCGGCATCGTGTTCGGCGAGGCGTTCGTGCGCGACAACACGGTGATGGCGTCGGTCATCAACTGCAATTCGCCGCTCGTGTGGGACCGTACCATGCTGGACGCCGCCAAGGTCTACGCCGCGCACAACCAGCCGCTGCTGATCTCGCCTTTCGCCTTGTGTGGGGCGTCCACGTCGGCTTCGACGGTTGGCGCCATCGCGCAGGTCAACGCCGAAGCGTTGGCGGGCCTGGCATTTACGCAATTGGTGCGCGCGGGCTCGCCGCAGGTCTACGGACAATTCATGGTGACCGTGGACATGAAAACCGGCGCGCCGATGGGCGGCACCCCGGAGGCGGCGCAGATGACGCTGGTGATGGGCCAGCTCGCGCGCAAGTACAAACTACCGTTCCGCACGTCCGGCTTCCATGTCGGCTCCAAGCTGCCCGACGCCCAAGCGGGCTACGAAGCCAACATGCTGATGCACGCCGCGATCCTGTCCGGCGCGCACTACATCTGGCATGTCGCGGGCTGGCTCGAAGCCGGCTTGTGCGCGTCCTATGCCAAATTCATGCTCGACTGTGAGCAATTGGGCGCCTGGTACAAATACGCCCAAGGCATCGACGTTTCCGATCTCAAGGACGCCATGCAGGCGGTCCGCGAAGTTGGCCCCGCCGGGCATTTCCTCGGCACCGCGCACACGCTCAAGCACTTCGAAAACGCCTTTTTCCTCCCCAGCATCATGGACTTCAACAATTTCGAGCAATGGTCGGCCGCGGGCGCCCAGGATGCCGAGACCCGGGCGCTGGCCAAGGCGAAGGCGATGCTCGAGACCTACGAGGAGCCCAAGCTCGACGAAGGCAAGCACGAGGCGCTGCGCGCGTTCATGGCCAAGCGCGAGCAAGAGCTGCCGGACAATGTGAGTTGAGCCAACGGGGACACACTGTTCATATTCGGCCATCACTGGCCATCCTTCCAGATTGTTGCCCTTACCGCCGAATATGAACAGTGTGTCCCCGTTTCCGACCCGCAAGAGATGACCACATGAAAATCACCGACCTCACCACCTTCATCGTCGGTAACCCACCACCTAGCTATGGCGGGCGCTATTTCCTGTTCGTCAAGCTCACCACGGACGATGGCATCACCGGCATAGGCGAGGTGTATTGCGATACGTTCGGGCCGAAGGTGATGGACGCGGCGATCCGCGATGTGTTCGAGCGCAATGTGCTGGGCACGGACCCGTTCCACATCGAGACGCTGTGGCGGCGGGTCTACGGCACCGGCTACACGGCGCGGCCGGACGCGACGCTGATCGGCGTCCTGTCGGGCATCGAGATCGCGCTGTGGGACATCAAGGGCAAGGCTTGCGGCAAGCCCGTGTACGAATTGCTGGGCGGCCAAGTGCATGAGCGGCTGCGTAGCTACACCTACATCTATCCCGACGTCAGCAGGGGCGAGGACTCCAGCATCTACTGGAATGCCGAGCTGTCCGCCGAGCGGGCGGCCGAATACGTGAAGCTAGGCTTCACAGGCATCAAATTCGATCCGGCAGCGCCCTATTCGGCGTTCGATCCGCGTCAGCCGTCGCTGGAGTCGCTCGCCTTGTGCGAGAAATTCGTCAACCTCATCCGCCAAGCCGTCGGCACCAAGGCCGACTTGCTGTTCGGCACCCACGGGCAATTCACGGTGTCCGGCGCGCTCCGGTTGGCCAAAAAGCTGGAGCCTTACGACCCGCTCTGGTTCGAGGAGCCGACCCCACCGGAAATGCCCGAGGAAATGGCGCTGGTGGCGCGCGGCACCTCGATCCCCATCGCCACTGGCGAGCGGCTGGTGACCAAATACGAGTTCGCCCGCGTGCTGGAATGCCGGGCCGCCTCCATCCTGCAGATGGCGCTCGGCCGGGTCGGCGGCATCATGGAGGCCAAGAAGATCGCCGCGATGGCCGAGGCGCACTATGCGCAGATCGCCCCGCACCTTTATTGCGGGCCGGTGGAGGCGGCAGCGAACATCCAGTTCGCGGCGTCCTTGCCCAATTTTCTCATCCTCGAAAGCATCCAGACCTTTGGCGGCTTCTATGCCGAGCTGCTGAAAAAGCCGATCCGGTGGGAGGACGGCTTCGTCATCCCCTCGAGGGAACCGGGCCTCGGCATCGAGCTCAACGAGGCGGTGGCGCTGGCCCATCCGTACACGGGCAAGGAACTGCACCTCGAAATGATCAACACGCCCATCCTGTGAGGCCGGGCAACAAACATGCGACTAGGTTGGGGTTGCCCCCTCACCCTGTCCCTCTCCCCGTTGGGGAGAAGGACAGGGTGAGGGGGCGAGATGGGTCGCGACCTAGGAACGCCAGCATGAGCACGCACACCAGCCTGACCATAGACAGCCTCGGCAGCCAGGGCGAGGGCGTCGCCGAGGTGGATGGCCGCAAGGTGTTTGTGCCGTTCACGCTGCCGGGCGAGCGGGTGGCCGCCGAAGTCGAGGGCGAGCGCGGCACGGTGGTGAGCATCGTGCAGCCAAGCCCGGACCGGATCGCCTCTATTTGCCGTCATTTCGGTGCCTGCGGAGGCTGCGCGCTGCAACATGCCGGCGCCACGCTCTACCGCTCCTTCAAGCGCGACCAGGTGGTCCATGCCTTGAAGTCGCGCGGGTTCACGGATGAAATCGCCATCGCGGACCTTGTGCCGATCGCCCCTGGCACCCGCCGCCGCGCCGCCTTCGCGGCAGGCCGGGACGGCGATGTCGTTTCGCTTGGCTATCACGCCGCCCGCTCGCACGCGCTCGTCGGCATTGAGGAATGCCCGGTCTTGCGGCCCGCCATCGTCCGTGAACTGCCCCATCTGCGCGCTCTGCTGGCCATGGCGTTGGCGCGCAAGGCCACGGCCGAACTTTATGTCACCGACACCGGCCACGGTCTCGACGTGTCCATCGAAGCAGGTGGCGTGGAAATGAACGCCAAGCGCCGTTCCGCGCTCGGGGCCTGGATGAGCGCGAGCCCCGCAGTTCTCCGATTGGCCGTGGATGGCGAGCAGATCGCCGCCCGCAGCCAACCGGCGATGTCGTTCTCCGGCCACCCCGTCGCGCTGCCGCCGCGCAGCTTCCTGCAAGCGACGGGAGAGGCGGAAGCCGAGATGATCCGGCTGATCGGCGAGGGGCTCGGCAGGCTCAAGAAGCCGGACCGGATCGCCGATCTCTTCGCCGGGCTTGGCGCGTTCTCGCTGGCGCTGGCCGAGCGCAATGAAGTGCTCGCGGTGGAATGGGACACTCCCGCCGTGGCCGCACTAAGCGCCGCCGCGCGTCAACCGGGCCTGCGCAAGCTCGACGTACTGCGCCGCGACCTCTTCCGCGAACCGCTGTCGGCGCGCGAGTTGGAACCCTTCACCGCCGTGGTGTTCGACCCGCCGCGCGCCGGTGCCCAGGGCCAGGCCGAACAGCTGGCGGCGTCATCCGTCCGCACCGTGATTGCCGTGTCGTGCAACCCGGCCACCTTCGCGCGCGATGCGCGAACGCTGGTGGATGGCGGCTACCGGTTGGAGAAAATCACGCCAATCGACCAGTTCCTGTTCTCGGCCCATGTCGAACTCGTCGCCGTGTTCAAGAGGCGCGCGTGATGACAATATAGCGAGAGTTCTGCCCGCGCCACCCAACATCCCCCTTGAGACGCTCGCATTGCTCGCTGCTCAGGATGAGGTCGCCGGAGCCGCGCTAACCCCGTCTACAGACCATTGCCCGCCTCGACCGCCGCGGGATACCGCGTGCCACTGTCGCCGATCCACGTCACAGTCCTCGGCTTGGCGTCCAGATCGCCGGTCACCGCATAGCAGACCCAGGTTTCGTTCGGCGGCCATTGCGAGCAGAACCTATCGCCCTGCACCGCCCAGGCCCCGCGTGACAGCGGCTCGGCGCCACGCGCATACGCGGTGCCGCCGCTGGTGTCGAAATACTGCTTCCAGGGCCCGCGCTCGCTTGTACCGGTGGCGGTATTGCCCGCGAGCAGGGCGGTGATCTCGGCGCCCTTCAGCGCACGTTCGGCGGCGGAGGCACCGCCGGCGAGACCGGACAGAATGGCGATCAGGGCGAGGGGGCGCATGGGAGTCGGGACTTTCGTTGTTCTGTAAGATGCTGTCGATCCGAAATCCCCACCGCTTCCCGGAATCTGATGCGCATTTTTGCGCGGCAGATATCCGGGGTCGTTACCGGGTGCGGATCGATCGCAACTGGCGCTGCATCCGTCGAAAGAGGCCGTGGAGTGAAAACCACGATCCGCCAAAGGCGCGCAAGGATATTCGTCGCAGGAAAAACGTGCACCGAATTCCGGGAAGCGAGCGGGTACCTTCGCACGACGGTCTCAGCCGTTCGAAAGCCAGCAGGATCAATCGGCTATCGCGGTGCTCATGGCACGCGCGGTACGGACGGTCGCCGACTTGATCTTATCCATCTGGGCAGCGCTCGTACCGGCCAGGAATGGCACGCTGACAACCGCCACCGCTTGGCCATTGCCGGCAATGACCGGGGCACCATAGGCAAGGATGCTCGGCGCCGTTTCGCCCTTGTCGTCAGCCCAGCCACGCCGCTTGATGCTTGCGATTTCGGCCCGCAACTGCTTTGCGCTGCACAGGGTCCTGGTCGTATAGGCCGGCAAGGGACGGCTCAGCCAAAAGTCGATGGTGTCGTCCGAGAGGTACGCCAGCAGCAATTTGCCGGCGGCGCTGGCGTGCACCGGCATCCTTTGGCCGGCCGCCACTGTCAAGGCATACTCGCGCCGCCCCTGGGCCGCGGCGATCACGACCACCCCATCGTCATCGAGCACGCTGAGCTTGACCCCTTCGCCGAGTTCGGCGGCCAGCCTGTCGAGATAGGGCTGGCAGGTGGCCGCGATAGCCGCATCGCCGAAGCGCGTGGCGGTGTGGGCGGCAAGCGACAGGAGCCTTCGGCCGAGGTGGTAGGCGCCGTCATCGTCGCGCCGCACCACATCGTGGCCTTGGAGCGAATTGAGCAGCCGGTAGACGGTCGTCCTGGGCAGCACGAGCGACTCCGTCAGCTCTCGAATGGTGCGCCCGGCGGCATACCGTTCGAGTTCGCCCAGCACATCCATCATGCGGTCGATGATTGGGATTGTATGTTTCTTGGCACCCGATCCGTCCGTCGCCGCCATCGTTCGATCCGCGCTCCGCGTCGGTTGACTTTGTCCCCGGTGACGCTAGCATGGCATATTGAACAATTGTAGTTCATATTTGGATTGAATGCCGGACCCCTGGGCCTGCCATGAAGATCGTGTCGCAGAAGGTATTCATCGCCAATGTCTCGCGCACCAATTTCGTCTTTGTAAAGCTGCTTACGGACGATGGCATCCACGGCGTCGGGGAGGCCACGCTGGAGTGGAAGACCAAGACCGTCGTCGCCGCGCTGGAAGACCTGGAGCGGGCCGTCGTCGGCCGCGATCCCTTCGCCATCGACGCCACCATTGAGCGGCTGCATCGCGACAGCTATTGGCGCACGGGCGCGCCATTCCGTACCGCCCTTGGCGCCATCGAGGCGGCCCTGCTCGACATCAAGGGCAAGGCGCTTGGCGTACCGGCGTTCGAGTTGCTCGGCGGCAAGCATCGCGACCGGGTGAAATGCTACGCCAATCACTGGTTTCATGGCGCCTCGTCGCCACAGAGCTATGCCGACAATGCCCGCAAAGCCGTCGCCATGGGCTACCGGGCCCTGAAGTGGGATCCATTCGATGTCGCCGATCTGGAAATGGATCGCGCCCAGCGGCGCCAGACAATCGAAATCGTGGACGCCGTGCGTGACGCCGTCGGCCCGGATGTCGATCTCATGCTCGACGTGCATGGTCGCCTGAACGTGCCGACGGCGATCGCCATGTGCCGGGAGCTGGCCCGTTTCGACCTCGCCTGGATCGAGGAGCCGACGCCGCCCGAGAGCATCGATGCGCTGGCCGATGTGCGGGCACGCAGCCCAGTGCCGATCGCGGCCGGCGAGCGCTGGTTCGAGCCCCTGCGCGTGCTGGAGGCGCTGAGCAAGAGGGCCGTGGACATTCTGCAACCGGATGTTTCGCATGTCGGCGGGCTTGGCGAGTGCAAGCGGATGGCCCACCTGGCGCACCTGCACATGATCCCCGTTGCGCCGCACAACCCGGTCGGGCCGGTGATGAACGCCATGACGCTGCACGCCTCGGTCGCGATCCCCAATTTTTCCATCTTCGAGACCGTCTCGGTTGATGTGCCGTGGCGCAAGGACCTGGTGCGCGAGACGTTGCGGTTCGAGGATGGACACATCCTGGCGCCGACCGCGCCCGGGCTTGGCGTGGAACTCAACGAGGACGCCTGCCGGCGCTATCCTTATGCGGACTACGATGTGCCGCTGTTCGACGGCACCATGACGACCAGCGGCGTGGCCTCCGCAACGGCAAGGCCGCCGGGCAGGCCATAGACCGGCCCCCAGTCGAAAGGACACCGCGATGCAGCCGAGCGCGCAGATCCACGACATCGCCCGGCCACCGCGCGACCTGTGCGATGCGCTGGCCAGGATCGGTTCGGCGACCGCCAGCAGCGAGCTCAGCCTGATGGGCATCCGCGATCCACATATTCGCGGGCCGATGGCACTGAAGCCGGGGCGGTCGGCCGCCGGCCCCGCGCTGACGCTGCAATTCATGCCCAAGCGCGAGGATCTCTATGGCGGCAAGGAATATGACAACCCCGAACTGCAGTTGCATCGCCAGGTGCTTTATCCCGCCCAGGCCGGGGACATGGTGATCGTCGATGCGCGCGGCGACATGGGCAGTGGCATCTTCGGCGAGATGATGCTGACATTTCTGGCCGGCCGTGGCGGCGCCGGCGTGGTGGTCGACGGCTGCATCCGGGATTCCGGGGCGGCAAGGCAGCTCGACCTCGGCATCTGGGTGAGGGGCGTGACGCCGAATTACCATGCCCAGACCAATATCATTCCGTTCGCCGTCAATGTGCCGGTCGCTTGTGGCGGGGCGCTGGTGATGCCCGGCGATATCGTCGTGGCCGACGACGACGGCGCGGTCGTGGTGCCGGTGGCCCTGGCCGCGCGGCTGGTGGAGGTATGCGGCAAGCACATCGAATGGGAAGAATTCTCGCGCCTGCGCCTGTCGCAAGGTGGGGACTTGCGAAAGTACTACCCCCTGGCGCCTGAAGCCGAGGCCGAATACCAGTCGTGGCGAAAGTCGCGGCAGTAACTCCATAAATATCTTGAAGTATTTTCCAGCTGGTCTGGCGCAGCCTGTCGCCTCAGTCCTCTTCCCTCCCCCTTGTGGGGAGGGGCCGGGGGTGGGGGTACACCGCAAAAAGGGCTCCGCTTCTCGCCCCCACCAGGCGCTACGCGCCTGCCTCCCCGCAAGGGGCAGGCAGGGCAATTGGGTCGGGTGACTCAATTCAACTGGAACCGGCACTAGAGCCGTTTTCGATCGAATGAAATAGCCGCCGACACGGCGAGTTGCGGCGCCTACGTACAACTCAACCCCTCACCCCAACCCTCTCCCCAAGGGAGGGGGCGCAAACGGGACCGCCGGTGAGCCTATCGTTCCTTCTCCCTTTGGGGAGAAGGACAGGATGAGGAGTTGAGGCTGGCGCCGGCGGGTGTGTCCGCACGGTCGGAATGTGCACTAGCAACCGTCACCGCGCGGCCCAGAGCGCGCCGCGCTCGAAGATCGTCGCCATCTGCGGCACCTCGAACTCGTCGGCCATGTGACCGAGCGCGCTGTAGAACACGCGGGCCTTGCCATAGCGGCGCTTCCAGACCACCGGCATCACCACGCCGCCGATGCCGGCAAAGTGCTCATCCGTGAACGTCGTGGTCGCCAGCACTTCGTTGCTTGGATCGACATGCATGTAATATTGTTCGGAGCGGTAGGCGAAACTCTCGATGCCCTTCATGACCGGATCGCTTTGCTTGGCGATGTCCACCCGGTAGTCGATGATGTTGCCGGGATGGGCGACCCACTGGCCCCCCGTCATGAACTGGTAGTCGGGTTCCTGGCGGAAGCTGTCGCACATCGAGCCGTGGAAGCCGGCAAGTCCGGTGCCATCGCGCACGGCTTGCAGCAGGGCTTTCAGCTCAGGTTTCTCGATGGTCGTCATCGTCACGACCGGGACGATCAAGTCGAAGTTGCCAAGCTCGGCCTCGGCCAGAACCTTGGTGCCGGCCTCCAGCCGGACCGCGAAATTGCTCCGCTCCAGCATCGCCTTGACGATCGTGGCGCTGCGCTCGGGCGTGTGCCCGTCCCAGCCACCCCAGAAAATCAGCGCCGATTTGCTCATGCCGCGGCCCTTGCCTTCTTTTTCAAGCGGGCGATGGCCTCAAGTTGCAGGCAATCGGGCATGATCTGCATCAGTTCGATCCGGTTGCCGTCGGGGTCCTCGATCCAGGCCTGCCAGTTCTTGTCGGCCGCCATCTTTTTCTGGATGGTGAGAGGAATGCCGACTTCCTTCATATGCGCGATCGTCTCGTCAAGGTCCTCGACGCCGAGGCAGATGTGGTTGATGGCGACGGCATCCCGATCGGGCGCGCGCGTGCCGACGCCATCGGGGAACAGCTCGAGATACTGATCGTCGATGATGCGCAGATAGACGAGCCAGACGCCCGGGCTGCCGTCGGGCTTGGGCAGGCGCATCA